>Ga0194125_10002111_pt1 | contig 33250 bp, 31 predicted proteins | sample TA2KigC250mmetaG_FD_148626 | JGI IMG/M metagenome (GOLD analysis project Ga0194125, IMG submission 148626) | Freshwater microbial communities from Lake Tanganyika, Tanzania - TA2015034 Kigoma Deep Cast 250m | ecosystem: Environmental > Aquatic > Freshwater > Lake | place: Tanzania: Lake...
TCGCGCTCGCTTCACAAGGTCGCCTCCCGGATGGAGGCGGGCAAGGGCGGGGAGCGGAGCGCAAGCGCTCCCCGCCCCTCCCCGCCATCCATCCAGGAACAGATGGTATTACGGTACGGCTTCGCCGCCCGTTAGGCGCGGCGTTGGCAAGAGGAGGATTGAGATCAATGAATGAGCTAACCGACAAAGAGAAGAAGGTAGTCGAAGGGATCGCGAATCACAATCTTGCACGAAAGCAGCGGATTGCCACCGCCAGCTTTGCCGTGGCGTCACTGCTGGTGGTGGTCTTGCTGGCTGCAGGATTTGCGAAGGGGCGCTCTTTGGATCCGCACTTCCTCACACATGTCTCGCTTCTCCTGGTGCTCATTGTCACAGCGTGGACTATGGGGAACCAGAAGACCGTCTTGGAGAAGATCATCTGCAAACTGGCAGAACGAAAGAACTGAGTTGCCAACAACGGCGTCGTGGCTATCGGCGCTGGCGCGCCTCAGCCACACGCCGGGCGTTGGGGCAAACAAGGAGAACGAATATGCGAAGGATCGCATGGTTGGCGATTGTGGTAGTGGGCGTTGCCGCGAGCGAGGCCGCTTCCTCCGAGACCATTTCTTTGTCACTACCTGAATTGTCCTGGTCACTGGAAATGGCCGTACCTGGATTCGTTGTCAAAGAGAAGGAGATTGCACCCAGCGGGCAGGCAGCGAGGTTTTACGCGGTCAGCGAGGGAAGTGGTGTCGTGTTGTCGGGATTTCTGGAAAAGGCGGCCAAAAAGGGCGACTCCAAGGCCTGTCGTGATCATTACTGGAGCAGGGCAAAGCAAAGTCCCTTCAAGAAGGAACAGATCGGCATGCGTGAATCCGGCCCCATGGCCATCGTTGAATACATCGTACCCGACTACCTTGGGAAGGAATTGCGGCAGAAGAACCTGAATGCTTACCTCGCTGAAGGCGACTACTGGATGGATGTGCACCTCTCGAAGACGGGATACAAAACCGGAGACGAAGACCCCTTCCTGCCTGTGTTGAAAGGGATTCGTATCAACCGAACGTATGTGCCGACGGCTTCCGACCGTTTCGATTTCGGTAACATCTACTATCACCAGAAGGACTACAAGAAGGCCGCAATGCAATACGAGAAGGCCCTGGAACTCGAGAAGCAGAAGCCATCCCTTCCTCGGACCCTCTGGCTTGTCCTGGTTGATCAACTAGGGATGTCCTACGGGATCTCCGGGGATCTGGCAAAATCCCAGCATCTCTATGAATGGGCGGTGACTAAAGAACCAGAGTACCCCATGTTCTACTACAATCTGGCGTGCTCCTTTGCCGAGATGGGCAAACAAGACAATGCCATCAAGAATCTGAGACTTGCGTTCAAGTACAACGGGAACTCGATACCCGGCGAGTCCGTCCCCGATCCCCGGACAGACTCGTCCTTTGAGAAGTATCTGAACAATCCGGAGTTCAAAGCGGCGCTAGAGCAGATGAAATGAGAGGCCCCAACAACCGGCGGCTCGTATTGCTCACCCGCGCGGACGCGGGTTCGCAAACGGAGAGGCCGAACGTTGGACAGGAGAGAACATGAAATCGAAAGTCAGATTGCTCAGCTTGGTTGTGTCCTTCACGTTGATCCTGCTGACCATCGGCGCGGTACTCGTTGTGTTGGGCATCTTCAACGAAGCGCTGAACTGGGACATCTTTGGGCCAAAGCTGGAGGCGTTCCTGTACGGCGTCTTCGGGTCTTGCATGGCGTTGGCTGGTTTCGGCGTCGCGATGGCCGTAATCATCTCGATGCAGGAGTCGGTTCGGGACTTCAAGAAGTTCGTCCAGTCACGTACAAATCAGGAGGAGACCCCAGACGCTCCCAGACGGATCTACGCGGCGAGGATGCTGGGCGTTGTGGCGGTCATGGCCATTCTGGTAGCGCTCTGCGCCCTGATTGACCACATCGTGCTGTCGCAGCGGTGCAAGGTGTTCAAGCGGCTGGCTGCCGAGCAAGTCGGCAACTTCCAGCCGAAGATCGTCGGCCTAGTCGGAGCGTTCCTCGCTCCGCCGCAGAACGATGTCCCTCGCGACCTCTACGACGTGATCAAGACACTCGATAATCTGGACTTCATCGACCGGACAACCCTGTACATTTCCGACCCGACGGAACAAACTGCCATGTGGGGATATACCGCATGGCGTGACTACACTAACGCCGATGGGTTTGCCCGGTTCTTCATAGCAAAGGACTTCGAGAAGGCCATGCGCCGAGCCGTGGACGGCTCGGCGGCGGACCTCGACCAGATCAATGACCGCAACGAGTTCGTCTGGTACAAGTTGTTGTCTGGCGAGAGCGGGAAGGGGAAAGCGGTTGTCCGGATCGACGGCAACAGTCACCAGAGTTTTCGGGAATACAGACTGGGACAATAGGACTGTCCAACACGGCGTCGCAGGTTACGGCTCGCAAGCTCGCCGAACCTGAACGGCAACGTTGGCCGAGAAAGGGAGGATGCTGATGAGCCCGAGCAATGAGCAATGTTGTCCGAGGTTCGACCCTGCGCCTTGGGACGAGAAGGAACTCCAGTGGCAGGACAAGCGGTTCGTGAGAGACCGAGTGACGAGTATTCTCCACATCCCGCTGAACTTCGGCGCGGTGATGAAACGCAACATGACGCGGATCGAGGCGGCGGGAGCCGCTTCAGACAGGAACGTGATTCTGTCGGACGAGAACTCGCTTTGGGGCGCCGACGTTTACATCGAGGTGGCCAAGGACGTTCCCGGCGCGAGCATGGCGACGATCTCAGGCAGTTTTCTATGCAAGGTGTTTGAGGGACCGTACCAGAACATGCGCAAATGGGTCGCCGAGATGAAGGCTTTCGTCAGCGGCAAGGGTAGACACATTCGGAAACTGTACTTCTTCTACACGACATGCCCGAAGTGCGCAAAGAAGTACGGCAAGAACTACGTGGCGATACTGGCGGAGGTGTAGGACCAGCGGCAAACGACGCTGTTGGCCAGGAAGACGATGCCATGTACACAGCCGTGCCGAGAAGAAGCCAATGCTGTCCGGGCGTCCTTGTCCTTCATTCGTGGTGGGGACTGAATGAGTTCTTCCGCCGCTTCTGCGACCGTCTGGCGGCCGCGGGTTTCGTCGCTCTTGCTCCCGACTTGTTCGGGGGCAAGGTGGCGAATACCGAAGCGGAGGCGAGATCCCTTCGGGCGCAAGCGTCTGCCGCACGCAAGGAACCTGCCTATCGGTATCTCATCCGAATGATCGGCGAGTTGGCAGAGCATGGAACCGTGAAGGCAGGCGGAATCGCTGTTGTTGGCTTCTCGATGGGAGGGCACTGGGCCTATTGGCTGGCCCAACGCCCCGAACTCCCGATCGCCGCAACGGTCACGTTCTATGCCGTCCGTAACGGCACCTACGCGTCAAGCAACTCCTCATTCCTGGCCCACTTCGCCGAGGATGACCCGTGGGTCTCCAGAGCCTCCATAAGGAAGTTGGACAAGAGCATGACAGCGGCGGGAAAGGAGCACCAGTTCCACACATATCCCGGCACGCGACACTGGTTCTTCGAGGAGAATCGGGCTGACGCCTTCGATGCTGGTGCAAGCGAGCTCGCATGGGAACGGACGATCACATTCATGAGGCAAACCATCGGCCAACAAGCGCCTGCAACGCTACGGCACGAAACGCGCCGAGGTTGAGGCGCGGCGTTCGCCTGAAATGCGTTGAAATGCGTGAGGAAGAGATCAGCCGCGTGGGTGTTGCCGATTGTCCCGGCGTGTGGTATAGGTAGCTGTATGCGTGTTGATCGAAATACATTGGTGGTGCAGGAACTGCATGGTCAGTCCGATGACCGCTACTGGCGAGACCTGGCACCTTCGCGGCGGCTGCGGGCTGTACAGATCAATCGGGAGGTGGCTTATGGCCGGACACGTGCTTCCCGCCGACTTCAGCGAGTTCTTGAAGTTGCTGAACGAGGCTGAGGTCAAGTACCTTCTGATCGGCGGATATGCCGTAGGCTACCACGGTTACCCCCGCACGACCGCCGACATGGACGTGTGGGTGGCGATCTCGCCGGACAACGCCGCCAAACTGGTGGATGTCTTCCGAAGCTTCGGGATGCGGGATCCCAAGCTGACGTCGGATCTCTTCCTTCAGCGGGGCAAGATCATCCGCATGGGCGTGCCGCCCATGCGGATTGAAGTGCTCACTGAGATTGACGGGGTTGCGTTTGCCGACTGCTTCGCCGCGCGCGAGGTGGTCACGCTCGACGGACAGAAGGTCAACATGATTTCACTATCCGACCTCCGGAAGAACAAGCTCGCATCTGGTCGGCACAAGGATCTGGATGACCTGGAGCACCTCCCGAAGCGGCGAACCAGAGCGTCCAGGATACGTCGCGTTCCGCTCCGATCCTGACGCTCGTCGTTCGACCACGAGGATGCCCAGATGGAAACAATGACGGTAGCACCCGAAGACTTGACCCAGTGCCTTGGAGACGGATTGGACTACTCAAATGCAATGACGTCGTTCAGCCCCTTCTACTCGGACATTGGATTGGGCATCGGCAACGACAGCGGCATCCAGTGTCTCTTCCTTCACTACAACCGCATAACCACGAGATTCCTCGATCCTTTCCTATCCATGCCCAGGTCTGTGAAAGCACCCCAGTGTACCGCCACCGGGATCACTCAGTTCTTCCAGAGCGGCGTGGCACGCATCGCCTTCTGTGAGCACAATACGTGGGTCGTGGAGTGCGAGGGCGTGGCGCAGATCGACTTCGGAGTTGCCCACGCCGCGGGGTGCCAAGACCTTCGGCATAGCACATGGGGCGACGATATCCACCTGTTCGATGTCCTTCTGCCCACCGGCGACAAACGCGATCCGGATCAGCACTTCCCCTTGGTCCTCGGTCTTCGCGTGATCACCGGGGCATTGACCGCAGGCGCCGGGATCGAGGCACCATTGCGGATCGAGGCGGATCCGGCAAGTCGCATCGTGCTGGCCTTCTCGGTGCGCATTTTGGACGTGGGGCATGAGTCAATTGTGAGGCGGTTGCAGGCCGCCAGCCTGACGGCGGAAGATGCTGTGCGACGCACTCAGTCGTGGCTTGAGCAGGCGATGAGCGGCTTTCGGGCGGAAGCCGGCAGCGCACACGAGCGTTCCGTTCTCGCCCGTTGCGTCCATGCGCTGCTGAGTAACAGCACAGAAGCACCGGGGCACCTGGGGGGACGGATCGCCGCCTTTCCAAGCCGAGGGACATACCCTACCCACTTCCTGTGGGACAGTTGTTTTCAGAATCTTGCCACCGAGATGATGCATCCCGGGCTGGCCGAGGACAGCCTGCTGCTGCTCACCGAGAATCTGCGCTGCGACGGGAAGATGGCGCACTTCCTGTGTTCGACATGGATGCGGCCGCACGAATCGCAACCCCCGCTGGTCGGCTGGGCCGGGCTGCGCCTGGTACGGGCCAGGAACAATGTCGGCTTGGCCAGGCGCCTGCTGCCGACGCTACAGCGTAACACGCGCTGGTGGCGAGAGCAGCGCATGACGCGCTTCGGCCTCATTGCGGCAAAGAATGGGCTTGAAACGGGGTGGGATGACTCACCACGGTTTGACCGGGGGCCGACCGTGGCCTGCGACATGAACAGTTATCTGCTGATGCAGATGAGGGCCTGCGCGGAGTTCTCCCGCATGCTCGGTGATGAAGCCGGCGCCGCGGCGCAAACGGCCGAAGCTGATCGATACGCGCAACGCGTGGTCGATGTTCTGTTCGACAAGGAGAGCGGGTTGTTCTGGGATGTTCATGTGGCCAGCGGCGAGCCCGTGAGGATCAAAACGCCCGCCTGTTTCCTCCCTCTTCTTGCGGACGTGCCGATTTCCCTCCCCACCGCGCGAGATTCCATCAGGAAGGTGCTGTTGAACTCGGCTTGCTTCTTTGGTAAGGTGCCATTCCCCTCTGTTGCCTATGACGAAACCTGCTATCAGCCGAACAAGTGGTGGCGCGGACCTGTCTGGCTGCCCGTCGCGTACCTGATGCTTATTCTACTGGACAAGACAGGCTTTCGCGCGGAGGCCGCGAGCGCCCGGGCTTCTCTATATCAGATGATCATCAACGACACCAATATCCGGGAATTTTTCAATTCACAAACCGGAGAGGGCCTTGGAGCGCATGAACAGGGCTGGACGGCCGCGATCTGTCTCCGTTTGCATCGGGAAATACACGGCCAAGGAACCATGGTCGAACAAGCCGTTGCTCGCGACGGCTGACAGCCGCGCGAGAACGGCGACGTTCGCTGGACACAACATGCTCGCAGTGGCGCACCCAATCTTGCACACCTGAAACGGAGTACTGCAAGATTCCGATTGCATTCACCGACCGTACCTTGTACCATGCAACGCAAATGAACGCAGAGGCGGCCTCAATCGCGGAGATCCAGACCGGCGAGCCTGTTGAGGAGTCTCTCCTGTCTATCGCCGACGCACTTCGCGCCCGTTTTTTCGCCTCGGTCTCGTTCGCGCATCAGAAGGCGTTCGGGCAGTTTCTGACACCGCCGCACGTCGCTGACCTCATGGCGGCGATGTTTCAACTCCGCTCACGCCATGTACGACTCTTGGACGCAGGGGCCGGAATGGGGATACTGTCCGCTGCGTTCGTTCGACGCCAATTGCAGCGGAAGATGCCGCCGAAGCGCATCGAAGTGACGGCCTACGAACTGGACGCAATGCTTCTTCGGGGCATCGAGCAAACCTGCGAAGCGTGCCGCGTCGCGTGCCAACAACACGGGGTGGAGTTCTCGGCCACGATCCGCAACACCGATTTCATCGCCGAGGCCGCGGAGATGCAGAGGCACGACTTCTTCTCGAAGGCGCCGCCGGTATTCGACGCGGCTATCGTCAATCCGCCGTACGGGAAACTGTCCACAACGTCAGACGGCTACCGTCTTCTACGCGCCGTGGGGGCCGAGACGACGAACCTCTATACGGCCTTTCTGAACCTCATTATCGGCCTGTTGCGCCCCAAGGGCGAACTGGTCGCCATCACGCCGCGCAGTTTCTGCAACGGCCCCTACTTCAAGCGATTCCGTCAGCGACTACTCACGGAGATGTCTCTGCGCAGAATTCACGTCTTCGAGTCCAGGACGGCGGCTTTCAAACATGATGATGTCTTGCAGGAGAACGTCATTCTGCACGCGGTCAAGGGTCACCGAGACTCCCGCTGTATCCGTGTTTCGCAAAGCACCGGCGGTCATCATGACGCCGGTCAGAGTCGTACCTTTCCGACAACGGAAATCGTTTCGCCTGCCGATGCTGAAGCGTTCATCCACATCCCCACGTCTGAGCAGCATCTGGCCGCACGTGGTCAAGTCGCCCGACTGGAGGCAACGCTTGGCCGGCTTGGGCTCGCGGTTTCGACAGGCCGGGTCGTCGCTTTCCGCGCCCGCGAGCACATCCGACAGAAGCCGGAAGAGGGTGCGTGCCCCCTGATTTATCCCTGCCATTTCGGCGGGTTGTTTGTAACTTGGCCAGCGGAGCGGGGCCGGAAACCGAATGCTATCCGGGAGGATGACCAGACGCAGAGTCTGACTATTCCGGCTGCCGTGTATGTCCTGACAAAACGGTTCACATCCAAGGAAGAACGGCGACGAATAGTGGCCTGCATCTACGATCCCGTCCGCGTCGGATCGCAGCGGGTTGGGTTCGAGAACCACCTGAACTACATCCATGCCAGCGGGAAGGGGTTGGACATGCTCTTGGCGAAGGGGCTGTGGGCCTACCTCAACTCGTCGGTCCTCGACCTGTACTTCCGCCAGTTCAACGGACACACCCAGGTCAACGCGACGGACCTCCGCAATGTGCGATTCCCATCGGCGCAGCAACTGCGCGCCATCGGACATCAGATCGGCGACAGGGGGCCGGGGCAGGATGAGATCGATCAAATCGTGGCAAGGGAGTTGAAGGCATGAGTCCGACCGCTGGCAAAGGCAAACCGCGTGGTGCGCGGAAACTCAAGGAAGCAACCGCGATTCTGCGCGCAATGGGCTTCGGTCCGCGGCAAAGCAATGAAGTTGCCGGATACGTTCTCCTCGCCATTCTCGATCTTGGCCCCTATGACCCGTGGGAGAATGCTCAAAGCCCTTTGCGCGGGATCACCCCCATCATTGATTTCGTGGCCGAGAAGTACCGGACGAGATATGCCCCGAACACCCGCGAGACCATCCGTGACGAAGCCGTGAAGTATTTCGTCGAAGAGGGGCTTCTGGCGAAGAACCCGGACGAGCCAGGTCGCCCGACGAACAGCGGCAAGACGGTGTACCAGATCGAGCCAACCGCTCTCAGACTGTGCAGGGCTTTCAAGACAGACAGATGGAGTACCGCGCTGCAGCGGTATCTCGCCGCGAAAGAAGAGATCAAACGGGAGTTGCAGCGCGCTCGGGACATCGCGCGCATTCCGGTCCGCCTGCCAACCGGAAAGGAGATCAGTCTTTCGCCGGGCGGCCAGAATCCACTTATCAAGGCGTTCATCGAGCAATTCTGCACGCGGTTTGTGCCCGGTGGCGTGGTTCTTTATGTCGGAGACGCCGAGAACAAGTTCCAGCACTTCGAGACCGAGTACTTTGCCCGTGTTGGCGTGCACGTCGACTCTGCCGCCAAGATGCCGGATGTTGTCGTTCACGATCCGAAGCGTGGATGGCTGGTCATCGGCGAAGCCGTGACAAGTGCTGGGGTTGTGGACGGGAAGCGACGGCGGGAACTCAAGGAGTTGTTCGGCGGATTTCGCACCGGTATTGTTTTCGTCACCGCTTTCGAGGATCGCGACGCAATGGGCCGTTTCTTGAGCCAGATTTCCTGGGAAACGGAGGTCTGGATTGCCGAAGACCCCGACCACGTTGTTCACTTCAACGGGGAACGTTTTCTCGGTCCGTATCCGGACACGATGATTGGATGAACACACACACGTTCCCGTGCATGTCCTGCAGTCCCCAGGCATTCCCCTTCTTCTTCCCCGCCGGATGCGTCGTTTCATCGCTGTTGTCCAGGTACCACGCCATGCGATCGAGATCATCTTCTTCATCGCCCCCGGCAAAGCGCGTTGTCGACCCGGCCCTGCAGGCGTACTCCCATTCCGCCTCGGTCGGAAGCCGGAATCCCGTTGCCGCCGGCCCGTTGCTGATCCCGGCCACCAGCAAATTCAGTTTCCGGAGGAATTCCTGACAGTCGTCCCAGCTCACGCTTTCCACCGGCGCGGACGCCCCGGCATCCGTAAAACAGGACGGGTTTTCCCCCATCACCCGCTGCCACTGGGCCTGCGTCACTTCGTGTTTTCCCATCCAGAAATCATTGCTGATCGTCACCCGGCGCTGCGGCCTCTCATCCGCGTACTGGCCGTCCTCTCCCGCGGGGCTGCCCATCACGAACGTGCCTGCCGGCACTGAAATCATCTCCATCTTCACCCCGTTGCCCAGGTCGATCACAATCGTTTCCCGGGGGGGCGTTCCGCCGGGCCCTGCGATCCCGGGATCCCCGTCTTCCTGCCCCGCCAAACGAGGTAAAGGAGCACACCCGCGATGACGCCGATTGCCAGAACCGCCGCAATGATCTTCCTGTTGCCCATTGATCCGCCCTCTTGATGGTCCTGTTAACTGACCCATTTCGCACGTTGACAAGCGGACGTTGACAAGCGGGGCGCGGTGTCTCAACATGCGGGCGCATCTGTCACGGGGGCGGGCGCCCCCGAGGGAGGGTCCGGGCGATGCGTAACGCGACGGCGGTCTTGGTGGCGGGACTGGCGGTCGTCTCCGGGGCGCGTGCGCAGTATCCCGGGGCGCCCTTGCTGGACACGGCGGGGCCCGGACAGAACAGGGCCGCTTACGGCTGGGCAGCGGCGTCCGCGGCGTTCGACGGGTCGGGCTACGTGGGCGCCAGGGGCGGGTACCGCGCGACCGAAGACCTCCTGCTGTTTGCCGACGCGGGATACACGGAGGCCCTGACGCACGGACTTTCGATTGTTCCCACGGATGTCGCGGCGACGATCGCGCAGGCGGGCGCGGCGTGGACGCTGCCGCTGCGTCTGCCCTTCCGCCTCGCGGCGCGCGCCTGTGCGTTCAAGGCGTTCGTGCCCCCGAAGACCCATGCGCTTTCCGTGCAGAACAGCGCCATGATCGACGCCGCCCTGAGCATGAATGCCTCCGGGGCGGCGGCACAGCTCGTCGGCGGCAGGGAGGCGGCAGAGGGCCTGCGGATCTACGGCGGCCTCGGGGTTCATTTCCTGATTGCGGAGGCAAGCCTGGATTACACGATCCGCCCCGTTTTCGCGGACCGGCCGGCGCCGGTCCAGCCGGGCGGGACGCGGCACCAGCGGGCCTCGGAACTGGACCTGGGGCTGGCGGGAGGCCTGGCTTACCGCGTGGCGCGGAACGTGGACGCGATGGCGGAGCTGTCCTACCTGAAGGGGCCCGCCGTCGCAGCCGGTTTTCGGGCGGCGTTCTAGCCCGAAGGAAGACACCATGAAGAGACGTGACTCGGTGCTGGCGGCGGGTCTTGCCGCGGTCCTGGCGCTGACCGCGGCGTGCGAGGACCCCTACGAGGTCGATTCGCGGGATTCCTACTCGGGGCCGGCAGTCCCCGACGTCGCCGGCGAATGGAAGGGCTGCCACTACATCCGCCGCGGGGGCCGCAACGTGGGCCAGACCTCCGTCACCGCCACCATCTTCCAGAACGAGGCGGACCGCACGCGGGTCACGGTCGTCACCTCCCTGCACGGCATGGGCCAGTTCCTGAGCGGAACGATCGACGCTAGCGGCTTCATGTTCCTGATCGACTTGTTCGACGGCGAGGACTGGACCACGCACTACCGCAACGCGACGCCCGACTTCATCGAGATTGACGACTACCTGATGGTCAACAACGTGATCACCGGCGTCAACGTCGTCTACCTGAACGAGCGCCTGACAAGCGCCGGTCCGCGGCACTCCGACAGGCTGTCCTTCTATTGAGACGGACCGGCCCGACCGCCGGCGACGGTTGCGCGGAAACGCCGCCGCGCGCTATCGGCCCCGCCGCCCGCGGTAGCGCCGGATCAGGGCGTTGGTGGAGCTGTCGTGCCGCAGATCCGGCTCCCCGGCGGGGGCCAGCTCGGGCAGAACCGCGGAAGCGAGCTGCTTGCCCAGCTCGACCCCCCACTGGTCGAAGGAATTGACGTCCCAGATCACGCCCTGCACGAAGACCTTGTGCTCGTAAAGCGCGGTGAGCGCGCCCAGCGCGTGCGGCGTGAGGCTCGCGGCCAGGATCGTGTTCGTCGGCCGGTTGCCGTCGAACGTCTTGTGGGCGATCAACCCGCCGCGCAGGCCCTCGGCGCGCAGCTCTTCGGCGGTCTTGCCGAAGGCCAGCGCCGCGGTCTGCGCAATGAGGTTGGCCATGAGCTTGTCGTGATGGTCCCCCAGCGGATTGTGCGAGCGGCAGACGCCGATGAAATCCGCCGGGACCATCTGCGTGCCCTGGTGAATCAGCTGGTAGAAGGCGTGCTGCCCGTTGGTGCCCGGCTCGCCCCACACCACCGGCCCGGTGGCCCACGCCACGCGCTGCCCGCCGCGCGACACGCTCTTGCCGTTGCTCTCCATGTCAAGCTGCTGCAGGTGCGCCGCGAAACGGTGCAGGTACTGGTCGTAGGCCAGCACGGCGTGCGTTCGCGCGCCGAAGAAGTTGTTGTACCACACGCCCAGCATGCCCAGGATCGCCGGCATGTTGGCGTCAAGCGGCGCCCCGGCGAAGTGCCGGTCCATGGCGTGAAAGCCTTCGAGCATCTCCGCAAAATTCTCCGGCCCGATCGCAATCATCAGCGGCAGGCCGATGGCGGAACACAGCGAGTAACGGCCGCCCACCCAGTCCCAGAATTCGAACATGTTGGCCGGGGCGATGCCGAACGCGCGCACCTCCGCCGCGCTGGTGGAAACGGCCACGAAGTGCCGGGCCACCGCGGCTTCGTCGCGCAGCGCCTCCAGCGTCCAGGCGCGCGCCGTGCGCGCGTTGGTCATCGTCTCCAGCGTGGTGAAAGTCTTCGACGCGATGATGAACAGCGTCTCGGCCGGGTCCATGCCGCGGACGGCCTCCGCGAAATGCGTGCCGTCCACGTTGGACACGAAACACACCCGCAGGTTCCGGTCGCCGTAGGGCTTCAGCGCCTCGGCGGCCATGGCCGGCCCCAGATCGGATCCGCCGATGCCGATGTTGACGACGTTGCGCATGCGCCTGCCCGTGTGCCCGGTCCACTGCCCGGCGCGCACGCGCCGCGCAAAGTCCGCCATGCGCGCCAGCACCGCGTTGACCGCCGGCATCACGTCGCGGCCGCCCACCGGCACCGGCGCGTTCGCGCGGTTGCGCAGCGCCGTGTGCAGCACGGCGCGGTTCTCGGTCGTGTTGATCCGTTCGCCCGCGAACATGTCGCGGACCGCCCGCGGCAGGCCGCAGGCCTCGGCCAGCGCGAAGAGCAGGCGCATGGTTTCGCCGGTGACGCGGTTCTTGGAGTAGTCGAGGTACAGGCCCGCGGCCTCGAGCGTCAGCCGCGTGCCGCGCTCGGGGTCGGCCGCGAAGAGCTCGCGCAGGTGCGCCTCGCGCGTTCTCTCGTGGTGTTCGGCCAGCTTCCGCCATTCCGGCATCTGCGTGCGCATCATGGGCCAATCCTCCCCCGGCGGCCGCCGGTTCTCTCAGTCCTTCCTGCCCTTTCAGCCCTTTGATCGCCGCTGCCGCGACCGCCGTCACCGGCGCGCGCGGCGTGGCCGTCCATTCACCTCATCCGCCGGACGCGGACCTCGATCGCCGGCGTGTCCTTCAGCAGCTCCATGAGTTCGCCCGCTCCGGTATCCCCGTAGCGATAGGGGTAAAGGACGGGGGGTTTGAAAGCGCGCGCCGCGTCGGCAACCATCGCCGGGGTCATCGTGTACGGCAGGTTCATGGGAAGAAAGGCCGCGTCTATTCCCGTCAGCGCCTTCATCTCCGCGGTGTTCTCCGTATCGCCCGCGATGTACACCCGCTTGCCGCCGAACTCAAGCACGAGGCTGCCGTGCCCCAGGAAAGTCAACGTCAGGTCTCCGGACGAAGTCGGGATGATGTCGGTTTCGAATTCGTTCTCCGCTTTCGGGCGGCAGATAGGACGCCCCCTCAGGCCGGGTATTCGTTGCAGAGGCAGTACAGGGGCGGCTCGTCTTCCTCGATCCGCGGAAAACGGCCGACCGGCTCCAGGAACCGGTTGTCGCGGGCGTCGTCGTTGACCATCGAGACCTCGCCCAGCAGCACCTTGCCCGTGCCCTTGCGGCCGTAGAAGCAATGGTAGTTGTAGGCCGGCAGCGTGATGCTGTCGCCGGGCCTGAGCACGACGCTGCCGCGCGCCTTGACCTCGGTGGTGAGGCCGTCCATCTGCACGACCACCGGCGTGTCCGCCAGCTTCTGGTCCGGCGTGGAATTGCCCAGCTCGATCACCAGCTCGCCGCCGCCCCGGTTGATGATGTCTTCGCACTTGTGCCAGTGAAAGTGCCAGGGCGTGACCTGTTCTTCTTCGACAATCAGGATCTTTTCCGCGTACGGCTTGCCCTTCGGGTCGTCCACCCTGCCGTTGCGGATCGTGAACAGGATCAGGCCGACCCTGTGGAAATCGCCGGAGCCGAAATCCGTCACGTCCCAGCCCAGGCAGTTGCGGAAGATCTCCCCGGCCCGGTCCCGGTTCTTCCGCCAGTCCTCCGGCCTCCAGCAGGCCCAGCGCGGCAGGTGAAAACCAAGCTTCTTCAGGAACGCCACGGTCTCGCGCTGCAGTGCGTTGATTTCCGATCTCTTCATGCCCTCATCCTTTCGTGTCGCTCCGTTTCAGTCAAGCCGGCACTCGGCGCCCGTGCGCTGCGAGCTTTCGGCGGTGTACTCGTGGAACTCGATGCGCACCCCGGAAGGATCGCTGGTCCAGGCCTGCCAGGAACGGTCCTGGCCCATGCGCTTGTCGCTCACCTCGCAGCCGAGCTTGCGCAGGCGGGCGACGGTTTCGTCCAGATTGTCCGTCTCCAGGCAGATATGCTGGATCGGGGCGCGCGCCTCCCGGTCCAACGCCTCGTTCTGGAAGACCTCGATAAACCCGCCGTCCGGAAAGGCCAGGTAGCAGCCCACGGTCCTGCCGCCGCGCGTGAAGTCGAACACGCGGCGCATCTGCACGGCTTCCGCATAGAACCTTGCCGTGGCCTGCAGGTCCGTGGCGCCGATGCACACATGTGCCAGTCCTTTGATCATCTTGTGCGTGTCTTTCGGGTTGTCGTGCGGTTTGCCGGTGGCGCCGTCGGCCGGTATCCTCTCCGTTGCAGGAGCCGGAAGCAAGTCCAAAGCGGGAGAAAGGCGCGGCGGGCGGACGCAAGTCCGCCCGGCCCCTTCCGGCCTTCGCGCGGGCGATCAGTCCACGCCGGCGGCGCCTTTGGCGCTCTTCAGCGTGTTGAACATCAGCATGGTGATGGTCATGGGGCCGACGCCGCCGGGGACCGGGGTGATGGCCGAGGCCCTTTCCCTGACGGCGTCGAAGTCAACGTCGCCCTTCAGAATCGGCACCATCTTGCCGGGGACCGTGCTGCTCGGCTTCTCGCCCACCCGGTTGACGCCGACGTCGATCACCACGGCCCCTTTCTTGACCATATCGCCCGTGACGGCGTTGGGGAACCCGGCCGCCACGATGAGGATGTCGGCGCGACGGGTGTGGGAAGCGATGTCCCTCGTCCGCGTATGGCAGACCGTCACCGTGGCATTGGCTCCCTCTTTCTTCTGGAGCAGGATATTGGCGATGGGCTTGCCCACGATGTTGCTGCGGCCCACGACGACCACCTCCGCCCCCTCGATAGCCGTGCCGGAGCGAATCAGGAGCTGCTGGATGCCGGCCGGGGTGCAGGGCAGGAACTTCGCCTCGCCGATCATCAGCCGGCCCACGTTGACGGGGTGGAAGCCGTCCACGTCCTTGTCGGGATCCATGGCGTAGAGGACCTTGTTCTCGTCGATGTGCTTCGGCAGAGGAAGCTGCACGAGGATGCCGTGGATCCTGGGGTCCTTGTTGTACCCGTCCACCAGCGCCAGCAGGTCGGCTTCGCTGATGTCCGCGGGACGGCTGTCCTGGACGGAATAGAAACCGAGTTCTTTCGAGGCTTTCTGCTTGGCGGTGACGTAGCTGACCGAAGCGGGGTTCTCGCCCACCAGGATCGTGACCAGTCCCGGCGTAACGCCGTGCTCCCGGATGAGCTTTTCCGTCTCCGCCTTGATCTCCTCGCGCATCTGCGCGGCGATTTGTCTTCCGTCGATAATCGTCGCGGACATGTTTCCCCCCGTTGTCAGGTCGTCTCACCCGTCATCCGAAGTCGGAATGCGGACCGCGGAATGCGGAACGAATCGTCTCATCGTTTTCCTTTTCTGGCCGTCTTGATCGATGCGACCACCATCGCGAGGATCTCATCCGCTTCCTGATACAGCGGCCAGACACGTTTCTTGTCCATGAGTTCGGCTTCGACGATCAACTCCATCCAGTACATTGCTTCGTCCGTTTCTTCTTCGACGATGCCCATCCTGGAAAGGAAATCGGCGCGCGACCTGGCTCTCCGAGCTGCCCGACAGTTCGCACCCACGCTTGCCCCTGATCTGATCAGCTGGCCTCTTATCACGCGACCGAGGGCTGTGTCAGGAAGTGCATTCGCCAGTCGAATGGCCCTGAGCGCGAAAGCCTTTGTGCGCTCCCTGAGCTCATCCCCTGCCATCAAACGTCTCCCTTTTCTCCCCTCTCCCCTTCCGCGTTCCGCGTTCCGCGCTCCGCGCTCAGAACAGTCCCTTCACCGTCCCTGTCTTCACGTCCACGTCGATTCGCCGGAAGGCGGGATCCGACCCCGTGCCGGGCATCAGCTTGATGGCCCCGGCCACCGGCACAAGGAATCCGGCCCCCTTGTAGACAAGGATGTCGCTGATCGGCAACTGCCAGCCCCGCGGCCGTCCCTTCAGATCCGGATCGTGGGACAGGCTGAGATGCGTCTTGACCATGCAGGTGCCCAGCTTCGCGGCTTGGGGATCCGCCTCGTACATCTTGAGTTTTTTCCGCGCCCTTTCCGTGTAGGTCACGCCGTCGGCGCCGTAGACCTCCCTGGCGATCAGCTCCACGCGTCTGCTGAGGGGCGCGTCCAGTTCGTAGAGGAAATCGAAGCGGCTCTCTTCCGCGCAGGCCTGCACGACGGCCTCGGCCAGTTCCGCGGCGCCCTCCCCGCCCTTCAGCCAGTGCTCGGACAGCGCGCAGAGCGCGCCGTTGGCTTCCGCGATTCTCCGGACCAGCGCGATCTCGGCCTTCGTGTCGGTATAGAAGCTGTTGATGCAGACCACGGGCCGGACCCCGCTCTTCTTGATCGTCTCGATATGGGCAACGAGGTTTTCGCACCCCTTCTCCAGGAGTTCCAGGTTCTCCTTTGTGTACGCGCTGTCCAGAGGCAGCCCCGGCTTCACCGTGGGGCCGCCGCCGTGCATCTTCAGGGCGCGGATCGTGGCCACGAGGACGATGGCATTCGGCTTGAGGCCCGAGAAACGGCACTTGAGGTTCCAGAATTTCTCGAACCCGATGTCGGCGCCGAAGCCGCTCTCCGTCACCAGGTAGTCGCCCAGCCGGATGGCGATCTCGTCGGCGATGATCGAGCTCTGGCCGATGGCGATGTTGGCGAACGGACCGGCATGCACGAAGACCGGTTGCCCTTCGACGGTCTGCAGCAGGTTCGGGTTGACCGCTTTCACCATCCACGCCGTCATGGCGCCATCCACGCCGAGGTCGGCCGTGGTCACTTCCCTGCCCTGCTTGTCGTAGGCAACGACGATGCGAGCCATGCGCTGCCGGAGATCCTTCAGATCCCGGGAGACCGCCAGAATGGCCATGATCTCGCTCGACACGGTGATCGCGAAACCGGAGTCCATCTCGAACCCGTCCTGCTTGCCCCCGCGCCCGATCCTGATGTTGCGCAGCGCCTGGGCGCAGAAGTCCATCACCCATCTGAGCTCCACGCGTTCGGGGTCGATGTCCAGGCGCTTCAGCCCGATCTTGGCCAGGCGCGCGTCGTCATAGTTGTTCTCGTGCTGCATGCGCGCGGTCAGGGCCACCATGGCCAGGTTGTGCGCGTTGGTGATGGCGTCGATGTCGCCGGTGAGCCCGAGAGAGAACTCCGTGAGCGGGATGCACTGGGCCAGACCGCCGCCGGCCGCGGAGCCCTTGATGTTGAAGGTGGGACCTCCGCTGGGCTGGCGGATGGCGCCCACGACTTTCTTGCCGATCTTGCCCAGCCCCTCGACCAGGCCCATGGAGGTTGTGGTCTTGCCTTCGCCGAGCGGCGTGGGCGTAATGGCGGTGACGTCGATGTACTTGCCCTGGGGCTGATTGCGCAGCCGGCTGATGACCCGCAGGAAGTCCACCTTGCCCACGCGCTTGCCCATGGGAATCAGTTCTTCCTTCTCGAGACCCAACTCCTCGCCGAGCCGGGCAAAGGATTTCATGTTCTCTTCGGCGGCCTCGGCAATTTCCCAATCCTTCATCTTCACGGGATCCAGCACGGGTCTCGACATGTCTTCACCTCCCCGGCGTCATGGCCGGCATTACGCACACTGACCGCAGTATAGCGCTCCCTGAGGGTATCGCAAGGCGGATGCGGGGTTTCCCGCATCTTGCTTGACATTGTTTGCGGCTGAGGGCAGGTTCGGGTTCGCCCTTGCGGGCACACAGGCAGGGAGAAGAGCATGGCCGGCAATCGGATACTGTGGATAGAGGACGATCCCGACGTGATCGACGCCGTCGGTCCCAGGCTTGAGGAAGAGGGCTGGCGGTTGACCACGGCCTCTTCGGCCGCCGAAGGCAAGCGCCTGGCCGCGGAACGCAAACCCGACCTGATCATCATGGACATCATCATGCCCGGCGAGCACGGCTTCAGCGCCATCGAGGACCTGAAGAGCAGCGCCGGCCTGGCCGATGTGCCGGTCGTGATCTTCACCAGCGTCACCCACCGCTGGAAAGAGACCAGCGCCACGCGCCGCGACGGGATGCTGACCGAGGCCGAGGCATTCGTGGACAAGGCCGACGGCCCGGAGCTGCTCGTTGAGACTGTCCGCAAGTACCTGCAGGGCTAGTCGGGGAGGCTGAAGCCGAAGCGCGCCCAGCGACCCGGTTCGGATTCGGCCCAGACGCGTCCCCCGTGCAGTTCCATGATGTGCCTGCACAGGAACAACCCCAATCCGCTGCCCCGGCGGCCGCGCGTGGCCTCGGTGTCGAGACGCTGGAACTTCTGAAAGAGCTTCGCGCCCTGGTCGGCGGCGAACCCGGGGCCCTCGTTCCACAGGCTGGCGCAGAGGCCGCCGGGTTCGGGCTTGACCTCCAGCCGGGCTTGCCCGCCTTCCTTGCCGTACTTGGCCGCATTCGTGAGGAAGTTGGTCAGAACGATCCGCATGAGCGCGGCGTCTGCCTTCGTCTCCAGGCCTTCCGGGCATGCCACGGTCAGCGCGATGCCGCGCGACTGCAGCAGGTCCTCGGTCTGCGAAACGGCCGGGTCAACGACGTCTTTGCGGAAATCCACGGCGGTCGTGTGGACTTCCATCTCGTCTTCCTCGATCCGGCAAAGGTCCAGGTAGTTCTTCGCCATGTCCCGGACCTCCTCGCAATTGCGCCGGATGCGCTCCAGCGCGCGGCGCCCGCTCGTGGGCATTGGCTCCGGCGCGCCCAGCGCGTGGTTGCTGAGTAGGTGTATGGCGTTGAGGGGTGACAGCAGCTCGTGCGACACAAAACCGAGCGTCTCCATGTAGTTGCGGTTGACGCGTTCCAGCCGCTCGTTGGCCAGGGCCAGCGCGCGGTTGCGCTGCCGCAGCTCCCGGTCACGCGCGACGACGGCTTTCTGCATCTCACGGAAGGCGCCGGCCAGACGGGCGATCTCGGCACAGGCGGCGGGCACCGCGATCTCGCGCCCCCAGTCGCCGCGCGCCAGCTCGTTCGCGGCTTCGCCCAGTTTCCTGACGGGCCTCTCGATACGGGCGCTCACGAAGAGCGCGATGAGCGCGGCCAGCAGGCCGGCGGCCGAAAGCGGCGCCAGGAACCGCAGGATCAGCGCCGTTCCCATGGCGCGATAGGGCGCCTCCAGCAGCCCGACGTACAGCATTCCGACGATGCGCCCGGAGGCGTCGCGCAGGGGTTCGTACCCGCTCAGGTACCACGCATCCACGACCCAGGCCCGATCGCGCCATGCCTCGCCGCCCGCGAGCACCTTGCGGCGGACCTCGTCCGAGACCAGGGTTCCCAAGGCGCGGCGGCCGTCGGCGCCGCGCACGTTGGTGGCCACCCGGCAGCCGTCCAGGAACACGGTCACGGTGCCAAGCGGTTTGCCTTCGTATGCGTCTTCGCCGAACATCATGTCGCGCAGTTCGTCCACGAGGCGGAAGTCCAGGTTCAGCGCGCGTCCGCCGTACAGCAGCCCTGCCACGCGGCCCTGCGCGTCCGTGATGGGACAGGCGGCCCACCAGAACAGGGCGGACGTCGTGCGTCGCCCGGGCGCGCCCTCCGCCATGTTCACCGCCACGGCCTGGCGCAGGTCCGCCCCGCCTTCGGCCTGCAGGCGGTCCTCCTCCAGAAGCACGGTGCCGCGCGCGGTGTTCCCTTCCAGGGCCCGCCTCAGAACGGGGTCGCGGTCGAGCGGAACGCGCGTGTCGTCCGCGGGGTACTGCCCGGCCACGGCGCGGCCCGCGGCGTCGCACACGTTCAGCACGTGCAGCCCGAGATCCTGCCGTGCCCGGTCGAGCCGCGCGGCCAGCCGGTCGTCATCGAGCGCCAGGCCGATTGCGCTGTTCTGAATGCGCTCGGCCATGCGCGCGAGTCGGCCTTCGTAGTAAACCAGCAGCGTGTTGATGTTGTGATTGACGCGCTGCTGGGCCTCCCTGACGACGCTGCGCCGTATGGCGGTGACGCCCACTCCGCCGGCCAGCGTGATGGCGAGAACCGCGATGGCGAGCATGCCGCCCATGAGAACCTGTCGAATGGGGACGCCTGGCCGTTCGGTCTTCACGGGCATGCTGCATCTCCCCGGGCCGCGCATCGGCTCGCCAATTTGCTCCCGCGGAATCCGGACGCGGGCATCTTATGTCCAAGCGGGCGCAGCCGCAAGGCCGATAGCGTCCGGCAGATTCGCGTTGATGCCGGCAGGCGCGGCGAGTATCATGGGGGTGGTTTGCGTATCCATGACGCGCAGCGGCCGTGGAGCGTCCGCGGCAGCCAACCCAACCGGCAAGCGGAATGAAGATTGCAGTCAGCGGCAAGGGCGGCGTGGGCAAGACGACCATCAGCGCGCTGATCGCTTATGCCCTGCGCGACGCCGGCCACCGGGTCATCGCGATTGACGCCGACCCGGATTCCAACCTGCTGGCCTGCATGGGCTACCCCCGTCCCGACAGCGTGCGCCCCCTGGTTGAACTCAGGGATCTGATCGAAGAGCGCACGGGCGTCAAACCCGGCACTGTGGGCGGCATGTACAAACTCAACCCGCGCGTCGACGACCTCCCGGACAGGTACGCCGTGGACGTGGACGGCATCAAGGTGCTCGTCGCCGGCGCGGTGAAGAAGGGCGGAAGCGGCTGCTACTGCCCGGAAAACGCGCTGGTGCGCACGCTCGTGGCGCACCTGCTGCTGGACCGCGGCTCGGCGCTGGTCCTGGACATGGAGGCGGGCGTGGAGCATCTCGGCCGCGGCACGGTCGAGGCCGTGGACCGCCTGCTCATCGTGGTGGAGCCCGGCCGTCGCAGCGTCGAGACCGCGTCCCGCATCCGGGCGCTGGCCGCGGACCTGGGCCTGGCCCACGTCGGCATCGTGGGCAACAAGATCCGCGGCGAGGCGGACCTCGCTCTGCTGCGCGGACTGTTCCCGGATGCGGATGTCGCCGGAGCCGTTCCCTATGACGAGCGGCTGCGCGAAGCGGAGATCGGAGGCCGGCCGGCGCGCGGCGCCAGTCCCGAAGCGGACCGGGCCGTCGCGGCGATCGTGACGCGTCTCAACGGCTAGGAGAGCAGACATGGCTGCAGCAACGGCAACGCTGGAATACGCGGACCGGGCTTCCCGCGAGATGCGGGAGCGCGCCGCCGCCCGGAACATACCGACGATATGGGACCGCTACGAGGACGTGCAGCCCCAGTGCCGCTTCGGCAAGCTCGGAATATGCTGCCGCATCTGCAGCATGGGCCCCTGCCGCATCAGCCTCAAGGAAGGCAAGCCGCCGCTGGTGGGGGCCTGCGGGGCCGACGCGGACACCATCGCGGCCCGCAACGTGGCGCGCATGATCGCGGCCGGCACGGCCGCCCATTCCGACCACGGGCGCAGCATCGCCCACACCCTGCGCCTGGCGGCCGATACGGACCAGGCCGACTACCAGATCAAGGACGAGGACAAGCTGCGCGCGCTGGCGCGGACGTACGGGATCAAGACCGAGGGCCGCGAGGCGCGGCAGATCGCGCGCGAAGTCGCCTCCGCCGCGCTGGATGAATTCGGCCGGCAGGAAGGCGAAATGGTCATGCCGACCACCGCCCCCGCCGCCCGGCAGCGGGTGTGGAAAGACCTCGGCATCTACCCCCGCTCCATTGACCGCGAGGTCGTGGAGCTGATGCACCGCACGAGCATGGGCGTTGACGCCGACTACCGCAACATCCTGCGCCACGGCATGCGCACGGCCCTGGCGGACGGCTGGGGCGGCTCCATGATCGCCACGGAGCTCTCCGACATCCTGTTCAGCACGCCGCGGCCCCTGCGCTCGACGGCCAACCTCGGCGTGCTCAATCCGCGCCACGTGAATATCATCGTGCACGGCCACGAACCCACGCTCTCCGACGTGCTGGCCGTGATGTCGCGGGACGCGAAGCTCCTGGAGCGGGCCCGGGAGCGCGGCGCCGAAGGCATCACCGTGGCAGGCATCTGCTGCACGGCCAACGAGATCCTCATGCGGCACGGCATCCCGATCGCCGGCAACTTCCTCCAGCAGGAGCTGGCCGTCCTGACCGGCGCGATCGAAATGATGGTGGTGGACGTGCAGTGCCTCATGCCCGGCCTGAGCGAGCTGGCGAAGTGCTTCCACACCATGCTGATCACCACCTCGCCCAAGGCCCGTATGCCGGGCGTGCAGCACATCGAGTTCCGCGAGGACAAGGGCCGGGCCGTCGCCCGCGAGATCCTCGAGACGGCCGTGGACAACTTCGCGCACCGCGCCGCGGAGAAGGTCTACATCCCGGACGCGAAGGAGCGGCTCGTGGCGGGCTTCACCAGCGAATCCGTGTTCCGCTTCCTGGGCGGACGCTACCGCGCCACCTACCGCCCGCTGAACGACGGCATCATGACGGGCCGGCTGCGCGGCGCGGCGGGCGTGATCGGCTGCTCCAATCCCAACGTGGACTACGAGAAGGGCCACATCGGACTGGTCAAGGAGCTGCTGAAAAACGACGTGCTGGTCGTGACCACCGGCTGCGACGCGATCGCATGCGCCAAGCACGGCCTGATGCGGCCGGAAGCCGCCTTCGCGCACGCCGGCCAAGGCCTGCAGGAGATCTGCCGCGCGGTGGGCATTCCGCCCGTGCTGCACCTCGGCTCCTGCGTGGACAACAGCCGCATCCTGAGGGTCCTGTCCAACGTCGTCGCCGAAGGCGGGCTCGGCGAGGACATCAGCGATCTGCCGGTGGCGGGCGCCGCGCCGGAATGGATGTCCGAGAAAGCGGTTGCGATCGGCTTCTACTTCGTGGCTTCGGGCGTCTACACGCTGATCGGCCAGCCGCTGCCGATGATGGGCAGCGAAAACGTGCGGCGCTATCTCACCGAGGAGATCGAGCAGGAAGTCGGCGGCAAGTGGGCCTTCGAGCTCGACCCGGTCGAGGCCGCGCACAGGATGATCCGGCACATCGACGGGAAGCGCCAGGCCCTGAAGCTGAAACCGATGATGTACGCGCAGGCGTTCAAGAGCGAGGGATAGCGAGGAATGGCCGGGGACGGCAGGGCACGGGCAGGGTGACTGAGGGACGAGAACGCGGGGCTCCCTTGCGATTCCCTCCAGCCCCATCCCATGCCGTGCAATCCTCTCGAGGAGGCGTAGCATGTCGAAGATCATAGCCGGCGCCGCGATCCGGGGCGCGCACAAGCTGGTGAAGCGGGCCGAGACGGCGCTGGCCGAGGCCATCGCGCAGAAGGGCGAGGACGCCGCGGTCGAGTACCCGAACACGGCGTACTACCTGCCGATCATGCTCCTCTTCCTGGGGCAGCGCGTGAAGAAGCTGGGCGATCTGGAGGAGTCTCTGGCCGAAGCCCGCAAACTGCTCCCCGAGGTCCCGAGCGACGAAGTCTGGCTGCCTTACCTCGGCGACACCCTGGACGCCGGCGTGGCGACCCTGATCGCGGAAGAGACCATCGAGGCCCTGAAGTACGCTGTCGGCCCCGGCCCGGCCGGGGGGTTGTGGCTCGGCTTCACCGACGACGCCACGCTGCGGCTGCAGGGCATCAAGCTGGTGGACGGACGGATGCCGGGATTCGCGGCGATTGTGGGCAGGACCGGGACGAACCGGGAAGCCGTGGACCTGGTGCGCGGCCTGCAGGAACGGAACATCCTGGTCTTCATGGCCGGCCACTCGGGCGGGCGGGCCATCGCCGAACAGCTTGCCGAGGAAGGGATCCAGATGGACTGGAACACGTTCCTGGTTCCCTACGGCAAGGAGATCACGGCGGCCGTGCACTCGCTTAACTTCGCCGCGCGTTCCGCCATGACGTTCGGCGGCATCGAGCCGGGCGACATGCAGGCGGCGCGCAGGATCCTGCTCTACAACAAAAACCGTGTGCGCGCCTTCGTGCTGGCTCTGGATTCGGACCCGGACACGCCCAAGGATCAGCTCATCAGCGACGAGAAGTACGCTACCGCGGCCGGCGCGATCAACTTCGGATTCCCCGTGATTTCCGACGTTGATATTCCCCAGATTCTGCCCACCGGCATCTGCACCTACGAGCACGTGGTCGCGAACGTCCCCCTGGCCGAAATCATTACCCGCTCGGCCGAGGTCCGGGGTCTGACAATCAAGATCGAGAAGATCCCGATCCCGGTGCCCTACGGCGCGGGATTCGAAGGCGAACGCGTGCGCAGGGAGGACATGTTCGTCGAGTTCGGCGGGAAGTACACCGATGCCTTCGAGCTGCTGCGAATGAAACATCCGGCCGAGGTGGAGGACGGGAAGATCGAGGTGGTCGGTCCGGAAATCGATGCGATGGAGCAGGGAAAGGCCTATCCCCTCGCCATCCTCGTGGACGTGGCCGGCCGGCAGTTCCAGGAGGACTTCGAGTCCGTGGTGGAGCGGCGCATTCACGAGTTCATCTCGTGCGCGAACGGCATCTTCCACATGGGGCAGCGGGCGATCATCTGGCTCAGAATCAGCAAGGACGCGCAGCGCAAGGGCTTCAAGATCCGGCACTTCGGGGAGATCCTGGTCGCCAAGATCCACAATGAGTTCTCCACGATCATCGACCGCGTGCAGGTGAAGCTGATCACCGATGCGGAGGCCGTGAAGAAGCCGATGGAAGAGGCGCGGGCCGTCTACAGCCAGCGGGACGACCGCATCGCCGGAATGACGGACGAGGACGTGGAGGATTTCTACTCGTGCGTGCTGTGCCAGTCGTATGCGCCCAACCACGTGTGCATCGTGACGCCGGAGCGCCTGGGGCTGTGCGGCGCGTACACCTGGCTCGACTGCAAGGCTTCGCACCAGATCAACGCGCACGGGCCGAACGAGCCGGTCAAGAAGGGGGAATGCCTGGACCCGGTGCGGGGCCAGTGGAAGAACATCAACGACTACATCAATGTGAAGTCGAACGGCAACCTGGAGCGGTTCAACGCCTACTCGATCCTCGAGGAGCCGATGACCTCCTGCGGCTGTTTCGAGTGCATCTGCGCCATTGTTCCCGAGGCCAACGGCGTCCTGATCGTGGACCGCGACTACACGGGCATGACGCCCGTCGGGATGAAGTTCTCGACGCTGGCCGGCCAGATCGGCGGCGGGACGCAGACGCCGGGCTTCGTGGGCATCGGCAAGCTGTATATATCGAGCCCCAAGTTCATCTCGGCCGAGGGCGGCATCGAGCGCGTGGTCTGGATGCCCAAGGCGCTGAAGGAGGAGGTCGCCGGCCGGCTGCAGGAGCGGCTGAAGAAAATCGGCAGGGAAGATCTGCTCGACAAGATCGCGACGGAGGAAGACGCGGAGACGCCGGACCAGCTCCTGGAATACCTGCGGAAGGCGGGGCATCCGGCGCTGCGCATGGACCCGCTGCTGTGAGGGAGAAGGTTCCGGTCGCGGAGCGACAGGGAGGTAAGCGATGCCATTGACCGCCATGCAAGTATACAAGAACCTGCCCAAGAGCCATGCCAACTGCGGAGACTGCGGTTTCCCGACGTGCATGGCGTTCGCCATGCAGGTCGCGGCCAAGCAGAAGGCGATTACGGACTGCCCGCATCTTTCCGAGGAATCCAAGGGCGCGATGGCGGACGCTTCGGCGCCGCCCATGAAGCTCGTGCGCATCGGTCCGCCGGGCGAAGCGGGCGTGGAAATCGGGCAGGAAACGGTCATGTTCCGGCACGAGGAGAAGTTCCGCAAGCCGCCGGCGCTTGCCGTCACAATCGCGGCTTCGCTGTCGGATGAGGAGGCGCTGGCCCGCCTGGAACGGATCAACGCGGCGGTCTTTACCCGGGTGGGAGAGGAGATCGGCGTGCGCCTGGCGGCGGTCGATCTGGAGGGCCTGTCCGCGGGCGCCGCGGCGGCGCGCGTGAAGGCCCTGGCCGGCAAGAGCCGCGCGCCCCTGGTCCTGATGTCCGCAAGCCCCGCCGCGCTGGCCGGGGCGGCGAAGGCCGTCGCCGACAGGAAGCCGCTGATCTATCGGGCGTCGGGATCCGATGCCGAAGCCGTGATCGGGATTGCCGCGGAGAACAAGTGTCCCCTGGCGGTCCATGCGGACTCCCTGGAGGCCCTGGCGGACCTGGCGAAGGCCGCGAAGGACAGGGGCGTCGAAGACATCCTCCTCTCCTTCGACGGCCGGGATACGGCCCGCAGCATCCGCGAGATCACGCGCGCCCGGCGGGCGGCCCTGAAGAAAGGCTTCCGCGCGCTGGGCTATCCCGCCATGGTGGACGTGGCCGTGGACGATCCCCTCAAGGAAACGGTCCTGGCCGGCACGTTCGCGGCCAAGTACGCCGGCGTCATCCTCCTCAACGGCCTGGACGGCGCCGAGCTGCTTCCCGTGCTCACGACCATCCAGAACATCTATACCGACCCGCAGGTTCCGAACACGGTGGAAGCCAAGCTGTACGAGATCGGCAACGTCAACGAGAATTCGCCGGTGATGTTCACGACGAACTTCTCTCTGACCTACTTCTGCGTCGAGGGCGAAGTGGAGCGCAGCAAGATGCCCAGCTACGTCTGCGTGGTGGATACCGAAGGCCTGGGCGTGCTGAACGCGTACGCGGGAGACAAGCTCTCGCCGGAGAAAGTCGTGAAGACGCTGCAGGCGCAGAAGGTGGCGGACAGAGTCAGGCACCGCAAGCTGATCATTCCCGGACTTCTGCCGTCTTTCCGCGCCGAGATCGAGGACATCTCGGAGTGGAAAGAAGTCATCATCGGGCCGGAGAACGCGAGCGGCATTCCCGCGTTTCTGACGGCAAACTGGAAATAGCGGTTCTCTCCGGGACGACGCCGTATGCCTGCCCACACGGTAGCTTTCCTGCCTCTCAGCAAGACGGTCACGGTTCCGGCGGGCGTCAGCCTGCTGGAGGCCGCCGGGATGGCGGGCATTGTCATCAACAGCGTGTGCGGCGGCGACGGGATCTGCGGCCGCTGCAAGATGATCATCCGGGAGGGACACGTCGGCGGCGGAACCACGATGCTGCTGACGCGCGAGGAAATCCGGCAGGGAATGGTGCTGGCGTGCCAGAGCTACGTGCGCGGCGACATCGTCGTCGAGATCCCGGAGGAGACGCGGGCCGCCGAAAAGATCGTCGTGGACGAAGATGCGCAGCGGTTCCGCGCGTTCCGGCCGGGCATCACCCCGAAACGCTATGCCCGGTCCCCGCTGGTGCGGCGGGTCTTTCTGCGGCTGGACCGGCCGAGCATGGACGACAACCTGGCCGACCGGCAGCGCGTCCAGAAAGCGCTTGCCGAGCGGGCCGGCACACCCTCGACGCAGATGGGCCTGAAGATCCTCCGCCGGCTCCCCGACATCCTGCGGGAAGGCGGCTATGCGGTCACGGCCACGATCGGAAGACGGCGCGATGTGGCCGAGATCATGGACATCGAGCCCGGCAACACGTCCGAGAAGAACTACATCGTCGTGGTGGACGTGGGCACCTCGACCGTCGTGGCGCATCTTGTGGACGCGGTCCGATCGGCCACGGTGGACGCGCAGGCCTGCTTCAATTCCCAGTCCGTGTACGGCCGCGAGGTGACGGCCCGCATGATCGTGGCGGAGAAACGGGGTGCGGAGCCGCTCCAGCAGGCCCTCGTGGCCGACATCAACCAGCTCGTCTCCACCCTTGCGTCGCGCAACGGCGTGCGCGCCAGGGACATCACGGCCGCCGTGTGCTCCGGCAACACGACGATGATGCACTTCCTGCTCGGGCTTCCGACCGGGAACATCCGGCGCGCGCCCTTCATCGCGGTCAGCACGGACTCTCCCCCTTTCCGGGCGGCGGAGGTGGGGATCAAGATCAACCCGCGCGGGCTGCTGTTCACGATCCCCGGCATCGGCAGCTGGGTGGGCGGGGACCTGACGGCCGGGATTCTGGCCACCGGCCTGCATCAGCGCGAGGAAGTCACCATGCTCATCGACGTGGGCACCAACGGGGAGATCATCATCGGCAACAGGGACTGGCTGACGGCCTGTTCGGCGTCGACGGGGCCGGCCCTGGAGGGCGCCGGCGTCAAGTGCGGGATGATCGCCGAGAAGGGGGCCGTCGAGCAGGTGTATGTGGAAGACGGGCAGATCCGGTGCAAGGTGGTCGGGAATGTTCCGCCGTCGGGCATCTGCGGTTCGGGCATCATCGATCTGCTGGCCGTGCTGGTGGACCGGGGCATCGTCGACCGGGCGGGGACGTTCGTCGAGGGCCGCGATCCGGCGCTCCGGTTCCGGGACGGGCTGGGAGAATTTGTGCTGGCCCGCGCCGCGCACGACCGCGGGGCGGACGGCGGCGACGGCCGCGAGGTTTATGTCACGCAGGAAGACGTCCGCAATATCGTCACGGCCAAGGCGGCGGTCTTTGCCGCCGTCAAGATCATGCTGGACCGCCTCAGCCTCGCCGTTTCCGACGTGAAGAGAATTTTCCTGGCGGGCGGATTCGGGAGCTACATCAACCGGCGCAACGCGATCCGGATCGGGCTCCTGCCGGATATTCCGGTTTCGAGCATCCAGTACGTGGGCAACACGTCCATCTGGGGGGCGTCCCTGGCCGCGCTCTCCGCGGAGGCGTATGACGCGCTGGGGGACATCCGGCGGAAGACGACGTATTATGACCTGATGGGAAGCCCCGACTACGTTGAGCAGTTCAGGCGGGCGATGTTCCTGCCGCACACGGATATCGAGCTGTTCCCGTCGGTGGTCGAAGAGGCGGAGGCGGCGGCGACGCGCTGAACGCCGCGCGCCGTCGCGGAGAAAGCCGAGCGGCTGAGGCCGCGGAGGAGGACGTTCCATGGCGCGCGTCATCGTGGTGACGGGCAAAGGGGGAACGGGAAAAACCGTTGCTTCCGCGCTCATCGTGAAGCATCTGAAGGAACACGCGCGGGGTCCGATTCTGGCGCTGGACGCGGACCCGGACTGCGACCTGGGCTCGGTCCTGGGCTTGAAAGTCGAAAGCACGATCGGCGACCTCCGCGAAGACACGCTGAAGAGAATCAAGGATCTGCCCGCCGGCCTGTCCAAGACCAGCTACATCGAGGCGGGTCTGCACCAGGTCATCACCGAGGCGGAGAAAGTGGACCTGATCACGATGGGCCGCGCGGAAGGCCCCGGCTGCTACTGCTACATCAACAGCATCCTGCGCAAGTTCGCCGACGACCTGCAGGCGGCGTACGAGTGGGTGGTGATGGACAACGAGGCCGGGCTCGAGCACCTGAGCCGGCGCACGGCGTCGCACGTGGACCACCTGATCGTCATGGTAAGCCGGGATCCGCTCTCGGTGGACTGCGCGGAACGGATCGTGACGCTCGTGTCGGATCTGAAGAACGACGTGCGGCGGAAGCACGTGCTCTTCAACGGGGTGGACGAGGCCCGGGCGGCCGCGATCGAGGCAAGAATCGCCCCCCTGGGCCTGGAGCGGCTGGGCGTGCTCCCGTTCGACCCGGCCGTGGAAACGTGCGTCGGCGAGCGCCGCTCGCTGTTCGAACTTCATACCGGGCCGGCGGCGGCCCGCATCGCGGAAATCATGCGCAAGATGGAGGAGCCGAAGCCATGCAAGTAGCTGACGTGACGGAGAAGTGGACGAACCGGATCAACACGGTAACCCTGGGCGCGACGCGCGAGCAGGGAGGGACGCGGGGCCGCACCGTGACGGTGGGCGGGGAAACGACGCTGCCGTTCCTGACCTTCGAGGGCGAGATTCCGAACCGGCCGGCGATCGCCGGCCTGGTGGCTGATGTCGTTCCCGACGGCTGGCCCGATGTTCTGACGGCAGCCGTCGGCGACGCGATCCGGTCGCCGGCGGCGTGGGCGCGGCGCTGCGTGGACGACCTCGGCGTTGACCTGATCTGCCTCAAGCTCCTCGGGGCGGACCCGTCGGGCCGCAACCTGCCCCCCGGCGAATGCGCGAAAGCCGTCCGCGCGGTGCTCGAAGCCGTGGACGTTCCGTTGATCATCTGGGGTTGCGGGGATGAAAACAAGGACAACGAGGTGCTGCCGGAGTGCTCCCAGGCGGCCCGGGGCGAAAACTGCCTGCTGGGCTCGGCCACCGAGAAGAACTACCGGACCATGGCGGCGATCGGCCAGGCCGACAAGCACAAGCTCATCGGCGAAGCGCCGGTGGATATCAACATCGCCAAACAGGTCAACATATTGCTGCAGGACGCGGGCTTCGACCTGAACGACGTGGTCATGAACCAGGTGACCGCGGCGCTCGGGTACGGCTTCGACTATGTGTACACGATCTTCGAGCGCGTGCGGATCGCGGGGCTCAAGGGCGACAGGCACATGGCGCTGCCCCAGATCGCCAACGTGGGCTGGGAGGCGTGGAAGGTGAAGGAAGCGCTGGCGGACGAAGACGTGCTGCCCGGGTGGGGCAAGCTCAAGGAACGCGGCCCGCGCTGGGAAGCCGCGACAGCCGCCGGATACCTGCAGGCCGGAGCGGACATCATCGTGCTGGCGCATCCCGACGCCATCAAGGTGACGCGCGAAAGCATCGGGGAACTGATGGGGTAGAAGGGGACGGCAGCCGTCCCTTCCCTACCCCTGCCAACCCGCCGGAACAAGGAGGGAACAGACATGATACTGGTTGGAGAAAGGATCAACACCGGCTTCAAGGACATCAAGCAGGCGGTTCTCGACAAGGATCCCGGGCCGCTCCGGGAGTGGGCGCAAAAACAGGCTGCCGCCGGCGCGACCTACCTGGACGTGAACCTGGGAGCCGTCTCGGCCGACGCGGCCGTCATGTGCTGGATGATCGAGCAGGTCCAGAGCGTCGTGGAGACGCCGGTCTCGATCGACACCAACAAGGCGTCCATTCTCGCCGAGGCGATCAAGGTCTGCAACAAACCGCCGCTGATCAACTCCACAACCGCGGCTCAGGAGAAGCTGGACGCGTTCCTCCCGATCGCCGCCGAGCACAACGCCTCGATCATCGGGCTGTCCATAGACGAGACGGGCACCCCCAAGAGCGCCGACGGGCGCGTGGAGAAGGCGGGCATGGTGCTGGCGGCGGCCACGGAGGCCGGAATCCCGCCGGAGCACGTTTTCCTGGACCCGATCGTGATGCCCCTGAAGTACATGCAGGACCAGATGCGCGAGATCCTGGAGGCGGTGCGTCAGTTCCGGCTGTTCTCGGATCCGCCGCCGCACATCATCTGCGGCCTGTCCAACGTGTCGAACGGCACCACGCACAAGAAGCTGATCAACCGCACCTTCCTGGTGATGGCCGTCGGCTGCGGGCTGGACGCGGCCATCTGCGACGTGACCGACGGCGATCTCGTTGACGCCGCCAAGACGGCGGAGCTGGTCATGAACCGGGAGATCTACGCGGACTCGTACATCAAGCCCGCATCCGCATGAAGGCGCTGATCCTGTGCAGCGGCGGACGCGCCCGCCGGCGGAAGGACGTCCGGTACATACAGAAACTGGACACGCGCTTCGCGCGGCGCGTGCTCGTCAACCTGCGCGGCGAGCCGGGCGCCTGCGCTTCCTGCGGGCCGGACTGCAACCTCTGCCGCGAGCGCTACGCCGGGCGGTTCGGCCGGGACATCGCCGGCGCAGTGGAGTTTCCCGCCGTCCTGCCCTACCTGCTCGAGAATCCGCGCGCGCTGCTGCCGCGGGAAGTGCCGCCCCACGACGTCATCCTGGCCGTCGCGATTCATGAACAGATCCTGCTCGAGGCGGCCAGGACCTGCGGCCGGTGGGGCACGCGGGGCATCGTCGTGCCCCTGGAGGCGCCGGACTGGATCTCCGGCGCGGCGCGCGCCGAGATCCACCGCGTCTGCGAGCGGCAGGGCGTGGAGGTTGCGTTCCCCAAGCCGTTCTGCGCGTTCATGCCGCCGCGCGGGAGCGTGCTGGCGCGCTTCCGCGAGCATTTCCACGTGGGACGGCCGGACGTGAAGCTCACGATCGAAAAGGGCGCGATCACTGACGCCGAGGTGCGGGTCTCGGCGGCCTGCGGGGCCACGTACGCCGTCGCGCGCTGGCTGGCCGGCAGGAAACTCAGCGAGAATCTCGAGATCGAGGTGATCTCCAAGCGCTGGCACGCGTTTCCGTGCACGGCCAGCATGGAGCGCGACCCGGAACTGGACGACGAAACGCCGCTCCACGTGGCCGGCCAGGCGCACTACGCCATCCTGGCGCCTTACAAGCAGACCGTCGCCGGGCTGGAAAGCCCGCTGGTGACCTCGCCACTGGGCAAGCTGGTGCAGCGTCCCATCCCGCCCGCGGAAAACCTGGCCCGCATAGACGAGGCCAAGGCGTTTGTCCTCGACTCGCTCGCGGAAACCGGCTCGGTCACGTTGCGCGAACTTCGACAGTCGCGGCGCGTCTCCCCCGCGGCGCTCAACTCGGCCCTGCTCATCCTCAAGCGCGAAGGCCGCATCCGGTCGGACGGCGCGCGCATCTCCCGCGCCCCGCCCGTCTAGCCAAGCCCTCTCCCCCTGCGGCCCCACGCCCGCGTCTCAGTCTGCTCCAAGAGTCACGTGGGGACAGTCGAACGCAGATGTCGGCGCCGGGAGCCAACTGCCGGGATCAGAAGTCCAGGGGGCTCTTACGTTCCTTCAGCGTGCGGCTCTTCACCGTATGCGTGTAGATCATGGTGGTGCGCACGTCGCTGTGCCCCAGCATCTCCTGGATGGTTCGAATGTCGTAGTTGTTCAGCAACAAGTGGCTCGCAAAGCTGTGCCGCGATGTGCGCGGTGACCCGCTTCGGAATGCGCGCCCGGCGAGCCGCGACTCGCAGCGCCTTCTGGTACACGGACTCGTGGAGATGATATTGCCGAAGGCGGATCTCTTCCTTCAGCTTTCCGTAGCAGCCGTCCCATGTCGTTGGCAGGTCGCCCGGTCGGTCAGGCTCGGGATGGCGGGTTGCCCCGGTGGTCGCCGGCGATGCGGCCGGAGGCGTTGCGGCTGGGGCTGGAGCGGTGGTCGTTTCCCCAGCGGGCACACCGGCCGCGGCCTGAGGCTGGGCGGAAGATCTGACGCCCCAGGTCTTGATCAGTGCGTAGTAGAGCGCGACGCTGTGGGCGGCCTGTTCCTGCGCGAGTTTCGGCTGGTTCTTGGAAGCCAACTTTTGCAGGAACGGTTCCAGCGAGTCGGGGTCGCGCGGCGGGTGCCGGTACTTCATGCAGAAGTCGAGATAGAAACGCAGCCATTTCTGGTAGTCCCAGAAGCGGTTCGGTGGAACGGCTGCCTTCTGGAGCACGAGCACAAACGCGGATCGCAGCATGGGCGCCAACGTCTTCATGGGCCGGATCGCGACCTCGAGGTCAACAAGTGAACATACGCAGCATATCTCACTGGCTGGCC
>Ga0194125_10002122_pt1 | contig 33167 bp, 22 predicted proteins | sample TA2KigC250mmetaG_FD_148626 | JGI IMG/M metagenome (GOLD analysis project Ga0194125, IMG submission 148626) | Freshwater microbial communities from Lake Tanganyika, Tanzania - TA2015034 Kigoma Deep Cast 250m | ecosystem: Environmental > Aquatic > Freshwater > Lake | place: Tanzania: Lake...
GCGGCATCCAGGGCGCCCTGACCGGCGACCACCACTTCGAGCAGGCCGGCTTCACCGCGCTGTTGAGGTAGGATTGTGCGCGGCTCCCGCCGCAAGTGAATCCAGGCGACATCGTTGCCCTGCGCAGCGCGGAACCGGAGTCCCGCCACGATCACCCCCAAGACAAGCAGTGCGTCGAACGCAGTGCCCCGCCGCGAGTTTGCTCGGCGCGCCGCTGGCTCGCTTGTGGCAGGCGTGGCCGCCAAAGCCATGGCAGCCGCTCCTCCCCTCCCCCAACCCAAGGCAGGACCGACCATGCATGTCTATGACAACTACGGCTGGCTGCGCGGGCTGAATTGCATTCCGTCGTGGGGCGCACGAATCGAGGAGGCGTGGTGGAGCTACGACCCCGCGCGATTCCGCGAGGAGGTGGGGCTAGTGCGGCGCATCCACGGGAACTGCATTCGGCTGTGGATCGAGTACACGGCCTGGATGGCCGACCCCGAGAAGGTGACGGCGAGCTTCCTCGACGCGGTGAAGGCGGTCGCTGAGGCGGGGATGAAGACGATGCCCTGCCTCTTCAACCGCTGGCACGATCAGAACTGGGACTACGGCGGGACGTACATTGATGACCTCGACCGGCCGTGGAAGACCCGCGTGGACTACGTCCAGGCCCTCGTCCGCCCGCTTGCCGCCGACGAGCGGGTGCTGATCTGGGACCTGTGCAACGAGCCGCAGGGCAATCCGCCCAAGGAATACGACTGGCTCAAAGCGACGGGGGAGGCCGTCCGCGCCGCGGGCGCCAAGCAGCCCATCACCATCGGCACGATGACGGGCGGGAACATCGAGAAGCACGCCCAGTTGATGGACGTGCTTTGCGGCCACCCCTATGCCCGCGACAGGGCCGGCCTAGCCAAGCTCATCGAGAGCTTCCAGGCGATGGCCAAGAAGTTCGGCAAGCCATTCCTCGTGAACGAGTGCGTGCCCGGGTGCCTCGACGATGCCAAGCGGGCCGAGGCCGCGCGCTACTACAGCGAGATGCTGGCCCAGGCGGGCTTCGGCTGGATGGGCTGGAGCATCCGCGAGGGCAAGGCCATCGCCACCCGCCGCGACCGGATAGACGGCAATGGGATAGACGGCCAGGGCTTCCACCCCTGGTTCACCCGCGATGGGAGGCTGCGCGGTGGATTGGAGTTCCTGCTCGACCAGCCCAAGCTCCGCGCTCCGTGGGAGAAGGCGTAGCCGCAAGCGTCCCGCTTGCGGCAACCGGGCTCAGCTCGGTCTGTGGACCCTATAGCGGCCTTCGGAGAGGACGAGGACGACCGGACCGGGGCTTTCCAGTAGGCTCCGCTCTCGCTTCAGGACACTCAAGATATCCGCGACGATCGGGCCGATGCGCAAGAGCCGGTATCGGAGCAGGACGACCTTGCCACGACCCCAGAGGGGGCCGAACTCAATGAGGCCGCCGAAGTCCTTGTCGCCGGAGACGACGACGAGGCCGTGTTCCTCCGCGTAACCCAGGATCGAGCGGTCCTCCGTGGCGCCGAGGCCCACGTCGGGGGCGAAAAGCACCTGGTGCCCTTCGCGGCGGAGGTCCTGCACAACGCCTGCGTGAAGGTTCTCGTCTGCGAGGATTCGCATCAGGGAACAGGCTCAAGTATACGGACCTCTTCGCCGTGGAACTGGCGGGCGGCGAAGTCGAGGGCCGCGTCGAGCCCCTCAGGGGGGAGGGTCGGGTAGCCCTGGAGAATCTCCTCGCGGCTCATGCCGGAAGCGACGCACTGGAGAATGAGGGCAACGGAGATGCGGGTGCCCCTGACAATCGGCTTGCCGCTGAGGATCGCAGGGTCCCAGACAATCCACTCTTCCCGCATCGCTTTCTCCTTCCTCGCCCATACAGCTCATCTTACGCGCTTCCAGTCTCCATTTCAAGGGGCCCCATCCGCCGCTCTATTTCGACCTGAAGGCGCGCTCGTGCCCCGTCGCGGGGATGCGGAGGGTGTAGGAGGCGGCGTCGGGGGCGACGTGGAGCTCGATGTGGTTGGCCTTTGTGCAGGCGGCCTCCTTGTCGAAGTTGGCGATCAGCTCGTCGGGCGTGTTGTCTGCGTTGGGCGCGAGATTCTTGTGGAGCTGGTAGTTGGCCTGGATGGAAGGGGTGGCCTTGAGCGCCGCGCGAGTCTTCGGGCCGCAGCCCTTGCGGTCGCCGTTGTTCATCACCGTCACCGTGGGCGCAAGGGAACGCACCAGCACTGGGTTGTTCGAAAGGTCGAGGCCGTGGTGTGTGACCTGATAGACGTCCACCTCTCCGACGAGGTTGACGGGGTGGACCAGCTTGCCTTCCAGCCGGCCCGTGAGGTCGGCGCCGTCGTAGAACTCGAAATTGCCGTAGCGGAGCAGGAGGACGATGGACTCGCGGTTCTCCGAGTTGTCCACGGGATACTCGGGCAGCTCGGAGGCGGGGATGGGGCTGGGCTTGTGCTCGGGGCCGGGGGCGATGAACTGCTGGGCGGCGGCGAGACAGGTGAGGCTGAGCTTCGGCCCGCCCTCGGCCTGGCGGAGCGGAATCGTGTCGCCGGGCTTCAGGACGGTGTAGGGCACGGACTTGCGCCAGGCGAGGTACTTGACGTACATGGGCTCGGGCTTGGGGCGCTCGACGCCTGGGTCGTAGACGCGGCGGATGGGGATGAGCTTCGATAGCTCGGCGGCGCCGCCGTGGTGGTCAATGTCGAAGTGCGTCACGACCAGATGGTCAATCTGCTTGAGGCCGGCCACATCCTTCGCCAGCTTGGCGATGCGGGCCGGGTCGCGCGGGTTGTCCAGCCCGGTGTCCACCAGCACCGATTCCCCGGCTGGGGTCACGATCAGCGTCGCCCCGCCCCCCTCCACATCCACCCAGTAGATGCTCAGCCGCATTCCCGCACCCCTACATGCAGAACAGGTTGGGGACAGAGCAAGCACGCCAAGACACAGCCAGGCGGGACGCTTGAGCAAAGGGAATCCTCCTTACTTCGCGCTCGGGGCCGCGTCGGCCGCAAGGTCGCCCGTGGCGAATTGGATGCCGGCGAGGAGGTGTCGGAGGAAGACGGGGTTCCAGTAGGTTTCGAGGGCGTGGCCGAGGGTGGTGTAGAAGACGCGGCCCTTGCCCGCCCCATACTCGCGCACCCAACTGATCGCGTAGTCCTTGTCGGGGCGCTTGCCGGGGTCCTTCATCTGGTCGAGGTCGAGGGTGAGGAGGATGCGGAGGTTCTTGCGGGTGTAGTGGGGCTCCTGGAAGAAGTAGATTTCGTCGTTGATCTGGAAGGGCTTGCCCTCGAAGGCGGCATTGAGGGGGTGCTTGGGGTCGTCGAGCTTGATGGTGACGTTCTCGTAGATGTGTCCGCTGTAGAAGCCGCCCATCATCTCGCCGTATTCCTTCCAGCCGGCGAAGGCGGCTGTGGCGGCGTGGATGCCGACGATGCCGCGGCCGGGGACGTCGCGGTTGTTGGGGTCCTTGCCGCCGACGTAGTCGAGGATGCTCTTCCTGACGGCGGCGTCGAATGCCCTCGCCGCGGCTTTCCGCTCGTCGTCGAGCTTGGCGAAGTCGGGCGGGAGGAAGGGCTGAGGCTCGTGGATGTTGTTCATCACGATGGCGTCGTATTGGCCGACCTTGTCAATGAGGAGGAGGCGGGGGTCGTCGCTGACGATGGGAGTAAATGCGCCGCTCTTCTTGCCGAGGATTTCCAGCGCCTTCTCGGCCACGGCGTTGGGCGTGTGGGTCCAGGCGTGGCCCCAGACGAGCACCTTGCGTGGCTTGGATGGCTTGGCGGGCGGCGTGTCGGGCGCGGCCGCCTCGACCTTCCTGAGCTGCTCCTCGGTTGGCTCGGAGACGCTGCCCGCCTTCATCTTGGCGGCGCGGACGTCGGGGGGTGTAGGGCCGGGGACTCGTCGCACGAGTTTCTCCTTTCGCGGCTCGGTGGGTGCATCGAGGTCGCCCGTGGCAAACTGGACTCCGTCCAGATAGAACTGAAGCAGTTGGGGGTTCCAGAAGAGGTCGGCGCGGTGGCCGAAGCTGGTGTACCAGATGCGGCCCTTGCCGACGGCTTTCACCCAGGCGAGGGGCCAATCGTTGTCGGGCTGATTGATCCAGCGGACGCCCATGTTGGTGCGCTCGGGGTCGAGGGAGACGAGGACACGGCACCTGGCGCGGTCGAAGGGCGCGCCGTACTGGTAGATTTCGTCGGCGACGCGGAACTGCTTACCCTCCCAGGCGGCGACGAGGGGGCTGTCCTTGTCGTCAATCATCACCCCGATCTCTTCGTTCCAGGGGTGGCCGGTGAACTTGCCGCCGATGAGCTCGCCGAACTCGGGCCACTTGGGGTTGGCGGCGATGGCGAAGTGGATGGCCGCGATGCCGCCGCCGGCGTTCACCCAGTCCATGAATGCCTTGCGGAGGGCCGCCTCGGCGGCCTCCTTGGTCGCGCCGAGCTTCTTGAACCCCTCCTTCTCCATGTCGGCGTCGGTCGGCGTCATCCAGGGGCCGCAGGAGTTGTTCATCACGATAGCGTCGAACTGCTTGAGGTTGTCGGGGAGGAACATGGCAAGGTCCTGGCTCATCACGGGCTCGAAGGCTTTGGATTTCTCGCCGAGGGCTTGGAAGGCGGCGGCGCCGTAGGGCACGCAGTAGCCCTTGTGGGGGTCGCCCTTCTCGTAGATGTGGGCGGGGGTGCTGAAGACGAGGACCTTTCGGGGCTTCTTGGGCGTGACGCGCGGCTTCTCGGGCGCCGCATCAGCGATCTTCTTGGCTTGGTGCTTGGGGATTTCCTCGAGGGCGGACGCGCTGGAGCAGGCCACCGCCGCCGCGGTGAGGGCGGCACACCACACACGCCTTGTCGCCATGTCTGCGGCCTCCTTTCCGCCAGGCTTTCCTCCCTGCCTGAACGACAGAACTTAGCTCCCAAAGCGTCGCAAAGTTCCAATAGGGGCTTCCGCCCCTCTTGTGCTCCGCGACGCTTCACCGGACCTGCCCGCCGGGCGGCGGGCAGGTGCCCCGTCGCTCCGCTGTCACCCCTTGGAGGGGAATCGTATTCCCCTTCAAACCTCCCCGACCAGTCTCGGAAACTCTGAGTTCCCGAGACTGAAGAATAGCAAGTAGGGGAAGCCCCTGCAAGCGCCGAGTGCCGCTTGACTACACGGGCAAGAACGGTATGATTGAGGGGCCTGGTGCAAGGGCCGACTGGAGGCAGAGGTGGGACAAGGCTTGAGAGGGCCGAAGGTGACGCGATTGCGCGCGGGCGGCGCGCTCGCCGCTGCCCTGTGGCTGGCAGCGTTGCCGTCCGTGTCCCTGGCCGCGCGGCCGCCCAAGGAGAAGGAGAGGGAGCTGAGCCACGGGCCGGAGGTGCAGTTCACGAATGAGGAGTTCAAGGCCCTCGACACGTTCGAGGGCCACTCGCTGACGAAGGCGGACAAGGTGTTCGCGGCGAGGGACTACAAGCGTGCGGCAGCAGAGTACGACAGCTTCATCCTGGAGTTCCCCAAGTCGCGGGCGGTGGCCTATGCCCTGCTTCGCAAGGCGCGCTGCCTGCACCTAAGCGGCAAGCGCTTCGAGGCGATCAAGGAGTATCGGGAGGTGCTGGACTACTTCCCCAATGCCGTGAAGTATGCGGCGCCGGCCATCTACTATACCGGCGTGTGCCACTGGGAGAACGCGGACGAAGAGGACGCGATGAAGGCGTGGGCGAAGATGGCCGAGGACGCGGGCTACAGCCAGCACCCCTTGGCGGCGACGGCCATCGCCCGCCTGGCCGACCACATAGCGAAGGAGGGCCGCCCCGACAAGGCGGTGGCCTACCACGAGCAGGTGGCCGCGAATTTCCGCAGGTCGAACCCCGAGGCCGCCAAGTACGCCATCGAACAGGTCGTGGCCCACTACGTCCGCACCCAGCCCGACGAGGCGAAGCTGCGGGCCTTCTACCTCAAGGTCGGCGGCTTCGGCCCCGTCCCTGAGCGCGTCGAGGCGGACGTCGAGAAAAGCCACCGCTACTGGGGCGCGCTGGGCTGGGATGTGCGGCGGCTCGGGCAGTTCGCCGAGGCCGAGGCCGGCCTCCGCGACCGCTACTACCGCTATTGGACCGGCCTGCTCGACGGCAAGTTCCCCGAGTGGGACGACTTCCAGCTCAACGTCATCCACCTGAAGTCCGCCTACGAGAAGGACATGGCGAAGTGGCAGGAGCGGGTGGACCAGCTCTTCGAGCGGAACCAGAAGCCGGGCGACTACGCGCGCATCATCCGCTGGATCGGCCTGTTCCCCAAGAGCAAGGCCAAGGTGATGGAGTACTACAACAAGCTGGCCTTCGAGAAGATGACGAACGGCCAGATCCGCGACCTGATGAAGCTCTTCTACGAACGGGTGGACGACGCGAAGATGGCGCGGAACCTCTTCGGGAAGCTCCGCCTGGACGAGATGTCCGACGGCGAGAAGGCGGAGCTGGCGAAGTACTTCTGGCCGCGCGACGCCGGGCTAGTGAAGGACATCTGCATGAGCTTCGACGACAAGGAGCTCGGGCAGATGGAGTACTTGCGCTTCCACCACTCGCGCAAGGACGCGAAGCAGGGGGTGCCGCTGGCGGACCAGATGGCCAAGGTGCCCCGCTTTGCCGCGGACGCCCTGTGGCTCAAGGCCCAGCTCCTGCACTGGAGCGAGCAGTATCCGGCCGCGATTGCCGCGTACCAGCAGTGCAACAACCCGCCCCAGAACATCTGGCCGATCTCCGAGTGCTACGTGAAGATGGGCAAGATTGACCAGGCGGTGGCCCAGCTCCGCGAGGTCGAGGCATTCTTCAAGCCGCACGCGCCCGAGGCCGCGCTCCGCATCGCCAACCTCTATCGCGAGGCCGGCATGAAGCCCCAGCAGATCGCCGCCCTCAGAGCGGTCCTGAAGAAATACCCCGAAAGCCCTCAGTCCAGCTCCGCGCACGAGGATCTCGAGCGCATGGGGATCAAGATGGGCGGAGGGGTGGATACCCGGTAGGGCCATTTCCGATCTTCGATTGCCGATCTCAGAAGACAGGAGGCCGCCGAATGACGTTCAGAATCGCGCTGTCACTTGCCATGGCTGCTTTGGTGGGAGGCGTGGCGGCGGGGGGCGCTAAGGGGGAACGGCCGGTCAAGGAGAAACGGCCCGCCAAGGCCCCGGGCAAGGCGCCAGCCGCCAAGGCCGAGGAGGACGAGTTCGCCGCACGCCGCCTACTCAAGCGCGCGCAGGACCTCCTCCTCGCCCGGGAGGTCGAGCGCGCCGTCAAGATGTTCGAGTCCGTCATTGAGCAGTACCCGCAGAGCCCCATCCGCTTCGAGGTGTACCTCGCCCTCGGCAAGCACTTCCTCGAGGCTCGCGACCAGGCCACGGCCATCAGCTACCTGCGCCGCCTGGGCGACCTCAAGCAAGGCGAGGAGGAGCCGAGCGGCGACGCGAAGGAGATGTACCTCGAAGGGCTCTACCTCAGCGGCGTCGCCCAGTTCCAGATGCGTCAGTATGCCGCCGCATTCCCCATCCTCCGCAAGATCACCAACAACTATCCCAACACCGTCTGGGCCAACCAGTCCTATTACTACATCGGCATGTGCCACTTCGCCCAGGGGAACTGGAACAAGGCGATCCAGGCCCTGAGCCTGGTCGGCACGTTCGTGGACCCCAAGAGCCCGTCGGTTGAGTATGCCGAGGCGGGCCGCCGCTTCTTCGTGAAGGTGGAAGACACGGACCTGCCGGTGCTGCACCGCCTGGGCAAAGCGGTTGAGGTGACGCTGACGACGCAGAGCGGGGACAAGGAGACGGTGGCCTGCATCCCGCTCGCGGCCGAGCAGGGCATCTTCATCTGCTCGATCCCCACCGACCTCACGGCGGCTAAGCCGGGCGACGGCGTGCTCCAGGTGGTCGGCGGCGACACGATCACGACCTCGTACGTGGATGCGAACACGCAGGAGGGGCAGCCGAATGTGACGCGCGAGAAGAAGGTGAAAGTCGTCTCCACCGCCCAGCTCCGCTTCACCCTGGGCACGTTTGAGTCGAAGGCCAGCGCCGCCTTCCTCGGCCAGCCCCTCTTCGTGCTGCTCCAGGACCTGGACCAGGACAGCTCGGACAAGGCGGACACCGTGGCGGTGCGCGTCCGCTCGCGCTACCGCGAGGTTGTGGAGGAGGCGACGGCGGCTGAGGGCCTGGCCGCCGCGCTCGACGTCCGCGAGGCCGAGGAGCGCCACGTGGTCCGCGACGAGATGACCATCACGCTCCCCGAACTCGGGAACGCCCCGGTCCACACCGGCCGCTTCGGCGGCAGCGTGCGGGTCGAACCCTTCCGCGAGGGCCAGCCCATAGACAAGACCGACCAGGTGCTCTCCTGCGCGATGAACGACGAGATCATCGTCTCCTACGTGGACGAGTTGCACATCGGCGGCGCCGCGCCCCGCGAGATCACCGCGACAGTCCAGGTCATGGGCGAGATTGACAGCCGCCCGCGCGCCACGCAGAACGTCGTGCCCGACCCCGTCATCCGGGCCAAGAAGGAGCTCGTCGAGGCGACGGCCTACCTCGAGCTGGCCAAGATCTTCAAGAGCATGGGCCTCACCAAGGGCGCCAAGGAGAAGAGCAACGAGGGCCTGGAACGGGTGGACAACATCCTCCGCACCGAGAGCCCCATCCCCTCGGCCCTCAAGGAAGAAGCCTTCAAGCTCAAGTGGGAGCTCTACATCGCCCAGGACGACTTCACCAACGCCGTGGCCACGTGCCGGCTCTTCAACCGCCTCTACCCCGACAGCCCGTTCGTGGACCAGGCGCTGATGGGCATCGGCACCATCCGGCTTGAGAACAAGGACTACGCGGAGGCCATCAAGGTCTTCCAGCAGATTCTCACCATGCCCGCCTCGCAGGTGAAGGCCGAGGCCCAGTTCCGCATCGCCGAGTGCATCGAGGCCCAGGCCGCGGCCCGGCCCCGCCCCGCCAACGCCCCCGCCGGCCCCCCGGAGGCCGCCATCCAGCAGTACAAGCTCTGCGCTGACCGCTATCCCGAAAGCCCCTTTGCCGGCCAGGCCCTCGCCAAGCTCGTGGACTACCACGTGGAGAACAAGGACTACGCCCGGGCCGACGACCTGCTCACGCAGGTGTTCCAGGACTATCCCGACGGCGATTTCCTCGACGCCATGCTCCTCAAGTGGGTGATCGTGGCCTACCGGATGAACGACTTCCAGAAGGCCTACAACAAGTGCTCGCAGCTGATCTTCGAATACCCTGCGAGCCCCCATGCCAAGAAGGCTAAGGAAATCCTGCCCAAGATCGAAGGGAGGGTCAAAGGCAAGGAGGAGACCGCCGAGGAGAAGAAGAAGGAGGAAGAGTGACGCGTGACCAGTGACGCGTGACGCGCAACCCGAGCGGATCCAGGGCCGGCGGGATGGTCGCCCGTCCCTTCGGTCCCTTTGGTCGCTTTCGTCCCTTTCAGGAAGGAACCACCGATGAGCAAGGGCGCCCATCTTGGGACATACCTGCTGCTCGCCACCGCGCTGAGTTTCGGCGGCCAGCCGAAGGCGAAGGCCAAGGAGGCCCCCGCGCCGCCGGCGAAGGCCCCCAGTGGCACAGGCATCTTGCCTGTGACTCCTGCCGTGCCCGACGACCCGTTCGAGCAACTGCTCCTGAAGGTGCAGGCCGACCCCGGCGGGGCCACGGAGGAGCAAGTGAAGGAACTCCTCACCACGGGCCGCCGACTGGGCCGCTGCTACGCCGCTTCGCTGGCGGTGAAGGGCTACCTGGCGCAGAACTTCCGCCCCTCGCCCCCCCTCCTCCGCCTCGCGGCCGACGGCGCGCTCCTCGCAGGCGACTTCCGCTCCGCCGCCGCACGCCACAAGGCGTACCTCGCGGCCAACCCACCCGCCGCCGAAGCCTCGGAGGCCGCGGGCACGCTCTACATGGTCCTCGCCGACTTCCTCGACGCCTCCGAGGAACTCTACCAGGTGATGACCGCCCACGGCGAGAGGTGCCGGGCTAGCGTGGGCGCCCGCAAGTTCGACTCCTGGTATCTCGACACTGCGCGCCGCAAGCGCGACTACGCCGCCGCCGCCCGATGGCTCACCCTCGTCCTCAGCCAGCCCGCCCTGCCCATCGAGCAGGAGCGCCTCTACTTCGGGGAATACCCTGAATGGCTGATGGGCGAGGTGGTGAAGGGCCAGCCCGAGCACTTCCCCGCCCTCCCCCACTGCAAGAAGCTGCTTCCGCTCATTCGAGGCGACAAGCGCCGTCAACTCCGCTACGCCCTCCACGTCGCCAACCTCGAGTTCAAGGCCGGCGCCGCCGGCAAGGAGAAGGCGGCACTCGACGCCTCCTTCGCCCCCGTCCTTGGCGCCGCGAAAGCCTACTTCGACGCCTCGCCCACCGCCGACACGCTGAAGGAGATCGTCTTCGCCCTCGCCGACGGCGGCGTAGCCGACCGCCTCGACGAGGCGGCCTGGGAGCGCCAGGGGCAGCAGAAGCGCGACTTCTTCGCCGATGCCTTCGGCAAGCTCCCCGACGCCGGCCGCCAGGCCATCCTCGACTGGCGCCTGTGGGCGGGGGCTCCGTCCCCCGCGCGCGGGGCAGAGACGCCCCGCCCACAGAGCTACGTCGCCCGCCACCTGGCCACCCGCGAGCAATGGGCCGAGCTGGGCGCCCGGCACGCCGACCTCTTCCGCCGCACCCCCGCCGTCCGCCACCTCCCCTTCGTCACCCGCCCAGCCACGCGCGACCTCTACAAGAAGCAGGCCGCCTTCCTCGCCGGCGTCCCCTCCCGTGACGCCGCGGTCATCAACTCCATGGCCGCGAGCGACGACCTTCTCAAGGCCATCGAGCACCTCGTCCGCAACGAGTCCTGGCACCTCGACTTCCAGGACGCCTACAACCTGCTGACGGGCGAGATGCTGCCGGCCGCCCGCGCCTTGGCCGAGAAGGAGGGAAAGAAGCTGCCCGACGGCATTCTGAACGAAGCCGTCGCCCACCTGGGGACCGAGCTGGCCAAGACCCCCGCTGCCCTCGACCGCCGCTCGATGGAGGCATTCCTCGAGGCCGTCTGGGAACTGGGCAGCGGCAAGGACCCAAACGACAAGTCGCCGACCATTCAGCGGGCCGCCTCGCTCCAGTGGGTTCCGTACGAGAAGCGGGAGCGCCGCGAGCTTTTCAACAAGGTGCACCAGCAGCGCTTCCGCGGCTGGGCCGAGTGGGTGCGCCGCGAGACCAAGGGCGGCAAGGGCGCCGCCGACCTCTCGAAGCAGATCGTGCCCGTCGAGGAGGCCCTGCGCCGGGCCGGCGAGGGCGAGGCCGACCCCAAGAAGGCCCCGAACCCCCTCTGCCAGGCATTCGCCGCCGCCCTCCTGGCCGAGCAGGCCCATTCACGAAACCTGCCGGAGTTCCTCAAGCAGGCCCGCGCCCTCTACCCACTGCTGCGGGACTATGAAAGCAAGAAGACCCCGTTTGGCCGGGCTTCGCTCCTCCTCGTCCTTCGCAACAACAACGACGGCTTCGAGAAGGTGGACTTCCAGGCCGAGGCCCTCGCCGACCAGCTCGCGCAGGTTGGTAGCACTGGCATCCTGCCTGTGGGCATCGAGGAGCTCTGCGACGCCACGGTCCGCGTGCAGGGCGACAAGAGCTTCGGCCGCGTGCCCAGGCAGTACCGCGAGCGCACGCTCAAGCTCAACGCCGTGTTCGGGCGGGCGCTTCAGGCCCTGGTCGGCAAGGGGCAGTTCTCCCCCTTCCTCTTCGACTGCTTCCGCGGCACGCGCCAGGGCGACGGCTGGAACGCCCACCAGCAGGGCGAAGCCGTCCTGGCCGCGATGCTCGAGAAGCGGGCGCTGGACGCCTCCTCCTACCGCCCCCATGAGAGCGTGCGGAGCGCCACGTGCGCCTACCTGTGGCTCATCCGCAACGAGTTTCCGGGCCTCTCGGGGGCATTCCCTCCTGCCCGCTACTTCGACGACAGGTTCATCGAGGAGGCAAGCCGCACGAAGTACCTCGACTGGCGCTACTGGGACTACGGCCTCGATGAGAAGAAGAAGGTGGTGAATGCCGCGGCGAAGCTCCTCCAGGGCTTCGATGCCCTGCCGCTCGGCTACGACGCCCAGGGTGTCGAGTATTCCCGGAGCGACTTCTGGAACTGGCAGGCGCGCGTCCTGGGCGCCGAACCTGCCGTCCGCGACGCCATGCTCGCCAGGATCGAGGCCGCCTACGGCAAGACCCGTTTCGACACCTATGCGATGGGCCGCGCCTGGTTCAGCGTGGCGGCCGACCCCTCGACGCCGCAGAGCCGCAAGGACTTCTTCGCCCGCCTAGCCGCCTACGCCGAGCGGGTGCGCAACACGCCCGAACGCCTCTCGCCCCCCTTCCTGGGCCAACTGGACAAGCTCGGGGACCCCAAGAAGCTGAGCAAGGAGGAGCTGGACGTGCTGGTCGGGCTCTTCCCCGGCTGCGTGCCGGCGGCGTGGCCCGACAGGTGGGGCTTCGACCTCCTGGCCACCACGCTCATCCAGGGGCTGATCGCCCAGGGCCGCTCGACCGACCTCTATCCCCTCGTGCCCCACCTGTGGAAGATCGCCAAGGACACCCGCAACGCGCAGTTCCAGCACGACTTGACGCGCCTGGCGGTCCAGCTCGCCGACGCGGGCTCCTCCGTGGGCGGGGCGTCTCTGCCCCGCGCGCGGGGGGCGGAGCCCCCGCCCACAGGCGCGCCGGGGCCGGTGGGAACGCAAGGGCCGCCCGGCCCCGCCGGGCCGCAGCCGGCGCCCAAGCAGAACGATCTCGGCCTCGTCTTCGCCTCGGTCGGCCTCGACCTCCTGGGCGCCGACCTTCCCACGGAGGCCAAGACCGCCCTTAACGCCCTTCGCTCGAAGGCCCTGTCCGCCGTCGGCAGCGTCATACCCGTCCGCCGCGACGACCGCCGCTACCCCCTCTTCGCCGCCCAGGCCGCCTGGCTCGCGGGGCGCGCGCAAAACGCCTGGGAGCTCTACCTTCCCCGCCGACCCGTCCTCCTCACGATGTATAAGGAGCTGGACCCGGCGTTCTGCATCTGGCTGATTGACAAGAACACGGATGCCGGGGACTTCGACGTGGCCGAGGCCCTGGCCCGCGAGATGATCCAGTGGTTCGACTCTGTGACCGACGGCTTCGGGCCGGAGACGCGGGGACGCCTGCTGCTGGCCTACGCCAACATCTCGCTCGGGCGCCAGGAATACCCCAAGTCCCGCGCCCTCTTCGAGCGCATCGCCACGGGAAAGGAGTTCGAGGGCACGCCCGCCCAGGTGAGCGCCGAGATCAAGGTGGCGGAGGTGGACCGCCTGACCCGCCGCTTCGACGACGCCATCCAGCGGCTCCAAAAACTCACTCTCCACAAGGACCGCGGCGTCCAGGCCGAGAGCTACTACCAACTCGCCCTCGTGAAGTTCGACCAGGAGGAGTACCGCGAGACCCTCGAGCAGGTTGACCAGGTGCTGGCGCGTGTGCCCGACCACGCTCTGGCCCGCATCCTCGAGGGCCGCACCAAGGTGCGCCTGCGCAAGCTCGAAGAGCCGACCGAGCTCCAGATCGGCACCGCCGCCGCCCGCCGCTTCCTCGTGCCAGGCAGGTCCCTCAAGGTGAACCTCGAGGACCGCAACCTGGCCGTCGTCGGCACCTCGGCTCACATCGAAATCCGCGCATGGTCCGGCTCCGGCGACGAGGAGCACTTCACCCTCACCCCCTTCGGCGACTCCAAGACCCGCTTCGTCGGTCACATCCCCACCGAGCTGGCCCCCGTGGCCAAGGGCGACGGCAAGCTCCAGCTCCTGGGCAAGGACACGGCACACTACGACTACTCCGAGAAGTTCAAGAAAGAGCACAAAATCCTCATGGCCGAGCCCCAGACCCTCACCGTCGCCACCGACGCCGACCTGGCCGCCTCGTCGGGCAGAATCCTGTCGAAGGAGGAGCGCGAGGCCGAGGCCCTCGAGGAGATGATCCGCAAGAAGCTCAAGGCCGACGAACCCGAGCAGAAGGAGGCCCTCAGCAGCGTCCGCCCCGCCAACCAGATCAAGCCGGGAAACAAGTTCAACATCCGCGTCGTGGACCTCGACCGCAGCGAGACGGCGGGCAAGGACAAGCTGACCGTCCGCGTCGCCACGTCGAGCGGCGACACCATTTCCGCCTTCCCCCTCGAGGAGACGGGCACCCACACCGGCGTCTTCGAGGGCGCCGTGCAGACCAGCGCCGGCCAGCCGACCGCCTACGCCTCCGACTCCGAGGACGGCAAGGACCCCAACTTCGCCATCTCGAAGGGCGACTATCCAGCCTGGGTGGGCCTCCCTGACCTCACGATGCCCAAGCTCTACAGCATTGACCTCAACGACAACGTCGCGCTCGGCAAGATGGCCATCCAGGCCAACGTCCCAGGCCGCAAGATCAAGAAGTTCTTCCTCCAGACCTCGCTGAACGGCAAGGATTTCACGACCCTGGGCCAATGGCCCGGCGAATGGAAGGCGTGGGACGGCGCGCTCACGCTCGAGCTGGTCAAGCACGGCCCGGTGACGGGCGGCCCGACTACGCTGGCCGACTTCCGCCAGTACCTCGAAATCGGCTACCTGAAGAACAACACGCCAAAGACCGCCATCGCGGTCAAGGCGTTCGCCGCCAAGTGGGACGCAGCGGTCGAGGGCCAGGCCCACACCCTGGGCCTTGCCGAGGACGGGCCGGGCAGCGCCTACATCGCCCACCTCTACGGCGCCTTCTATCAGCCGGCGCGCAAGGTGCGCACCTTCGACCTCGACACGAAGGAGAAGACGGCGCCCGGCGTCCGCTACGTCCTCACCGTGGACGGCCAGCCGGGCGAGACGGCCACGCGCGTCCGCCGCTCCCTCGGCAAGGGGGCGCACCGCGTGGACCTCTACGTCTTCACCACACGCAAGGCGGGGGCGGAGTTCGAGCTCCAGGTGGACGCTGAGGAGCCGCCCTTCCTGCGGCCCGTGCCACCCGACATGTTCGACGCCGCCAAGAACCCCCTCATCCGCGAAGGCGTCCGCTCCGAACCCGCCAAGATTGCCGCGAGCCAGGACAATGGGGCCTTCGACATCGCCTTCCCGCCCGACGCGCGCGCCCGCGTCATCCGCCTCATCCTGGCCGACTTCGAGACCGATGCCCCGGCCATCAACCGCATCACCCTCACCAATGCGGCCGGCGCCGCCATTCTCCCGACAAGGGAGGACTTCGCGACCCTGCGCAAGAACCAGGTGCTCGAGGTGGTGCCAGGCGACAAGATCACAGTGACCTATGACGACCCGCGGGTGATCACCGAGGGGAGCGAGGTCCACGAGGCCACGCTCTCCGCCACGTTCCACAACGCCACGCTGAGCGCCTGCTTCATCGAGTATAGCGGCGAGGGCGCGCAGCGGCGCGCCCGCTACGTCCCACTCCGCCGCTTCAAGCCCGGCGACAAGGTGAGCGTCTACGTCGCCGACCCCGACTGCGATACGACGGACAAGCCGGACACCGTGAAGTTCACGGCGAAGACGCTGGAGGGCAAGCCCATCGAGTTCCCCGCCCTGGAGACGGCGGAGCACTCGGGCATCTTCGTCGGCGGCATCTTCCCCGTCGAGACGGACCCCAAGCGCGAGAGCGAGATACGCGTCGCCGCGGGCGACGACCTCCTCGTGGCCTACATGGACCGCGAGAACACCGACCCCGGCATTCCGTGGGAGCGCACGTGCCTGGTCGAGCAGACGGTGTGGGCGCCACCGCGCCTGTGCATCTACGAGGTGGCCTCGCGCCCGCTCACCGAGGAGGAGCTCGCCGCCGCCGCCGAGGCCACCACGGCAGGCCCGACGCGTCCCGCCGCGGGGCCGGCCGACGTGGCTGTCGAGGAGGGGGTGCCCGTCACCCGCGCCCTCACCGCCTCATGGCCCGAGAAGCCCGACCCCGCGAAGCCGACGCCCGTGTTCATCAACGGCCCGCTCCTCGTCGAGCTCACCTTCCCCTACGTCGCCCAGTCGCCCGAGAGCACGGCCACGCTCTACGTCCAGACCTCCTCGGGCCGCAAGGCCCACGGCAAAGCGCCGGAGGGCGACTTCGACGTCAAGGTGCCCGGCACCCTCAAGCTCGAGGCCACCCCCGGCAACGCGCCCACCGGCCTGCCCGCGCCGCCAGGCTACAAGAGCGTGACTGTCAAGGCGAGCGCCTTCGCCGGCGACGCTCTGGAGGACGGCCGGTTCACCTTCTCCGTGCCTGCCGAGCTGGGCAAGATCGGCGCAGCGGCGGCCGACCCCGATGCCAAGGAGAAGCCGGCCCTCGCCATCAAGGGCAACGACGAGGTCTTCGTCGGCCTCGAATACAAGGAGCCAGGCGGCCAGACCAAGTGGCTCACCGCCCGCGCCGTGCTCCAGGCCGATGCCTTCTTCGATGTCACCGACCCCCGCTACCGCGAGACGGTCGAGGGCGTCTACGTCGGCGAGAGCCTCCACTTCCGCGTGATGGACCCCATCCGCGACACGACAGACGAGAAAGACACGCTGCCCATCGAGCTGAAGACGGCCTCGGGCACGACGCAGAAGCTCGACCTCACCGAGACGTTCACCCACTCGGGCGTCTTCAAGGGCTCGGCCAAGGTCGCTTTCCAGGGCGACAAGGCCGAGGCCAAAGCCCCAGGCGTCCTCCCAGTCACCTACGGCGACAAGGTCACCGCCACCTACACCCTGTGGGCGGGGGCTCCGCCCCCCGCGCGCGGGGCAGAGACGCCCCGCCCACAGGAGAAGCTCGAGCGCGCCGTGGCCATCCACAAGGGCAGCAACGGCGACGTGGTGCCCTTCACCAAGCGCTTCGCCGACCCCCAGATCGCCGTGCAGACGCAGTTCTCGATTGCCGAGGCATTCTTCGAGCTGGCCAAGCGCCACCGCGAGCTGGGCAACGAGGACCTGGCCCGCGACGAGATCGCGCAGGGCAAGAAGCTCCTCGAGGAGGCCATCCGCGACTTCCCCGACACCGAGGCCCGCGCCCAGGCCGACTACCTGCTCGCCGACCTCGCCCTGGAGTTCGCCAACGAGACGAAGGACGAGGACGCGAAGAAGAAGCTCTACATGGAAGCGGTGGGCCGCTTCACCGACATCGTGGCCGGCTACCCCGACAGCCCGTACGCCCCGAAGGCCCAGTACAAGAAGGCCCTCGTCTACGAGAAGATGGGCCTGATTGACCAGGCCTGCGAGGAGTACGTGAAGCTCTCGTACCGCTACCCGGACAACGAGCTGGTGGCCGAGACGATTGCCCGCCTGGGCCAGTACTTCCTCTCGAAGGGCAAGGAGCTGCGCGCCAAGGCCACGCCCGAGATGACCCCCGTCGAGCGCGAGAAGCTCGAGATGCAGGCCCGCGAGATGAACAAGACGGCGGGGCAGGTGTTCGGCCGACTCGCCGTCCGCTTCCCCACGCACCGCTTGGCCGGGCGCACGCTCGTGCTCAGCGCCCAGTGCTACATGCAGGCCGAGGACCTGCCCAAGGCCATCGAGGTCTTCAAGGCCCTGGCCGAGACCCCGAAGATGGAGCCCGACCTGGTGGCCGAGGCGATGTACTGGTGCGGCGACTGCTACATGAAGCGGAACGACCCGATGAACGCCTATCGCCAGTTCAAGCGCCTCACGTGGGACTACCCGGCGAGCAAGTGGGCCAAGTTCGCACGCGGCCGCCTCACCGAGGAGGCCCTCATGAAGGTAGACGACAACAAGTAGCATCTTCCTGTGCTCGTAGTGCGGCCTTTAGGCCGTATCTTGGACTGGGGGCTCAACCGCAGAGATACGGGCTGAGGTCCGCACTGCGAACCGGCTGGCAGGTGCCCATGACCCGCACGCTCGCCGCTGAATTGCCCCCCGCGCGGACCGAGCCACTCGACCGGTCCGACCCGGCCTTCGCCGCGATGGCCCGCGACGAGCGGCGCCTGGCCGAGGAGTTCCTCGGGGCCGACGAAGTGCTCTTCGCCGTGCAGACGGCGAGCCGGGTGGACGTTGGCCGCTGGCGTGGCGGGGGCCGCCTGTGGGCCTTCGCGCTGCGCGACCAGCTGGCGCTCGTGGCCCACGGGCCGAGGCCCTACGCCGAACGCATCCCCTACTCCCACGTTCGGGAGAGCACGTACAATCCTGTCACGGGCGAGCTCGTCCTCGCCCCGCCCCACCACCTGAAGGTGAGGGGGCTGCGAATGGCGCCGCTCGAGGGCTACCAGATGCTGGCCCAGATTCACAAGGAGGCAATGGCCGATGCTCCAGCTCCTGATTGACGGCGGTTCGATGATGGTGCCCCTGCTGCTGTGCAGCATCTTCACCATCGCCGTGCTCATTGACCGCGGCCTGGCGTTCTACCGCCACAGCAAGACCGACACGCGGTCGCTCCGCGCGAAGCTGCTGGACCTCATCGAGGAGGACCGCGTGGACGAGGCGGCGGCGCTCTGCGCCAACACCCCAGGCCCAGTCTCCGCCGTCCTCCTGGCCGGCCTCCAGTCCTACGCCAAGCACCGTTCGCTGGCCAGCCGCGTCGAGTCGCTCCTGGCCATCATGGAGAAGGCGATGAGCGACTACACCCAGCACGCGATGAACGCGGTCGAGAAGCGGTTCGCTGTGCTCACCACGGTGGGCAGCGCGGCGCCGCTGTTCGGCATGACCGGCACCGTGACGGGCATGATCGCCTCGTTCGGCGCCCTCTCGGCGGCCGGCGTCGAGGCTAGCGGCGTGGCCGCGGGCATCGCAGAGGCCCTCATCACCACCGCCGCCGGCCTCCTCATCGCTCTCGCCGCAGTCATCCCCTACAACATCTTCGTCGCCATGTCCAACCGCATCGAACTCGAGATTGACGAGGCGTCCTCCGAGCTCCTTGACCTCATCGCCACACGCGCCGGCGTCCGCCAGTAGGAAGTGACCCATGGCCCGCCGCGAACGCCACCGATACGGGCTCGACGACATCCCCGTGTCGTCCTTCTCCGACATCGCGTTTCTCCTCATCATCTTCTTCATCCTCACGACCACGCTGGTGGCCACGCGGGGCCTCCTCACCGAGTTCCCGGCCGGCGAGCGCTCGGAGAAGCAGGAGAAGAAGACGACCACGGTGGCCCTGCGTGACGGCAAGCTGATGCTCAACGACGCCGAGCTGGACCTGCCGAAGCTGCGGCGGGAGCTGGCCGCCCTCAAGCTCCACACCCGCTCGGGCGACGACAGGGTGGTGATCCTCGAGTCCGCCGGCCGGGTGGAGTACCAGGACTACTTCGCCGCCATGGCCGCCATCACCCAGGCGGGCGGCACCATCTGCATCATCCGCGAGGTGGGAGGCGGGCAATGAAGCACCCCCGCCCCGGCCGCCGCCGGCCCCGCATCATCATCCCCGTGGCGAGCATGGCCGACATCGCGTTCCAGCTCATCATCTTCTTCATGATTTGCAGCAACTTCGCCCGCGAGGCCGGCATCGCCGTCAAGCCGCCCGCGGCGCCCGACCTCGACCGCCTGCGGCAGAGCAACACGGTCGTCGCCATTGACGGCCAGGGCCAGATCTACGTCCAGGGCCGCCGCGTGCCCGACGCCCGCTCGGCGGAGACGGAGCTAGCCGACCTGCTCCGCACGGCCCGCACCCCCGAGGCCCGCACCGTGCTCTTCCGCTGCGACCGCGCCACGAGGCGCGAGCTCTTCGAGCCGGTCCTCGACGCCATCACCCGCGCCGGCGGCATCGTCGCCGCCATCGGCGAACGGGAGGAACGGCGGCAACGCCCCACGAGCCAGGAGACACCCGATGGCAAGTGAGCCCCAGGACATCCAGAGGCACTCGCCCGACAAGCTGCTGACCGCGTTCTCCAAGACGCGGATCATGCAGTATCTTCTCATCGCCGTGGCTATCCACATCGTGGCCGCGGCAGCGACCTCGGTCGGCTACATCCGCGACCACTGGATAGACCCCGAGGGCGCCGCGCGCCGCAAGGCCGCACAGCTCGAAGCCGCCAAGGCGGAAGTCGAAAGTCCAAAGCCCAAGGTCCAAAGTCCAATGCCCGAGGCGCCACGCCCCGAGCCGAAGGAGGCCAAAGCCAAGACCCCCGACGAGGCCCGCAAGGACACCCCGGTGATGAAGGAGATCACCGATCTGCCCAAGAAGGGCGAAATCCCCAAGGCGCCCGACGACCTGGGCATCTCGATTGATGAGACGAACAAGTGACACACGCCATTTCCGATTTCCGATTTCCGATTGCCGATTGAGGACAGAAGGAGTCCGCCTGTGCTGCCGGTTGAAATCGGAAATCGGAAATGGGAAATCGGAAATCTCTTGCTCCCCTCCCTCCTCTCCCTCCCCCTCGGCGTTGCCGCGGCGGTCATGGCGCGCTACGCTGTCCTCCTGCCCTGGCTCTGCCGCAACAGGATGGATGCCGACAAGGCATTCGAGCGGGCGTTCGCCGAGGCGGGGATTCCCGGACTGGTCGGCTCGTTCGCCCTTGTCTGCTGGGCGGGCGCGGCGGTCCTCCTCGCGGCCAGCCTTCTGGGCCTCGTGCGGCGGCCCTGGGCGCTGGGCCTCCTGCGCAAGGCATACGTGGGCGCCTACGCCGTTGCCCTCGTCTACGTCTACGTCGTGTGGCAGACCACGGCTGCCGCGCGCGTGGCCAGCACCAGCCCCGAGGGCTACGCGCCGAGTGCGATGGCTGTGGCCGGCTGGCGCTGGGAGCAGCTCTGGCCCGTCCTGTGCGCCCTGCTCGCGCTTGCGACGCTCCACGTCACGTCCCTTCGCCGCATGGCCGTGGCCGCCTACTCCGGCACGGCGCCCGCCGAGCCCTCGACTTCGCTCGGGCCAGGCCCGCTCCTGGGCGACCGCATCGTCGAGAACCTCCGCACCCACGGCCCCGACCCGCGCTACCGCAAGAGCCTGCTCACCAGCGCGGCCGCCCACGTCGCCGTCATCGTCGTGCCCCTGCTCCTCGAGGCCTACGGCTGCGTGCGCGACTACCTGGTGCCCTTCGGCAGCGGCAGGCCCGCCATCGCCGTCGTCCAGACCGTTCAACGCCGCCCGAAGAAAAAGAAGCGGTTCGTCCTCAACCCCAACTCGGCCATCTACTTCCACGTGCCCGACCTGGATGATTCGGACGTGCTGCGGCGGGTGGATGAGGATACGCAGTTGACCTATGCCGCCGACCCCGGGTCGGTGAACGCCAAGCTGGGCGCCGGCGGGGGGAAGACCGGCGGCTGGCCCGAGGGCACAGGCCGCGAGCCCATCCGCTTCATCCGCATCGAATACCCCGGCGACCAGTGGGACGACGGGATGGACGCCCGCAGCCGCGCCGACCTCAATTTCCTCCAGGAGTTCCGCCGCGTCACGGGCTTCCGCGTCGCCGCTCGCTCCGAGAGCCACCCCATCCGCTTCCTCAAGAAGTACACCCGCGGCTACGCCCCGCCCTTCATCTACATGACAGGCACCGGCGGCATCAATGTCTCCGCCTACGACATGGCCGTCCTCCGCGAGTACCTCCTCGAGGGCGGGATGCTCTTCGCCGACGCCAGCAGCGCGCAGTGGGACAGGAACTTCCGCACGTTCGCCAAGGCGCTGTTCCCCGACAAGCGCCTCGTGCCCATCGCGGACGACGACCCGATCTTCCAGATGCCCTACATCTTCCCCAACGGCGCCCCGCCCCTCTGGCACCACGGCGGCATGCACGCCATGGGCATCAAGCACAAGGGGCGTTGGGTCGTCTTCTACCACCCTGGCGACATCAACGACGCCTGGAAGAGCGGCCACTCCGGCCTCTCGCCCGAGCTCGCCAAGGGCGCCTTCCAGATGGGCATCAACATCATCTACTACGCCTTCACCCACTACCTCGAAGCCACGCGGAAATACCGCAAGTGATCGCCAGACTCTACACCTACTTCGGCCTCGTCGGCATCGCCTCGATCGTCGCGTGGGGCGCGGCGCTCCTCCTCCTGGCCGCCTTCGCACGCAGCCGGCGAAGGACCCGCGCCTATCTCGCAGCCCTCGCCCTCTCCCTCATCGGCTTCGCCCTGGCCAAGATCAACTCCCACAACATCAGCGAGATCGAGGTTGACCGCTCGCTTGTAGGCGGGGCGTCCCCGCCCCGCGAAGGCGCGTCCAAGGCCGACGAGCCAAAGCCAGGCCCCATCCCCGCCTACCGCGAAGCAGGCATCCAGAAGCGCGACGAGGCGGCGAAGCTCAAGCCCTCCGACCTCACCGCCATCGCTGAGGAGGCCGATGTCTCCGTCGCCCGACGCCTGCCCGAGGCGGACGTCCTCCGCGCCGACGCCTACGACCGCCTGAACCTCTTCTTCGCCCGCCTTGTTCCCTGGCTCGCACTCGCCGTCGTCTGCCTCGACTACCTGAGCCGCTTCAACCGCACGCTCGGCTGCGTCGCGCCTATCCCCATCGCAGGCAGGACAGTGGACGCCCTCTTCCCGAAAACCCATGCCGTCCACCTCCAGACCTCCAGCCCGGTCGTCGTGAGGCGCTACCTCGACAACGTGGTGCGCAAGGGCGAGACCTTTGTCTACCTCGGCCCGGCTGACCCTGTGCCCGTCAGCGAGGTGCTCCGATGGCGGCTGAGGAAGTGGGGGTGGCGTTCCCTCAAGAAGATCGTCGCTTCGGGCGGGGGCTTCCCCACCAGCGACTTCATCCTCGATTCTGCCTGGTTCGGCCGCTACTGCTTCGTGGCAGCCGGCACCGACGTCGCGCGGGGCCTTCTGGCCGACCTCGTCGCGTACCTGGATTCCCGAACCGGTCCCCGCGCCGCGGCCCGGCGCACGGTGAACGTCGTGTGGGACTTCGCCGAGCCGCTGCCCGTGGAGTCGCTCAAGGCGCTGGTCCCGTTGTGCAGGGAGACCAATTTCAAGCTCGTCGTCTTCTCCCCCGCTCCGCCCGACGCGGAGGCCGCGGCACTGTTCGACGAGCAGGTGAGCTTGAGCGAAGGGGGCTGAGATGACACGACGAGCCTTTCTCCACACCGGCGCCGCCGGCCTCGCTGCCCCGGGCGCACTCGGGGCCGAGCCGCCGGCCCGACGCCCCAACATCCTCTTCATCCTCACCGACGACCAGGGCTTCGGCGACATCCGCTCCCACGGCAACGACAAGCTCGACACGCCCACGCTCGACAAGCTGGCGGCCGACGGCGCCCGCTTCGACCGCTTCTTCGTCAGCCCACTGTGCGCACCCACCCGCGCCAGCCTGCTCACCGGCCGCTACTTCCTGCGCACCGGCACCTCCTGGGTCGCACAGGGCAAGGAGACGATGCGCCTCGAAGAGGTCACCATCGCCCAGGTGCTCAAGGCAGCAGGCTACGCGACCGGCATCTTCGGCAAGTGGCACAACGGCGAGGTCTATCCCCACCATCCCCTCGGCAAGGGCTTCGACGAGTTCTTCGGCTTCTGCGGCGGCGGCATCAGCAACTACTTTGACGTGCTGCTCGAGCACAACGGCCAGCCCGTCCAGACCAAGGGCTTCATCACCGACGTCCTCACCGGCGAGGCCCTCCGCTTCATCGAGGCGAACCGCGGCAGGCCCTTCCTCTGCTACGTGCCCTACAACGCGCCCCACAGCCCCTTCCAGGTGCCCGACAAGTACTTCGACAAGTATGCAGCCCGCGGCTTCGACCCCCGCACCGCCAGCATCTACGGCATGGTCGAGAACGTGGACGACAACGTCGCCCGCCTCCTCGCGAAGCTCGACGAGTTGGCCCTCTCCTCCAACACCATCGTCGTCTTCATCACCGACAACGGCCCCAACGGCCCCCGCTTCAACGCCGGCATGAAGGGCGCAAAGGGCAGCGCCGACGAGGGCGGCGTCCGCGTCCCCTGCTTCATCCGCTGGCCCGCCCGCATCAAGGCCGGCACCGTCGTCCACCCCATCGCCGCGCACATTGACATCCTGCCGACGCTCGCCGAGCTGTGCGGCGTGGAGGCCCTGAAGACCCCGCCCCTCGACGGCGTGAGCCTCGTGCCATTGCTCGAAGGGGCAAAAAAGGGGACATTCTCCTTTTCTGCGAAGCAGCCTTCGGCGCCCCAAGGGGGCGAAAAGGTGAATGTCCCCTTTTCTGCCCACGACCGCACCCTCTTCGAGGTCGGCGCCGCCCGCACCCCGCGCTGGCGTTTTCGCACCCAGGGCAAGAAGGCGGAGCTGTTTGACATGCTCGCGGACCCTGGCCAGAAGACCAACGTGGCGGCAGACCACCCCGACGTCGTCAAGCAGCTCGCCGCTGCCTACGCGGCCTGGGAAAAGGACGTGCGCCGCGGCCAGGAGGGAATGCCCCCGCCCCTCCCCGTCGGCCACGACCAGGCCAGGGCCGTCCTCCTTCGCACCCACCTCGCCAGCGTCGAAAACGTCGAGCGCCAGACACCGTGGACCAATGGCTACATGAAGGCGTGGCCGAACACGCATGGCCGCGTGACGTGGGAGCTGGACGTGGTGAAGGGGGGACGCTACGACGCCGAGTTGGTCTACGTGTGCGCCCCTGCCGACGTGGGGGCCAGGGTGCGGCTCGAAGCCGGCGACAGCCACGCCGAGGCCGTCGTGGACCGCCCGGCCGACACCGCGTCGGTGGCGACCAACGACCGCGTGCCGCGTGGCGAGGCCGACGTCAAGAAGTGGGCGACCTGTCCCATCAGCCCCATCGAGCTGAAGCCCGGCCCCGCGAAGCTCATCTTCCGCGTCACCGAGCTGCCCGGCAAGCAGGCGTTCGTGATGCAGGGGGTGCGCTTGATGCGGCAGTGATCCGACGGATCGGACGGATCCGTCGGATCCCACGGATAGCGCCAGCGTACCCTTGCCATCCCATCGGCCCTATCCTCCCCCGCCCGCCAGCTTCACGAAGCCGTGGGCGGCCAGGAACTCGAGCGTGTCGTTCAACTGACCGAGGCCAATCCCCTGCCCCTCCAGTTGGAGCCACTGCCACACGTCGAGGGCGGTCCGCTTGCCGTTCGCGCGGAAGAGCGCCAGGTGGAGCCAGTGCGGCGCGCCCCAGCCAACCGTCAGCCCCGTCTTCGCCTTCAGCTCCTTCAGCCCCGCCTCATCGAGCGACTCGAAACAGATCGAGCCGCGAGATGTGCGCAGGGGGACCAACCGCCCTGCGCGCTCCTCTTCGGCACGCGGCACGCGGTACGCGGCACGGGACTGGGGTTTCCCCTCCAATCCCGCCTGCTTGGCATAGCGCTTGTCGGCGCGCAGCGCCTTCACCTCGCGTCGCGCGAAGGCCGCCAGCCGCTCGCCGAGCGTCTCGGCCCGCTGGAGGATTTCCTCCTTCTCGAGCAGGCGCGACCAGGAGCAGAGCCAGTCCTTGTGCTTCTCGAGGTTCTCGCGCGTCGCCGAGAGCGAGCGGGCGGGGACGAGGCGTGCGACCCACTTGAGCCGCTCGGCGTTCTTTGCGGCCAGGTGCTCGATGCGCTCGGCCGCCTCGCCGCGCTGGACGGCCTGTAGCACCTGCTCCTTGGCGAAGGCCAGGGTGAGCTGAGCGAGCCAAGCGGCCTCGCGGAAGCCGGCGTTGGCGAGGAAGGCGCAGTAGGTGGCCGCAACGCGCCCAATGTGCGCCAGACCCCTCGGCGAGATGTGCTCGATGGTGTCGAGCGAGGTGTGGTAGTGGGCGTCGGGCCAGCAGCCGAGGACGCACATCGGCGCGCCGACGGAGGGCTCGCCGAACAGGTTGTCCACCAGCGCCCCCTCCTCGGTGCGGAAGCGCAGGAGCGGGTCGTCGCGCCCCAGGCGCCGCAACAGCTCCAGGCCCAGCGCGTCCGTGGCGGCGGGCAGCGCCGCCCAGTTGTAGAGCAGCGTGGCCCGCGACCGCGCGTCGCTCAGGTCGCCCCCCACCATGTCCAGATTGATCCCCGCGACGAGCCGCCGCAGGTGCGGCCAGTTGGCCAGGAACGCTTGGTAGCCGCGCACCTCGAACGAATAGACGATGCGGATTCCCCGCGCCAGCTTCGGCAGCTTCCCCTGCTCGCAGAGGGCCTTGATGGCCCGCACGACCTCGAGCCCCAGGGCACAGCCCGAATTGTTGTCGTTCGCCCCCGGCTCGCACAGGTGGCCCGTGATGGCCACCTCCTCGCTCGTCTCGCCGGGCAGCAGGCCGGTCACGAGGGGCAGCACGCCACAGTAGCGGCGCGTGTTGACCACGGCCCGAAGCTTCACGACGGGATGCGCTTTGAGCAACTCGCGCAGGCGCCGCCCATCGGCCGGCGTGAGCGCGAAGCCGAAGCCCTTCTTCTGCGTCTTCCACGGCGGCACGGTGTAGTTCTGCCACTGGGCCGCGTTGTCGAAGTGGCCCGGCGCCTTCTCCTGCGGCGAGCCGGCGAGCTTCATCGCATCCGAGACCACTCCCACCGCGCCCCGCTCGAAGGCGTTCAAGCCATACTCCAGGCCCACGCCATCCACCAGCACGATCTTGCCCGCAACGTCCCTGCCCTCGTACGATTCGGCTTTCCCCGCATTCTCGATGGCCACCACCTCCGCCACGACGCCCTCGGGCGGCGTCGGCGCCGAATACATGAAGATGCCCATAGGACAGGAGCGATAGGAGAAGAGAATCGAGGACGATTGGGGAGGGTCAACGATCTCGAGGGTGGCATCTTCGACATCCCACGCCTCGGGCATCACCCAACCGCCGAAGGAGGTCGTGCCGTCGGCGGGGTATTCGATCACCTCCACGTCGGCGAGGCCGATCTCGCGCATGATCGCCGCGATCTCCGCCGCCGTCTGTTGCATGCGGTCGAACGAGTTCCAGCGCGCGTGCTCCCAGAGCCGCGCCGTGAACTCCCTCGCCCGCTCGCCCGAGAGCTCGGCCTTCGCCGCCTGCCAGATGGCCTCGTACATCGCCTCGTGCTCCTTCTGCCGCGTCACGGAGTATCGCCGCCGCCCAGCATGTTGCGCTTTTGCCCCCGATTGTCAACCCCCGCCGGCCCCCCGCTTGCAGCGGCAGAGCGTGGGGTGTATGATACGCGGGCGTACAAGGCATCCAACCGCCCCCAAGCCGGAAGGGAATCCGCGATGATCGAGGTACAGTGTCCGAATCCAGGGTGTGGCCGCAGGCTCCAGGCGCCGGACTCGGCGGCGGGCCGCGCGGCCCGCTGCCCGGTGTGCGGCGCGAGCATGGCCGTGCCCCAGGCGGGTCCTCCCCCAGTGCGGCTTCAGGAGGGGCCTCCTCCACCGCCGCCGCCTCCGCCCGGCGGCCCGTGGGACGCCGCGGCGCCCGGCCCGATGCCGCCGGCCCGCGCATCGCGCAGTGTGCTCCCCCTGGTGGCTGCGGCAGTGGTGGTCCTGGCGGCTGCCGGCGCTGCCGTGTTCCTGCTCATGGGCGGCAAAGGCTCCGGGGCGAAAGCCAAGTTCGGCGCGCCACCCGCCATCAAGTCGGCCTACAGCGGCCCCAAGGTCGAACTCAAGATTCTCATGAATCCCGGGCTGTACGACATTGTGGAGACGAGCGAGGACCGCGGCACGCAGACGATCAGGTCGGGCCGCGAGAAGCAGGTGCAGGCGTCCAACGCCTCTCTCCGCGTGGACGGCGTGATCGAGATACGCCCCCCCGAGCCCGCCACGGGCGAGCGCCACATCACCTACACCTGCACGCGGGTGAAAATGGACCAGACGGAAGGGCCGGTGCGGCTGAGCTACGACAGCGAGGACCCCAACGCCGGCTCGCGCGACCAGATGAACCGGATGTTTGCCGACGTCCTCGGCGCCATGGTCGGATGGCAGGGCGTCCAGGTTTACTCCAGGGACGGCAAGTTCCTCCGCCTCGAGGGCCTCGAGCACCTCCTGAGCAAGATGCGCGGGGCGCCAGGCGGGCACCAGATGGTGGCCCTGCTGGGGAAGATGCTCGAGCCCTTCCTACGCGACACCCTCACCCGCCACTGGGGCAAGCTCATCCCCACTGGCCCAGTCGGGCCAGGCGACTCCTGGACCCGCCTCGTTGACCTCAACTACGTGCCCATGTTCGGCTCGCTCGACTTCAACTTCACCTGCTGGCTCACGGACGTGGTGGACGGCCCCGAGGGCAAGACGGCCGTGATGGTGTGCGACGGCCACGCGCGCTGCCGCAACCGCGACGTGGATATGGGCGAAATGGGCATCCCGATGGCCCCGAAGATGACCGTGGACGACATGACCATCCGCCTGCGCCTCAACGTCAAGTTCCCCCTCGCCATCGGCCTGGCCACCGACGTTTCGGGCGACGTGGACGTGGAGGGCACGATGACGATCAAGGTCATGGGCGAGCGGGCCACCAGCACCATGCAGCAGACGTCGAAGCTCACCTACACCCTGACGCCCAAGAAGCAGGGGCAAGCGACGAAGTAAGCTCTGTGCCGCGAAGCCAAGACTGCCTGAAGGCAGGACTCCGAACCAGCAGAGCGCTCGTTGGGAGTCCTGCCTTCAGGCAGTCTTCACCTACTCCTTCTTGCCGCCGGCGTACTCCTCGTATGCCTTCTGAAGCGCGGCCAGGTCGGCCTCACCGCGGTGGAGCCAGACGCGGTAGCGGCAACGGACTGGTTTGCCCGGCTCCAGGTCCTTCGGCTTCACGCCCGGCCAGCCGACGCACAGGCAGCCGTAGTGGCGCGTGAGCCAGGTGGGCGGGTAGTCGGGGTGGTCCTTGGCGATGAAGATTGCCACGCCGCTCCGCCCAGGTGCGCCCGCCACGTGGCCCGTGATGTCGGCCCACGCCAGCGGCTTATTCTCCACGTCCTTCCCCTTCGACGGGCCTTCGGACGTGATGATCGCCGTGTCCTTCCGCTTGCTGGCGTTCGGTTCGTCCTTGCTCGGTGCGAAGCGGATGTTGAAGCCGCCGTAGCTCTTCCCCGCAGCACCCCACAGCGTCACTGGCTGGTCGAGCGCCGTCCAAGTGAGGTCGAAGTCAATCGCCCGCGAGTCCTTCGCGGCTGGATGCACGATGATAGCCAGGGCCTCCTTCACGACTTTCTTGTCGCCCGTATACCAGCCGTTCTCGGCCTCGAACAGGGCGCGGTCCTTCCCCGCCTCCTGGCGGACCACCCTCTCCTGCTTGTAATAGATGCCGGCCGGAATCCACGACTGGACGCTCTTGCCATCGGCCTTCATGCCTGGCCATGCCCAGAAGATGCCGCGGTGGTGGTAGTGGTCCTTTGGGAAATCCTCGGTGAGCGCCTCGCCGTCGAGGCCGTAGAGGGGATGGACGTAGCACGCGCGGTTGTAGCGCTCGGCCACGCCCTCCTTGCCGATCATCCCGTGGTTGTAGACGAGTACCGGCTTGCCGCCCTCCCACAGGCCGAGCGACTTGTCGCTCACCGGCTTCCAGGCGAAGCCGGCCTCGCCGGCGGAAGCTGATGATAGGACCGATAGGACGGATAGGACCGATAGGACACAGCGCGACATGGCGGCACCTCGCTCTCAGGGAGTCAGAAGGTCCTCACCTCCACGGCGGCGCCTTTGCGCTCAGATGAGACATAGGCGCTGTAGATGGTGGAAATGGTGTCCGCGGCCAGCCGGCTGTCGCTCTCGGGCCGGCCGCCCGACGCGAAGCAGCGGTAGAAGGCCTCCATCTCCTGCGGGTAGCCCGTCGTCCAATCCTCGTCGGGCGACATGGCGGTCCAGCCCTCCTTCGTCTCGATCTTCTCCACCGTGTAGATGTCGGCGAACCGCTCGCGCTTCGGGTTGTAGACCTGCATCGAGCTGTTCGGGTTGATGTGGCAGAAGGTGTGGTGGTTGTTCGCGGCCACCTCGAGCCAGTTGTGGATGCCGCCGAGAATGATGTCGGAGGCGAACACGGTGGCCGCCGTGCCGTCCTCGAACTCCACGTGCATCATCGCAAAGTCGTCAATGTCGTGGTAGTTGCAGCGGATGTGCCCGGCGTCCTGGAACGCGGGCAGGCGCGTGATGGCGTGTGCGCGTGCGCACACGGCCGCGGGGCGGATGGGTTTGCCGTTCCGCGCCTCCCCCTCGGCGCGCTTGAGGTAGAGCGCGGCGGTGAGCGGATGGCAGCCCTTGCCGATCATCGTGCCGCCGCCCGAGAACTTCCAGAAGGCGTAGGTGGCGGCGTGCGAGCCCGAATGGGCCTCCTCGCCGTGAATCCAGAGCACTTGGGCGCCCGTCTTCTCGATTATCTCGCGCTCCCGCTGCACCGAGGGGGCGTAGACCCAGTTCTCGGCGTAGCAGAGGATGCCCCTGCTCGCGGCCTCGGCGGCCAGGATGCGGTCAATGCTCGCCAGCGCGGCGTCGAGGGCAACCTGTTTCGGGAACCGGTCGCCGTGAAAGCTCTCTGTGCCATCGCCGAAGTAGCCCGTCAGCGGCTTCTCGCACACCACGCTACGGTCGGCTTTCAGCGCCGCCACAGCCACTTCCTCGTGCGCCGAGGGCGGCGTACACACGTGGACGACGTCCACCGCCTCGATCAGCTCGCCGAGGCTCCCGAACGCCTTGATGCCGCGCTCCTTCGCGTAGCTCTCCGCCATCGCCGTGTCAATCGCGTAGGTGCCGACGACCTCGACGTTGACGCCGAACACCCGCTTGAGGTTCTCGAAGTGGAATCGTGCGGCAAAGCCCGAGCCCACGATCCCCGTGCGAAGCGTCTTCTTCTCCATTGCCATCGCCCCTTCCTCTTGTGGTCTGACCATCACACCCCCGCCCACCACAATACCCAAGCAGGGCGGGGCTGTCAACGTGGCCTGCCAGAGGGCAAGGGACTGCCGCATCCTGCGGCACCGGGGGATGTCGGGCGAGCACGGGCAAAAAACGCGCTTGACAGGTTACGCGGGAGAGTGTATATTCCCGATTGAGTTAGCTGGATATGCTCGTGTAGCACCTCTCCCAGGCCCAGGGCCGGCATTGGCGGAGACGTGAAAGCTCTCTCGATCCTCGGCGCCCTGGCGCTCCTTCTTGCACAGTCCGTGTCCATGTTGTGCGAGGCACCCTGCTGCGCGGCCGGGTGTGTAGTCGAGGGCTCGGCCATCGCCTGCTGCTGCGACGGGGACGGCGAGGCGCCCGCGCAAGGGTTGTCGCAAGAAGGCGGGGCGGCGCCGCTGCAGGGCGTGCCCGTCCGCTGCATCGAGTGCGAGAAGCGGCCCGCCCCCGGGACCACGAGACCCGGCGGCAGCGGGCACACCCCCACCCGGCCTGCCGCGGCTGGCTGGGCGGCTGTGTTCACGCCAGCGGTCCCACCCTCCACAGCCAGCAGCCCCGCCATAGCGCAGTGCCCGGGGCCTGGCCCAGCCCATCCCTCGCTCGCCGCCCTCCGCACCATCGTCCTCCTCATCTAGTCCTCTCCCAGCATGCGTTGGTGCGCGTGTTGGAGTCCGCCCGTGCGCCCGCGGCCGTGGAGCGGCGCGGAATGCGCCGGCTATCGCTGGCCGGATGGCGCGGGACAAATCGTGGAGAGAGGAGAAGATGCGATGCGTGTAGTTCTTCAGTTCGCCGTAGCCGTGGCCGAATACCTCGTCGGACTGCTGGTGCTCGCCTACGTGGCATGCACCGGCCGGCGCGGCCGGGCAGAGGCCCGAGCGGGGGAGCGCGGCTCGGGGCCCCGGCCGCGATGCCGCGAGGAAACGCGGCTGAAGGAACGGGGAGTCGGGAAGCCGCTCGGTGCTCGACTGGTTGCTGTCGTGGGGTTCACTGCCCTGAGCCTGTCGGGGTGCACCTACCTGCGCCACCGGGGCGAGGACGCCGCGGACATGTTCGACATGGGCGTCACCTGGTCGGGCAAGCCCTACCTGTCGCTCCACATGTGCCTGCTGGGGCTGGCCTCGGTGGGCGGCGGCGAGATGGAAGGAGGGTTCGCGGGCCTCGGCAACGGCGCGTTCGGCAGCCAGCGGCACTTCCACCGAAACGTCGGCCTCCTCACCTGGAGCCGTTGCGAGCTGGCCTGGGGCGACAACTTCGACCCCGCGAAGCCCGAGACGATCGAGAGCTTCGAGATCGGCCCCGTCGGCTGGGCCGAGAAGCCACGGCGCAAGCCCCCCTATGCCTTCGCCTGCACGAAGTACTTCCACCTCGGCTTCGTCGGATTGGTCAACAACGTGCGCTTCGCCGAAATCGCCGACTTCCTGCTCGGCTGGACGACGTTCGACCTCTGCGGCGACGACGGCACGCCGCCCGGCAGCGGCGACTGGCCCTGGCAGCGCAACCAGCCCGCCCAGAAGCCCGACTCGCCCTCGACACCCTCGGAACCGAGGGGCGCTGAGCCCCGCTACCCCAACCCGTGAAGGAGACAGACGTGACTGCGACCCTGCGTCGGACCGCTGTGCAACTGGCTCTTGGCATCGCCCTCGCGGCCTCGCAAGGCTGCACCACCTGGAAGGGCGGCGTGACCGGCTTCCTCCAGAATCGCGTCAAAGACGGCCTGGAGTGCCTCGACATGGGGGTGACGGTGACCCGCACGCCCCAGTTCTCGTTCTACCTGGCTGTGCTCTCCATGACGCCCATCGGGTATGGAAAGGTGGACGGGATGTACTATGGGGTGGGCGGGGGCGACGTGGGCTCGTGCCGCATCCACTATGAGCACTGGGGCGTTCTCCTCTACGGCCGCGAAACCGTCGGCTGGGGCAACTCCCTGTGGGACTACCCGGAGTTCGACCCCGCCAAGCCCGAGACCCTCAACTCGCAGGCCGTGGGCCCCCTCGGCCTGATTCTGCCCCCCTACGACGCCCGGCCAGCAGGCAGGCCCACGTGCTCGAAGTACTTCCACTTCGGCTACGTGGGCTTCGTGCCTAACGCCTGCTTCGGGCAGATGGCCGACTTTGCCCTCGGCTTCGTCGGGCTCGACCTGGCGGGCGACGACGGCCGCAAGCTCGGCCGCTGGCCGTGGCAGCCCGAGGACGACGCCCCCGCCGCTGCCGACCACCCGGCCACAGCACCCGCACACCGGGCCAGTCAGCCCGCGTCGCAGGCCCCCGAGCGCGCCCCCCAGCCGCCACGCGCGGACGCCTCCTCCCGTGGCTCCCCTCCTCCGGCAAAGCCGCCCGCCGAGCCCCCCGCCAAAGCCGCGACAAGGCCCCTGGCGGACCTCATCCCCTGAGGAGAGCCCGGGGACCAAGGGCACGTGTTGGAGAAGCATCGGATGACCGTCCTTCCAGCCTCTCCTGGCCGCGGGTGGCCGGGTTCGCACGCATGGGCGCTTGTGGCCATTCTCGTGGGGTCGCTGGCGCTGCGGCTGGCCGCGGCGCTGCCGCTGGCCCCCTTCCAGGACGAAGCTCTCTACTGGCGGGGAGCGCGCCCGGCGGAGCTGAGCTTC
>Ga0194125_10002127_pt1 | contig 33128 bp, 38 predicted proteins | sample TA2KigC250mmetaG_FD_148626 | JGI IMG/M metagenome (GOLD analysis project Ga0194125, IMG submission 148626) | Freshwater microbial communities from Lake Tanganyika, Tanzania - TA2015034 Kigoma Deep Cast 250m | ecosystem: Environmental > Aquatic > Freshwater > Lake | place: Tanzania: Lake...
AGCATGTCATGAATGACAAGAACTTGGCCATCGCAGCTTGGACCAGATCCAATTCCTATTGTTGGAACATGTACAGTTTCTGAAATTATCTTTGCAACCTCATTTGTTACCATCTCAAGTGTGATACAAAACACGCCTGCTTCTTCGAGTGCCTTTGCATCCTCAATTAGTCTTAGTGCAGCTTCGGCTGTCTTTCCCTGTACCTTGTAACCTTGAGACAGCATCGTAGTTTGTGGTTGCAATCCAATGTGGCCCATTACAGGAATTCCAGTACCTACAATTGCACGAATTGTATCTGCCATTTCTTTTCCGCCTTCAAGCTTTACTGCATCAGCTCCTGCTTTTATCAATCTGCCAGAGTTTGCAATCGCATCTGCAATGCTTGCTTGGTATGACATAAACGGTAAATCAGCTACAATCAATGAATTCTGTCGAGCTCTGCTTACTGCTTCTGTAAAAAGACACATCTGCTCCATCGTTACAGGAATTGTGTTTTCATATCCAAGCATAACCATCCCGGCACTGTCGCCGACAAGTAAAATATCAATTCCACTTCTGTCACAAAGTGTTGCCATTGAATAGTCATAGGCTGTAATTACAGAGATCTTTTTTCCAGATTTTTTCTTTGAAATAATATCTGCTACAGTCTTATGCATATCTAGCTCTCCTTGCAAGATTTTTTCTAATTTCGATAATTGCCTCTGAAAGATTTTTTTTGTTGTCAAATTGTATTTTTTGATTTTTTGAATTTTTGCATTCTTTGATTAATTCTCTCAGTCCACGGACAACGTTGTCCACTATAGTAATATCAGCAGTTTGTGCAGTTCGAGATAGCGGATTAAGATCAAAAGTTATCACCTTTTTTCCTGCTCTTGCTAGTGCTAGAGTACGGTTACCGTCTTCCAGAGGAACCAAAACTACATCAGCTGCGTAAATTCCATCTTTATCAACAACTCTTCTCGGGCTATCAAGACCTGAAATTCTCCTTGATGATCTAGGATCAAGACCAAGAATTTCTTTTGCTCCGTTTTTTCTAAGTAATTTAGCAATGTTTTGCTTTCTTTTTTTATCTCCATAAAACAGATTTACCTCGATTTTTGCACCAACTATTTTTGCAAGCTGCACAATCTCTTTTGCACATAAAGCTGCAATGTTTCCATTTACCGAAATTACAGGTTTTTTTGCCAAAATCAAGGCTAGCGAAGCAGCCTTTATGGCCTTTTTTGCATTCTTTGTTGTTTTTTCGCCAAGCAGATAGTCAAAGGTCTCACCTCTTCCGTGCGCAATCAAACCTTCTTTTGCAACAAGACCACTATCAAATCCAGAAACTAGTTTTTCTCGAATTAATAACGATACAGCTCGTGGATGACTTGACGGGACCAAAGAAATCTTTTCTTACTGGGCTAGTCTTGCCCCAAATCCATCAATTTTTGATTTTATGATTATTCCATCATATTTTTTTAGTATGTTCAACACTTTATCTTCTAATTTTGGTGCGGATAAAACAAAAATTGTCTCGCCAAATAGTGCAACACCACATTTTATGCCCTTTTCTTTTAGCTCATCAATTACTGTTTGCATCTTTGGTGTTACTACCTTGATGTATTTTGCAAACTCTAGTGACATGTCCTGAAACTCATTAGTGTCTTTTGATTGTAATAGCTTGTGCACCATCTTTCCTCCAAGACCATTAATTGATGACAGCCTATCACGTAAAAATTCAGGAGTTGATATTGGTGCAAAGCATACCATTATAACAGAATTGTATTCAGTATCTATTTTTTCAACGGTACCAATCCCAGGTGCTCCGCTCTTTGTCCTAATCTCAAAGCCACCATGAAATGCAGCCAGTACATCGCCAAGACCAGTATTACAACTAATCTCTGCATTATGCGCGATTTGTCCGATTTCTGTTCTTGATAGATTAGTGCCAAGTGCTTGATCTAATGCAAGTGATAACGATAATGCAACTGCTGCACTACAACCCAATCCATATCCAACAGGAACCAAAATGTCATGATGCACATCAATAAAATAATTCTCATCTATTAAATCAAGAAATTTTTTTACAATAAACTCTGAAACAAGTGTGTTGTATGGTATGTATCCAGTAATTTTTAACTGAAAATCTTTTTCCTCTGATCTTCTTGCAGAAACTGTAGTTGTAACGCCGTTCTGAATTGAAAAACCTGCACCAAGCGATCCTCTAGATTCTGGACTAGTACTTTCAAGGTCTGCCTTGAAAAAGCCTGTAATGTGAGCTGGACAAAACGCGACCCCTCTCATGATGCGATTTAAATTTTGTATAAAATATAAAAATGAGGCTTAAACTAATTAAATTGATATAAATTGACTAAATTCATCCGACGCCTGCAAAAGATAGGGAGCAGCATTCTAGTCTCACTGCCAAAAGAGTGGATTGATGCAAACAATCTCAGCAAAAGCACGCCAGTTGAGCTAGAGACAGGACAAAACAGTATCTCAATTACTCTAACAAAGGGAACCGAGCCATCAAAGGAAATCATAATCTCTTATCCTTTGCCAAAAGAAGAAAACATTGTTGCAAACATTACCGGCGCATATTTACTTGGCTATGACGTAATTAACATAAAATCAAAATCAACAATTCCAGTTGGAGATAGAGAAAAAATTCGCGGTTCATTGCGAAGACTAGTTGGCATGGAGATATTTGAAGAGGATGCATCAAACATTCGAGTACAGTTTCTATTAGATGAGTCAACGCTTAGCCCTGAAAAAATTCTAAGACGCATGAGCTCAATTGCATTTGGGATGTTCAATGATATTCTGCAAGGATTATTATCTGATGACAAGTCAAATCTCCAGACTCTGACTCATCGTGATGATGAAATAGATAGGCAATATTTCCTGCTTGTTAGATTAATTCGAAGTACGATGGTTGATACAAGACTTGCCAGTCTATTTAATCTAGAAAATATCGACATTCTAGACTATAGGATTGCAGCAAATCTACTTGAAACTGCTGGTGATACCATAGTTGAGCTTGCAAACTCGCTAGCTATCACATCGCTATCAAAGACTGATCTTAAAAAAATTTACAGCATAACAAAAGATGTAGAGACAATTCATAAAAAATCAATTGATGCATTTATTGATAATAACCGCTCGCTTGCAATTGAGGCAATAAACCTGCACAGAAAATATCAGCAAAAGTCAGCTGATATGAGATCAGAGCAGAAAATGCACGCACCAATTGACTTTTTGGATCTAATCCATCTCTTTGAGCGAGTAGAGCGCTGCTGGGCAGATATTGCTGATCTTGTTAAACCGGTTTACAAATAGCTAGAGCAATTTCTTTTTTGCAGCATATGTCAGTGCAGCACAGATTGTCTTTGAATCTAAAATTTTTCCAGCTTTAATCATTGAGACTAGTTTTCTAAAGTCCATTTTTACTACAGACATTACTTCATCATAGTCTAGTTTCAGATCACCTGTCTTTGTCAGATCTTTAGCCACAAAGCAGTGAATTGCCTCTGTGTTATAGCCAACTGAAGGATAGTAGGTAAGAAAGCGCGTCATCTTTTTTGCCTTGTAGCCAGTCTCTTCCTGGATCTCACGAAGGGCGCAGGTGCGTGGCTTTTCTCCTTTTTCTAGCGTACCTGCAGGAATCTCTAGCACATATCCAAGCGGGAATCTGTGCTGTCTTACCAAAATGACCTTTTTTCCTTCAAAGGCAAGGATTGCAGAAGCACCTCTGTGCTCTACAACCTCTCGCTTTACCTTACGACCATTTAGCGTAATATCGTAAACGCTTAAGGAAAGAATTTTTCCTTCATAGACTTTTCTTTTTTTCATATCATGATGGATTTTTCTTGCTATTTAATTTGTTTGATACAGCAAATGCAGTTTCTTTGATGCTCTTGATGTCTTGACTGTATCTGCAATCCATTTTTGTGGAAAGGTAATTTTTTTTGGAATAAACAAATCAGCAAGTGCAATGCCAGAAATTTTTCTCACCTTTTGTATTACATCATCAATCTTGAATATGTTATCACTGTACAAAAACAATACAATCTGATTTTTTGCAATAAATGGCTTTTGTAAAAATGATTGAGAGAATTCATCTTTTAATATTTTTAATGTCTTATACAAGTCTCCATTACTCCATGTCAATACTGCATATGGAACAAATTGCTCCAGCTTGATAGGATCATAAATTAATGTAAACAGTATAGCTTCGTCATTTTGCAGTTTATCAAGTGCTCTTGTTATTGTCTTTGTCGAAAATGATGTGGCCTTTGCAATCTCTTCTATTCTTGCTCGTGGATTCTCAAGTAGAACATTAATTATCTCAAGATCCGTCTTTGTTAGATCCGACCTAATTCCAGGATTCTGTGCTTCAAATATACTTAGCACGCGAACATCTTTCATAATTTTTTTTGCAAGTGAAATTTTTTCCTCCACATTTTCTTTTATCACAATGCTACATACTGTAATGTCACCAACACATGGCACGACAAAAAATGGTTCGCCAACTAGTCTAACTTGTTTTAAGATCTGGTTTAGGTCCTGCCCTGATACTACAATATACAAAACGTTGTAGCCTAAGACAGGCGGCTCTATCTTTAGCGCAAATTTCTCAATTACCTTGTTTTGAATCATCTTTTGTATTCTTGAGCTTACAGCATTGCCAGAAATTCCAATTTTTTTTCCTATCTGCCTATCGGACTCTCTGCAGTTATCAAGCAAAATGCTTAGTATCTGAATGTCTAGCTCATCCAATTCTGCACATCAATACATTTACTGGTATAAAAATGTCCTATTTGCTAACTTAATTCAGTTTATACATTATATATAAGACTAAATTACTGGTACCATTGGACTATAGAGCGCAGCTTGCAAAGCGAATGCTGATGAATAAAAAAGGAAGCCTTGTTGGCGCAGTCCTGGCAGTGTCAGTTGGAATTTTGGTAATTCATGTTAATTTTGTAATTTTCCAGGGTCTTTTTGATGCTATAGTGCGTGACATGTCAGACTATAGATTTGGCGATATTTATGTGACTGACAAAGAAGATTTTATTGAAAAATCTGATCAAGTGCTTGTAAACTGGTTTGAGCGAATACCATATGTAGAGGCTGCCACACCGCGGATGTCGTCTACAGCATCAATTAATGTTACAAAGTTTGGAGAAAGGATAGAAGAGTTTCGAGTACCAGTGGTCGGTGTAGACCCAGTTACAGATGTAGAGGCATCAACCATATACACTACAGTAGATGGAGAATATATCTCCTCAAGAAATACCGCAGTTGTTGGCTCTAATGTAGCACGTGATCTTGGTGGCGTCATTGTAGGTGATAACATAAAACTAAAAGTAACTGACAGACGTGGCGAAGACCAGACAAAACGATTTATTGTTACAGGAATTGCAAGCTCGCCTGGCGGTCAGGGACTGGATACAAGTGTCATTATTCACATTGATACCTTACGTGATATGCTTGATAGAGGCGATGACACTGATGCTATTTTGGTAAAACTAAATGACAGAAAAAAGGCAGCAGAGGTGCGTGATCTATTTTTAGTATCATTTCCAAATGATGACTTTAAGGCAGAGACAATCGAAGAGTCAGCTGAAGAAGCGCTAAGTGGTTTTAGGTCAGGCATCGCAATGATAAATATGATAGGACTCTTTGGCATGATGTCTTCTGCGTTTGCCATAGTTACCATTCAAATGATGCTTGTAACAAGCAAGACAAGAGAGATTGGCGTGATGCGAGCAATTGGTGCAAAACGCAAGGATATCCTAATCATATTTTTGTTTCAAGGGCTATTAATTGGCGCAATAGGTGCAGCTGTAGGCACTGCAATGGGATTATCATACACAGTCTATGCCAAGGAAACAAAGATGACATTTGCAGGAAGCATTCCGCTAGAGGTTAGCTATGACTGGGGAAAAATCACCCAGACTGCATTTACTGCCTTTGGACTTGCCATAGTTGCATCAATTTATCCTGCGTTTAAGGCAACAAGACTACAACCTGTTGAGGCGATGAGAACTGTCTGAGTTTGTACTTGAGGTAGCAAATCTCTCCAAAGTATATGGTGAAGGCGACGCCAAAGTAAACGCACTAACCGACGCTACATTTTCTGTTAGAAAAGGAGAATTTCTTTTAATTGTAGGAAGCTCCGGCTCTGGAAAAACCACTCTACTGAACATGATCGGACTATTAGACAAGCCAACAGCTGGCAAGGTCTTCATTGATGGTATAGAGACAACAAAACTAAATGACAATGAAATCTCTTCGTTTAGAAACTCAAAGCTAGGCTTTGTATTCCAGTTTGCAAATCTAATGCCGGATCTGACTGTACTAGAAAATGTCATCCTGCCACGAAGTATCCAGAGAACAGAACAAAATTCAGTAGATGATGCAATGAAATTACTAAGAGCAGTTGGCCTTGAAAGCCAGCTACACAAGCGTGCAAACAAGATCTCTGGCGGCCAGGCCCAGAGGGCTGCAATTGCAAGAGCACTTGTCAACAAGCCATCAATTGTACTGGCTGATGAGCCAACAGGCAACCTTGACTCTGTATCAACTGAGACTATAATCCAGCTAATGAAGTCGATGGCAAAAAAGCTCAATCTTACATTTATTGTTGTTACACATGACAGGGAGCAGTTTGGTCAAGTTGATAGAGTAATTACTGTAAAAGACGGCCGTGTCATTGAAACAGAAAACAACAGCATGAGGGTGGTAGCATGAAGCTAGTTCTAGCTCTTATCTTACTGAGTCAAATTTCTGTATTGTCGGCTTTTGCACAAAGTGCAGATACGCCATTTGAGCGAGACTTTGGCGATGTAAAATTTCTTGATGCATACTTTGGAACAGAAGACGAAAAAATGGAGATAGAGCCTGGAGACAAAAACGTCCCATTTACTGTTGTTTTAGCCAATGTAGGAACGCAAGATATCAGCGGAATTAGGGGCCAGCTCTCAATGCCGATGGGATTTACCTCGGCTGCAGGTGGTGGCTCGCTAATCTATGCAGACAATGACAGCAATGCCCTTGCAGGAAAAAACTTTGCACTGACATTTTTTGTAAATGTGGCCCAAGATGTCCAGATAAGACAGTATCCGGCCACTATCAAGGTAGACTTTTCAAGGCTGCGTGAAAGCGGAACAAGAAACTCATTTTTTGATTTTGAGTTCAAGGTTACTGGATTTAGCACGCTAAATATGCGCGCAATTGCTCCATTTCTTGTTTCACTAAAAAATAATCAAGTTGTAGTTGAGCTTTCAAATACAGGCACTGCGCCCCTGTCAGGAGTCGAAGTTATCCTAGATAATACAGCAAGCACAATCTCTTCAACATCGCAATCAATCTCAAATGTAGAAAATGTAGTCTTTGATCAAAATAACTGGAAGGTTGGAAACATCGAGTCAAAGTCATCTAAATTAATAACGTTTAACGTCTATGTCCCAGACAATCTAAAAAATGCAGTGCTTCATGCACCAATGGATATTACATTTTTTGATGCACACGGGGAAAGAAAAACAGTTTCAAGAAGTGTTGATTTCTATGTAAGCGGACTGATTGACATATCAATCTATAACGTACAGCTAAAGCAGCTAGGAGACAGGCAGCTGGTGATAGGTGAGATCCTAAATGAAGGAAATACAGATGGTCTCTTTGCATTTGTTACTTTGGAGCCAAGAGAAGATTCCAACATAAAGCCACAAACACAGTACCTTGATGAGCTAGAGCCTGACTCTCCTGTACCATTTAACATACCAGTAGAGTTTGATGGCGAGCCAAGGATTGGCAAGCATGATATTCGGATTACAGTAAAGTACAAGGATTCTGTAAGAGATGAGCATGTAGTAACATATGATACTACAATAGATTACCAAATTCCAAAAAGTACAGAGTCTAGCTTTGATATTATGCAGCTAACAGTAATTGCAACTGCTGTAGGTACAGCAATTTTTGCATTTGCAAAGCTCAAAAAAAGAAAGCAGACAGCAAAACAAACAAGCTAAATCCACTGATCATTACATAAGATTATAACATCAATTCAGAATTTCGTGCCTATGAAAGCGCTAGTTTACGACGAATATGCAAAAAATGACGACTATGCAAGCATTCTAAAGATAAAAGAAGTCGAAGATCCAAAACCAAAACCAAACGAGGTAGTCTTTGAAGTAAAGGCTGCGGGTCTAAACTATAACGACATCTGGGGAATGCGTGGTAAACCAATTCAGATTCCAATGCCACACATATCCGGAACTGATGCAGCAGGCAAGGTAGTTGCAGTTGGAGACGATGTAACACACATCAAAGTTGGGGACAGAGTTGTCTCACATGGAAACCTCGCATGCAGGGTATGCATGGAATGTACTGATGGACGGGAATATGACTGCCCAAACAGAAAAGTCTGGGGGTTTCAGACAGGTCCGCTCTGGGGAGGATATTGCGAGTATACTCATCTGCCAGAAGTAAATGTTGTCAAGATCCCAGACAATGTAAGCTATGAAGAAGCAGCTGCAGCTTCAATGACTCTTATGACATCATGGCACATGCTAGTCACTCGAGCCAAAATAAGACCAGGCCAGCTTGTTCTGATAATGGGTGGTGGTTCTGGTATGGGCACGTTTGGTATTCAGATTGCAAAGCTTTATGGTTGTACTGTTATTGCAACAGCAAGTCCTAACAAGCTAGAAGAATGTAAAAAACTTGGTGCAGACTATGCAGTTGATCACAGAAAAGAAGACTGGCACAAACAAGTTTTTACAATTTCAAAAGAGATTGCAAAAAAGAACGGCACAAGTCCTGGAATTGATATTATCTTTGAGCATATTGGTGGCTCGCATTGGAACAAAGAGCTAACTTTGCTAAAATATGGCGCAACTTTAGTTACAACTGGCGCTACTACAGGTTATGATGTAAAAACTGATCTCAGACACATATTTTTCAAGGGAATAAATGTACTTGGCGCAACACAAGGTACAAGGGCAGGTCTTGAGGCTGGCCTTTTCTGGATGTCACATAGAAAAATAAAATCTGTTATTGATTCTATTTACACTTTTGAAGATGCAGCTGAGGCTCACACAAAGATGCTCAATGGAAACTTTTTTGGCAAAATTCTAATGAAGCCAAGCTGAGCCTTAGCCTACTGCCATTTTTAAAATCAGTTTTCAAAATAGTTATAAGGTTTTAAAACCGAGAGTGTAAGTAGCACATGAAAAGAATAGAAGCATTTGTTCCAACAACCAAAAGAAGCGATGTAATCGATGCCATAATAAAGGCAGGTGCAGGTGGTGTTACCGTCTGGGAAAGCCGCGGCAAGGGCTCGGCAAGTAGGCCATTGGTTGGTGGTGCCAGAGGAACCGCAAGATATGTTGCAGGATACAACAGAACAGATACAATTGTAACCATAGTCGATGATTCAAAGCTTGATGCAGTCGTTGGTGCGATAATGAATGCAGCTCATACAGGCTCAAAAGAGGACGGCAAGATCTTTGTTACTGCAGTAGAAGAGTCATACGATATTGCAACAAAACAAAAAGGCTCAAGTTAGAAATTAGCAAAATAAAAAATCTAGATAGGGTTTTAGCCACCAAGCTAAGAATATATTCAAAAACACTAGTTTTTGTTCATGAGTTGGGATGAAATCGAAATCCCAAAGGACGTACGCCCAATTATGCTTGATGATGCAGAAGAAACTAAACTAGGACAAAAAAAAGGCGCAAAAAGGCAGTACAGATATGGGAATTTGCATATTCGCGAACATGATGACAAGTATCTAGTACATATGGATAGAATTGATCCAAGAAAAAGTCCACTAGTACATCTTCTTTTAGATGCACCAGAAGTGCTAGTTGGCCTGGCAGGTGCAGCTATAGGTGGAGCCAAAGTTTTTTCATACATAAAAAAAAGACAAAAAAATTCAATCTTTGCAAAACAAACAGCTACAGTATCAGGACTGCTTGCATCACTTGCCGTTGGATATCTAGCGTACTCGTTAGCTAAAAAACTAAAAACTTGAGGTGTTGTCTTGTCTACTTACCGAACAATCAAAGTTCTTGTAAAACTTGTTCCTCTTATTCTTGCATTAAGAAAAGACAGAAAACAGTGGGTAAAAACTGAAGGACAAAATGTTGATGTTGAAAGGTTTAGAAAAAATGCAAGAAAGGCACTAAACACATTTGTGTCGCTTGGTCCAGTCTACATCAAGCTTGGCCAGTGGCTTTCATCAAGGGCTGACATTCTACCACAACCATACATGGAAGAGCTTGCAAAGCTGCAAGACGATGTACCAGCAGCTCCATTTGACCAAGTAAAATCAATCATAGAAAATGATCTAGGACCAATTGATCAAAAGTTTGATTCAATAAATCAAAATGCAATATCAGGTGCATCGCTTGGCCAAGTTTATCTTGCAAAGACAAAAGGACAAAATGTTGTAATTAAAGTAAAGCGGCCAGATATAGAAAATATAGTCACCGAAGATCTAAAAGTTCTTAAAAAAATTCTACCTGTTGCAATGAGGTTTGTTGATCCTAACCTAAAATTTTCGGCCCGTGCAATGCTTGCACAGTTTATTGAGACAATCCATGAGGAGCTTGACTATACCATAGAGGCAAAGAACCTAAAGGCAATCAAAAAGAACATGGAAAGATACCAGAACGTCAAAATTCCAACAGTCCATGACGAACATTCATCAAAAAATGTACTTACAATGGAGTATATTCCAGGAATTAAGGTCACAAATGTCGAAGACCTTGATAAAATCGGAATAGACAGGCAGAAACTGGTAATTGATGTTCACAAGGTCTTCTTTACGATGTTATTGAGGCATTCTATCTTTCATGCAGACCCGCATCCAGGCAACATCTCTGTAGCAAAAGACGGCTCGCTTATCTTGTATGATTTTGGGATGGTTGGAAGACTAGACAATCAAACAAGATTGCGACTGGTGCGACTCTATCTTGCACTTGTCGAAAAAGATCCAAAGCGAACAGTAAATGCTATGAATGATCTTGGTATGCTAACTTCTGACTTTAACCGCTCAATAATTGAAAAGGGAATTGAGATGTCAATTCGTGCAATGCATGGAAAAAAGCCTGACGAGATGGAAGTTGAGGCACTAATGGAGCTTGCAAACAAGACAATGAGCCGCTTTCCGTTTATCTTGCCAAAACATCTTGCACTGTATCTGAGAATGTCATCAATAATTGAGGGAATCTACAAAACACACAAAGCTGATTTTAAGTTCGTCAAGGTTTTAAAAAATATTTTAGAAGAAGAAAAGCTGATCAAAGACGCATACATTGAGGAGCTCAAGTATTCATTTACAAGGTTTGCAGAGTCAATTGATGCAACGATTTCAATTGCACCTGAGCTAAAAAAATTTCTTGATGAGAACAGATCATTGCACCTAAACGCAAAACCAAAATCAAATGTTCTGCTTTCTGGAAGCATCTTGTCTGCTGCTGTATTTGTCGGCTCGGCAGTTCTTTACTCATCAAATGATATAATTGGCATTGCAGGAATGATTGGCTCGCTAGTTATAATGGGAATTTTTGCTTTTTTCAGAAAACACTAGTCGATTGAAATCTGCTTTCCGCCATCAGCTACTGGAATCTGGATGGTAAGAACACCGTCTGCATACTTTGCAGATTTTACGTTTTCTTCGCCTTCCTTGATTCTAATTGGTAGTCTTATTTTTTTATCAATCATGTTTGGTCTTTGCTTCCAGATTATAGTCCCGCTTAGCTGCTCTGTGTTGTTTTTCGTAGCTTTAACAGAAAGAATGTTTCCTTGAATTTTCAGTTTAATGTCTTTTTTATCAAATCCAGGCATGTCAATAGTAACAGTCAGGTTGTTGTCATCAATTTGCATGTCAACTGGCGGAAGCACAAACTCGTAGAATTCGCGTGATTTGTTGCCTATTTCTCGCATTGCTTCTTTTGCCAAGTATCTTATCAGACCCACTTCCTAAAAAAAGTCAGTTTTAGTTATAAATTTTGATAGATTTTTAATTAATCAAATTATTTCTCTGATCACACACATGATTATTACAATTGAAGGCGGGGATCAGGCAGGAAAAAAGACTCAATCACAACTGCTTGCCAATGCGCTTGCAAAAAAAAGAATAAAAATAAAAATTTTCAGCTTTCCAGACTACGCAACGCCTATAGGAAAAGAAATAGACAGATACCTTCATGGAAAGCGAAGCTATCCTCCACAGGTAATCCACTGCCTCTTGGCTGCAAACAGATGGGAAAAGTTAAACGAAATCAATAAAGCTAATGCAAAAAATTCCGTTGTTATAATGAACAGGTACTATGAATCCAACTTTGTTTATGGACTTGTAAATGGTATGAAGCTAGATTGGCTAGCAAGTCTGGATAGAGGTCTTCCAAAATCAAACTTGGTAATAGTTTTAGATGTTACACAAAAAGAGTCATTTGTTCGCAAAAAGTCACGGCGCGATAGATTTGAAAAAAATAAAGACTTTTCACAAAAAGTTTCAAGGACATATCGGCTTTTGGCAAAAAGGTTTGACTGGAGGCTAGTTGATGCAAGTGGAACAAAACAAGGAATCCATCACTCTATAATGAAAATAGTTTCAAAGCGGTTATGAAAAAAAAATATCTAGACATTATTGATCCAATCCATGACTTTATTCGAGTCTCTGATTCAGAATTAAAAATAATAGATAATCCAATTTTTCAAAGGCTGCGCAGAATACGACAGCTCTCAGGTGCACATCTTACATATCCAAGCGCACAGCATAGCAGATTTGAGCACTCGCTTGGTGTAATGCACATTGCTTCAAGGGCAGGAGGAACACTGCATGAAAAAGGAATTCTTGATTTTGATCAAATTGATGATTTGCGTGTTGCAGCTTTACTGCATGATATAGGCCACGGCCCATTCTCACATCTTTTTGAGGAAGTCTTGCAGCAAAAAAAGAAAACTACTCACGAAAACATTGGAAAAGATCTGATAACAAAAACGGAGATAGGTGATCTCTTATCAAAATCAGGCTTTGATAAAAAATTCATTGCAAAGCTTGCATTTGGCGAATCAAAATTTCAGTTCATGAATGAGATGCTCTCAGGCTCGCTTAGCGCAGATTTGATGGATTATCTCCCACGTGACGGCTATTTTACGGGAGCAGAGCACGCAAAAATTGATCATAAAAGAATAACACAATCACTTGATGTCTACAAAAACAAACTGGCTCTTGAAAAATCTGTACTCTACTCGTTTGAGTCAATGATGCACTCAAGATACCAGATGTTCAAGGCAGTCTATTTTCACAAGACTGTGCGTGCCGCAGAGGTGATGTTGCTTGAATCAATCAAGCTTGCAGATTCTGAGCTAGGATTTACCTCACTTGACCTGGATGATTATGTAAAACTAACAGACGATTATGTAGTAACACAGCTAATCAACCTGGATGAAACAAGTCCTGAGCTAAAAAAGGCAAGAAAAATAGCACAATGCTACCAAGACAGGGATCTCTTCAAGTGTGTCTATGAGCGAATTTTTACAAGCAAAAAAAACCTAGGCAAAGTCAAAACTGCCCAGCTAAGAGAAGACCTGGCAAAAAAATCAAGAGTAGATGGCAGCGAAATTTTCATAGACAGCTCAATCACTCCCTCCATTCCGCTAAATCCGGCAAAAAAAGAGTCCCAGTTTGTAATTCTAACATCTAGAGACAAAACCAAGCTTGCCGCAGAGCAAATCTCTATATCAAAAATTCCGCTAGTTTCTGCCATGTCAGGCTTTGTGAACATACTACGAATTTACACAACAAAAGAAAACAGAAAAAAAGTTGAAATGGCAGCAAAGTCAACCTCGTTGATACCAAAATGAAAAAAAGAATTGTAATCAAGCTGTCAGGCAAAGTTTTTGGAATGGATAATACCAAAACACTCAAAGACTATGCAACTTTTTTGGTTAAAATTAGCAAAATATGTCAGCCAGTTGTGGTTGCAGGCGGCGGAAAAATTGCACGCCACTACATAATTCATGCCCGCTCATCAGGTGCAGACGAATCAACACTTGATGAATTGGGAATCGAAGTATCGCGACTAAACGCAAAGCTGCTAATTTATGCACTAAAAGCCAAGGCATATCCGCACCCGCCAACAAATCTGCAAGAAGTTAGGCATGCTGTAGACAGTGGATTAATCGTAGTTACAGGTGGATTGCATCCAGGCCAGAGCACAAACGCAACTGCTGCACTGATTGCAGAAAAAATCCAGGCTGTAGCATTTTTGAACGCAACAGATGTCGATGGAATTTATGATTCTGATCCAAACAAGAACAAGAACGCAAAAAGATTCAAGCGGATTGATCTAAAAAGCCTCCGCAAGCTGCTAATCCATGAAGATTTTGTTGCAGGAGGCTATGATCTTATGGATATTGTAGCACTCAAAGTAATAGAGCGCTCTAAAATCAAGACGCGAGTGCTAAAAGCAGACATAAAAAAGCTAGAAAAGGCAGTCAGGGGAGCACCTGTAGGAACCGAAATAATACTTGCTAGCTGATTTTATTTTGTACTGTCGGATATGACTCTGTCCATATCTCAACTTTATCTCCAGAATATTCCAAAATCCCAGATGCTATAATTTTTTTAAAAATTTCTAGTGCTGCATTTTTTTCAAGCGCCCTTGACTGGGCCTTGGTATATCCATCACCATCAACTAGAATTGTTACAAAGCCATCCTGGGTCTGGATTACTGCAGCATAGTTTTCCTCACCAACAGGCAGAAACTTGCCATCGATTTTTTTTGTTGTCAGAGTAAGCATTGCAAATCCTGCAAGCTTGAATAGGATCATCTGAGCTTTGCTCGCTCTTTCTTTTCCAATATTTACTGCCTGAAAATACTGCATGTTCTTTTTTGGTTTACCTTCTATAAGCATTTTACATATTAACATTTATGATACCCGCAATACAGTATTTTTTGTTGAACCCAAAAATTTTTGTCGGCGCTGCAGTTGGAGTCTTTGCCATAATAATAGGCGCTGTAGCATTTTCAGGCTCGTCAATAATCAGTGATGTCTCTGACTCTGGAATTTTTTTCCCGTCAGGTGAACAAGCTCAAAGAGAGGTCCTTCCAATAGAAATTGAGTTAGAAGATCTTTCTATCATCGAAGTTACAGATATAGATGCAACTCTAGAAATTGTATTCAAGGTTCGCAACCCAAATGACAAATCAGTGATTTTGCAGCTTGTAAAATATGACATCTATGAAAGCGGCATCAAACTAAAGACAGGACAGATAGGTGAACGTGCAGAAGGCATGGTCACAGGCTCTAATTACTTTACAATACTAAATGAGCAGCCTACAATCCTCCGTGACAAAATAACTCTAAAAAACTCTGGCAATACGCCTGAGCTCTGGTCTGCACTAATGGATAACACGCCAAACTGGCAGGTGAAAGTCGAGGCGTTTTTTAATCTCAGCTCAATGCTAAGTGGCGGCGAAAACCACCTGGTCTTCGAGTTTCCCTAGGCCTATTGTATCATTGTACTAGAAAATTATGATTATTTGTTTAAACGTAAAGAAATTTGACAAAATTATATATGATTCAAAATGTTGAGGTTTGCAAATGGCAGAAGCATCACTAGCAGCATTTGGTTCAGCAATTGGTGTAGCTATTGCACTAGCAGTAGTCTGTTTTGCCCTCCGTGGAAAAGGACATCACGAACCACTGGAGTAAACGCAAAATAACAAACACCCACTAACAATCTTTTTAATCAGATTTCTTTGGGCCCAACAGATCATGTAGATTGATTGCACGGCCGATCTTTTGTTTGAGATAACATCTTTCATAGTATTGACACGAGGCACAGTCTTCTGATGGTTCTAGTATTGGCACCTTTTTTTCTCCCAACAAGTTGTTTAGGACACGAACACGTCTGACAGTCTCTTCAAACATTTTCTTTTCTTTTGTAAAAGAAAACGATGCCTCTTTTCCATCGCTTGAAAAATAAATAATGATTCCATCAACTTTGTTAAAAATCCAAAGGCACGCATTCAGGTATAGTACATCAGAAGATAGCGGTATCTCAGGCAGAGAAGCAGAATATCTAAAAATCATAACTACATCATCTACTATCATATCAGCTTGGCCTTTGAGCTTGATATCTTCGATCGCATATTCCCCAAGCTTTGATCCATACTGCATTTTTCTTAGCAGACCGCTAATCAAATTATTAAAACCGGCTCTTTCCGGTTCAAGAGGATCAGTTCTGTCATAGTAAGAATGTCTTAGGCATCTGACGACTTCATGAAGATGTATGGTTTTAGTGTCATTTGCATCAATTTGTGGCTCAACTTCCCTGCTTATGGAATCTATAGTGCTTTTGATAACCTGCCTATAGTCTCTATCGCCCATCATATGATATCAATGACCACCAATCGCACATCCTATATAGACTAAGACATTTTTTTCAAAAGCCACTGCGAGATTCTGCCTGAAAAAGCCAGTGTAACAAAATGCATGCCAAATCCCAGTATTGCTCCAACGATCAAGTTTCCAGTAAAATAATAAATTCCAAGAAAAATGCCAAGAGCAGGTAAGGCAAAAATCATAGCAAGAATAGTGCTAATCTTAATTGTTTTATTCAAAATTTTTGTATCCATCTATGTTTTTTCCGTATAACAATCAGAGTTATTAATTATAACTGAATTTTTGCTATTAGCAGAGTGAATTAAGGGATATTACTCGACTATGAGCTTTGACATCGTAGTCTGCGGGGAAATCTTTTGTTCTACTGCAAAAGCTATTGCAGCAATGTTTCTGACTTCATAAGATGTCAGCTTTGTTATTCCAACACTTGTCGCTGCGCTAAACATTCTTGTAAAAGTGTTAATAGCTGCCTTGTACATCGCAATTTCAAATTTTCTTTCAAATTCAGCAATAGCATCAATGTCGCTTTCTGACTGCGGCATCAGATCTTTGTAACGAGTGTTTGTTAGCTCGTTGAATGCTTCCCTTACAGACGGTGCGGCAATCATTCTTCCAAGCAAGTCCTTTGGTGCAGTTGAAGTGTGTGAAACTATGAGATCATGAATCTGTTGCTCGTCTAGTCCCCAAAACTTTCCCCGCATAACACTAAGCAAGTTGTAAAAATCAATCTCCATTCCAACAATGCGAGAAACATCCTTGTCGCCTGAGACTCGCAGTCCGCTGCTTATTTGCTGAATGATAATTTTATCAAAGTAAGTATCAAAAATTTGTATGTTCTTTTTATCATTATACAGTGCAACAGCCTTTGCAATGTCTTCGCCAAACTCAGTAGAGTTAAGATTTGTAACCGTCTCTTCAAGGTCTCGTGCTACTAGTGCCTTTAAGATAATGTCGCGTTTTTTGATTAACTCTTCTGCATGCAAGTTAAGGTAAGGCTCTATCTCACTCTGGCTTTTGTTTAGAATTTTTCCTTTCAGTATAAGTTTTAGATTCCAGATAAGAAATCTGGTATAATATGCGTCTAGTACTGGATTTCCTGCAGTCTTTGCAATTGAAAAGTGAATGTCTGCAAGATGACTACGCAGTATGGATTCAATTTTTTCTGCAGTGTAGGGCTTTGTAATTTTTGAAACTCCATCTGCATATTTTGTATTTTTGATTCTTGTTACAAGCTCATCCAGATCACGAGATTCTGCCAATGTCTGGAGAATACTTTTTGGTAACAGCCTGCCTCTTTGGCTGTATGATTTTACAGATGCGTATACTTTTTGTGCACCGGTAGAACCCATAAAAAGCTCATTTTTAAATGATGATTTTAATGTTTGGCAGATTTAGCTTATCACTTGAACAAAATTAAGGATCTTTTCTTTTTCAAGCTTTGATAGTTTTGTAAATCCTTCAAGAATCTCTCTTTGTACCGCAAGTGAATCATCACCTATTTTTTTCAGATTAGCTAGATTAAAGGGCAGTAAATTTTCTAGTTTCCCAGAACAGTAGGCCTTGACATATCTCTCAAAAAGTGAAAATACAAAGCGTGGTGCAATCTCTATTAGTTTTAGTATAGTATTTTGAAACTCTTGATCTGATTTGGACATGGAAAAAAACTGTGTTAAAAGATATCTTTTATCAACAATTTCCTTTAGTGAAAGCGCAACAAGCAAACCGCTCTGTGTTAATCTATAGTGAGGTATTCCGACTTCCTGTAATGCTTTTGGTCCCCGCTTTAGAGGCAGTCTGCCAGCTTCTTCTGCTATCCCCAAAGGAAGCAAGACTTCATCCAGATCATGAAAAATCCCAGAATAGATATTCTTCCATGCTATGCCATTTTCTTCTGCTATTTTTTGAGAAATTGCAGTTCGTGTTCTAAGCGAAGGACTAGATTCTGTTGCCAGTCTTGTAATTATGGCACGCTGTCTTTGCGCCTCTCCAGTCAGTTCGTTTTTTGTTTTAAATGTGTCAAAAATTGATAATTTTGGATTTAATCGCAAGTCTTGCTTTCCCCCGTAGCCACAAAGAGCTCATGATTTAATTTCACCATTTTATGATACTATCATTAAAACACCAAGTATAATAATTTACATTTTTGGTAATTTACACCTATCAAGCCTTAAATAATTTCATTTTTGTTCCTCATTAATGAATTCTAGAAACCGCAAGTATGCTCTATTACTTATCGCAGCAGTAGCAATTACAGCAACAAGTGCAATGACACAAGCCTTTGCACAATCAGTCAATGACGGAATGGATGGCTATGTGATGGGAACATCAGGAATCTACACAGGCAATGCAAACGAATGTTGGTATGATGACGGCGAAGGAAACATGCTGCCATGCAGAATTGATACAGGTGATACTGCATGGATATTGACTGCAACCACACTTGTCTTGTTTATGACACCGGGAGTAGCATTCTTCTATGGTGGATTAACAAGATCAAAGAACGCAGTAAATGCAATCGGAATGACCTTTATCATTATTGGTCTTATCTCGGTGCAATGGGTTCTTTGGGGTTACAGCCTAGCATTTGGTCCAATTGACAGTGACGCAAATCTGTACATGGGCTCGCTTCAATATGTAGGATTCAATGATGTATCGCATTTCGCACCATTAGGTGAACCTGGTCCTTGTGCAGACACTTGGTCTGCAGCATACCAGATGAACGCAATGGTAGATGCTGATCAATGTGGTCAGGGATGGCCAAACACGATTCCACACCAGATGTTTGCCATGTTCCAGGCAACATTTGCAATTATCACACCAGCACTAATCGTTGGTGGACTAATTGACAGAATGAAATTCAGTGCACTACTAATCTTCATACTGCTCTGGGCTACATTCGTATACGATCCAATAGCACATTGGGTATGGGGAGGCGGGTACATTGGTGGAGGATCAATTGATCTAAATCCAGATCTGTCACCTAGCTTTGCATTAGACTTTGCTGGTGGTACTGTGGTACACATTACATCAGGATTCTCAGCTTTAGCTGCCGCATTAATTCTAGGCAGAAGACTAGGCTATGGAAAAGTTCCAATGGAGCCACACAGTGTTCCAATGGTAGTCCTTGGTGCATCAATACTCTGGTTTGGTTGGTTTGGATTCAACGCAGGAAGCCAGGTTATGGTTGATGGAGTCACCGTAAGCGCCTGGGTTGTAACAAACACGGCAACAGGCATGGCATCACTCACATGGATGTTAATGAGCTGGGCTCACACAGGCAAACCAAGCATGGTTGGTGCAGCGACAGGAGCAGTAGCAGGCCTTGTAGCAATCACGCCAGCATCTGGTTGGGTTGGACCAATGGCAGCAATAATCATTGGTATCGCAGCTGGAACGGTCTGTTATGGTGCCGTAGCATTCAAGAATGCACGCAAATGGGATGATGCACTTGATGTATGGGGAGTACACGGAATGGGTGGTACTACAGGAGCAATCCTGACAGGAACACTGGCTAGTCCTCACATCTGGGATACAGGTGATGGAATTGGCGCATGGACAGGAACTCCAGAAGGCTATGAACAACAAGCACTCAACATCATTGGTGCAGCAATTTCAATAGGCTACGCATTTGGTGTAACAATCGTTATACTGAAGATAATGGATGCTGTATGGCCTGGCGGAATTCGAGTCACTCCAAAAGAAGAAGAGATTGGACTCGATCTTGCACAGCACGGCGAACGAGCATACGTAAACGAGTAAAAACAAACCCTCCTTTTTTCCTTTTTATCTTTAAAAAACAAATGAATTTACATTTTACAATTTGATTAAAGACATGTTAATACAAACTAATGAACTCGCAAAAACGCTTGAAGATCAAAATCTTGTCATAATAGACGCAAGATCGTTCAAGGAATATTCAGAAGGCCATATTCCAGGTGCTGTAAATTTAGATCTTTTTGCATTTCACTGGTTTGATACGACAAAGGAAGGCATTGAATCATTTAACAGACAGCTGCAACAGCTTTTTTCTTTTGTTGGAATTACAAATGAAAAAAAAGTAATCTTTTATGACGAAATATCTGGAATGCTTGCAGCTCGCGGTGTCTGGCTCTTGATGTATTTTTCACATCCACAAGTATTCATGTTAGATGGTGGTATAAAAAAATGGAAAAAAGAAAATCTTCCACTTGAAACAAAATTAAATGGTTTTAAACCAACAAAATTTTCTGGAAAAATAAATTCAGAGATCATTGCAAGCTTTGAATACATCACAAAAAACCTAAACCAAATACGAATCATTGATGCAAGGTCTCAAGACGAGTATGACGGAACTGTTATTAGAGCAGCAAGAAAGGGGCACATCCCAACTGCGATTAATGTAGACTGGAACCTTAATGTTGCCGAAGATGGAACTTTGAAAAAAGAAAACGATCTTTTAGCTTTATACAAAATTCCAAAAGACTCTGAAGTTGTAACATACTGCCAGGGTGCATACAGGGCAGCAAATGCATTTTTGGCGTTAAAAAAAATTGGTTTTAAAAAAGTTCGAGTATATCCGGGTTCATGGACAGAGTGGGCAAACAGACTGGAACTTCCTGTTGAATAATCTACTAGCACATTACATTTTTTAGTCAAGCATGAAACAAAGCTTGTCATGACAGATCTTTATGAAAAGGCAGCAGAAAATTTTCTAGAACTTGCAAGTCATCAAAGATTGTAAATATTGTTTCAGCTTTTAGAAAAAAAATCCACAATTACTGAAATGGCAAAAAATCTGGACACAACAAAGCAAGAGGTTCACCGCAATTTTACAAGACTAGAGAAAAGCAAGCTAATCATAAAAGAAATTGACGGCAAGTATACGCTGACAACTTTTGGAAGGACAATGTGTACACAGGTACCATCAATTGTATTTTTGTCACAAAACATGAAATATTTTGAAGATCATACTTTTGGTGATATTCCAATAAAGTTTGTGATGAGGGCAGGCCAGCTTGCTAGTGGCCAGTACGTAAAAGGTGTAGTCAAGGTTCTTGAGCAGTGGAAGTCTATCTACAAGAACGCAAATGAATTCATCTACGAGCTACTATCAGAGGTACCGCTAGACCTTATCGAGCCGCTAGTAAAAAAAGTAAAAACCGGAGTCAAGTTTCACTATATCTTTTCAGAGTCAACAATTGTGCCAAAAGGCAGGAAGGAACTCCTCTCAAAACTAGGGTTTTCTAAACTAATTGAGGAGGGGCTTGTTGAGCGAAAAATGAAAGACAGAGTTGAGACAATGGTGGTTTTAAATGAAAAGGAGGCATGTGTGTTGTTTGCAGACCTTAAAGGCGAATCTGACCTGAGTGAGATGTTTTACAGCAATGATCCAATGTTTCATGAGTGGTGTCTTGATTACTTTAGGTATTGCTGGTATGGCTCTGATGTATTTCAGGAAAGCAAGCTAAAAGAATGAATTTACTTTTTCTTCCATAAAAGCTGGTTGTAAACCATTTCAGGAACAACTTGCTTGAACTGCTTTGATCCGCCACCATACCACTTTGTAAAAAACTCGTACAAGTGAAGTCTCAAAGACTGTATGTATACAATCAGGCCTTCTATTATCATGATTCCAATATTTCCGCCAATAATTATTGCAAGGGCGCCGCCTGAGCCCATGCCCCCAAGATGAACATATGCATTATTGACAGTTAACAAAAGTGCAGCATGTACTAGTAACATGATGCCAAGTCGTGCATAGCTTATTGTGTGTGATAGACATTCAACAGTTTTTCCAAGTAAAACTTCCATGACTGCGCTTGCCATATCTCCTCCTTCCTCTGGGTGCTTTTTGTTGTGTAGCATGCCACCAATTATCATAAGTACAATACATCCAATTACTGTAAATATTGCAATTCTAACAACAAGCCAGACTACTGCCCAGTCGCCTACCAGTATGGTAACCCAAGGAACTGGCTCTGTATGTATTCTTGAGTACATATTCATCACATCATATCCTGATCCAATTGCTGCCATCATGACTGCAACTATTCCAAAGTACATGACAAGGTTTGGTATTGCCTCAAAATACATTGTTGTGCGGTGACCCTCTTTCCATAGTTTTTTAATTCGCAAAACAAATGCCCAAACCAAGTGTACAATTCCTAAAAATATTGATACTTTGAGAATTAGAATTACTTGCTCAAATGTAAGCTCGGCAACACTTACAACTCCAATAAGCCAGGAAATAGAGTGTAGTGGTCCGCCTTCATGTAAAAGTGATTCAAACGGAGCTAGATGATCAAGATGAAAGCCAAAGGCCTCGCCTGTAAACGTCCCGGCAACTGCAGCAGAGAATCCAGATATGGCAATTAGCATTCCCCACCTTGCAAGTGTTCCTTGGCCCTTGAACTTGAATAGTAAACCAAATCCCATAAGCAAAAGTGCATGGCCCAAGTCGGCAAACATTATCCCATAAAAGATTGGCCACATCAGCGCAATCATTGGAGTCGGGTCAGGTTCTCCTTTTTTTGGTATTCCCTGACTTTCTGTAATGACTTCAAATGTTCTAATCCATCGCTTGTTATCTAGGAGGGTGGGGCTCTGCTCAAGTGCCTTTGCATCCTTGATTGGCTCTGTTACTGATGTCCACTCTTTTGTGACTTCTTTGAATTTTTTTTCCATGGATTTTGGAATATAGCCCTGAATCATTGCAAATTGCTTTGTTCCACCAGGCTTGCGCAAAGTCTCAAGGACGTCTTTAGCTACTAGTGCAGCCTCGTGCAATGAAAGTATCTCGGTACGTATGCCAGCTTTTATTTTCTCAAGATCTTTTGCAATTACTTTTTGCTTGCCTTGCAGCTCCTTTATCTTTGATTCAGCAAGTGTAAAGGCCTTGACTGGTATCTGTGGATAGCCTTGAGGAATTGAAAAGGGATTTGCGTTAAGGTTTCGCAATACCTTGTTTACCTTTTCAGACTCGCCAGCTCCTGCAATTACAAATATTGCAGCCTTTTCTTTTGTCTCAAGATCATATTTGTAGATTGTAACTCCCTCAAGTGAGCGGGAAATCTCATCATAGTCAGAAGTGTTTATGACAAAAATATTTGTGTAAAAGTACTTGCCCAGTCCCAAGTTGCCAAGATCAATGTTTAGCTTGTTTGCTACTTGAATTGTATCTCGGAGTGCGGTAAATTCCTCTAGTGATTTTTTTATGTCGTTGCTTTCCTTGAGAAGACTGGATGCCTTGCTAATACCAGATGGAATTTTTTTCTCCAAGTCTTCAATCATTGTCTCAAGCTCGCGCACTTCATAGTTTTTCTTCTTTATAGCAAAACCCTTGAAAACAATCTCCATCATCCCAACTCGCAGCGGAACCTGAAGTCCCTTTACTACCTCATCTATCTGCTGGAATGCCTTTTGTGCCCTGAGTAAAAGATCATCGACTTGTGGTGTTAGTGTCTCGTTTTCTGTCTCTATTTTATGAAACCACTCAAACTCGGTAAGACAGGAAATTGCTTTAGGTGACTCCATTCGGGGCAAGATAACAGTTCCAACCAAAAGTTCAGTGACAGCCAATACAAGCTCGTTTTTTTATGATAGTTTAAAATCTTTCTGAATGCAAAAAAATCAGATGTCTTTAATCTATAACTTTTTGTTTAATTTTGATTATCATTTTTTGAAACTCCCAAACATTAAAATCCACTAATTAACGGCTTTTCGTTGACCTTGGACTCAAAACTAGAAACCACTATTGACAAAATATTAACTCAAACAACTACCGAACTTTTAACCACACTTGAAAAAACTTTTGATGAATGCAAAGAGTCCTTATCAAAATCATCTCGCTCCCTTGAGCAAGAGTATGACAGAATCCTAGACGAAGGAAAAAAGGAATCAGAAAAGCTTGAAAAGCAGATAATTGGCAGCTCTGAACTGGAAGCAAGAAACAAGCAGCTCCTACTGACTGCTGAATCAGTTGACAAGGTCTTTGAAAAAGCCATAGAAAAAATTCAAAACATAAAGAAAAATGAGAATTATCCAAAACTAATTTCCACACTAATTGACGAATCAACAAAAGCGTTAGGTACTCAGGAAATTATTGTTCTAACAAACAGCAAAGACAAGGACGTAGTAAAGTCAGTTATCTCAAAATTTCCAAAAGCAGAACTGTCCTCTGAGACTATCACCTGTATAGGTGGTGTAGAGGTGCGATCAAAGGATGGTACTATGACATTTAACAATACAATTGATTCAAGGCTTGAGCGTTTGAAGCCTTTAATAAGGAAAGATATTGCCACGAAATTTGGCATAGGGGAATAAAATGGCAGCAAAGGGACGAATTGTTTGGGTAAGCGGCCCTGCAGTAAAGGCAGACGGCATGGCCGATGCAAAAATGTATGAAACGGTATCTGTTGGTGATGCAAAACTAATTGGCGAAGTAATCAGGCTTACAGGCGATGTTGCATTTATCCAAGTTTACGAGTCAACAAGTGGACTCAAGCCAGGCGAGCCTGTTGTAGGTACTGGCAACCCGCTTAGTGTCTTGCTAGGGCCTGGAATTATTGGCCAGATTTACGACGGAATCCAACGCCCACTAAAAGATCTTTCCAAAGTTTCTGGCTCTTTTATTGGCAGAGGAATCACAACAACTCCAGTTGATATGAAAAAGAAATACAAGTTTACTCCATCAGCCAAAGTTGGAGACACTGTAGAGCCTGGCAACATAATTGGTAAAGTTCAGGAAACTGATTTAATTGATCACAGCATAATGATTCCACCAGATCATCCTGGCGGAAAGATAACAAACATTGTAAAAGAAGGCGAGTATGATCTTGAAACAGAACTAGCGATTACAGAAAAGGATGGAAATAAAATTCCAGTAAAAATGTATCATAGATGGCCTGTTAGAAAGCCGCGTCCATATCAGAAAAGATATGATCCAACAATTCCACTGCTTACAGGCCAGAGAGTAATAGATACATTCTTTCCACTAGCCAAAGGCGGAACAGGCTCTATTCCTGGGGCATTTGGTACAGGAAAGACAGTTACTTTACACCAGATTGCAAAGTGGGCAGACTCTCAAGTTGTAGTGTATATTGGCTGTGGAGAGCGAGGAAATGAGATGACAGAGGTGCTAGTCGAGTTTCCACACCTCAAAGACCCACGTACCGGCAAGCCATTAATGGACAGAACGGTTCTTGTCGCAAATACAAGTAACATGCCTGTTGCGGCAAGGGAGGCAAGCATCTACACTGGCGTAACAATTGCAGAATATTATAGAGACATGGGAAAAGACGTGGTCTTGGTTGCAGACTCGACAAGTAGATGGGCAGAAGCACTACGTGAAATGAGTGGAAGGCTGGAAGAAATGCCAGCAGAGGAGGGATATCCATCATATCTTGCATCAAGGTTAGCAGAATTTTATGAAAGGGCAGGGCGAGTAAAGGCGCAAGGAAGCCCAGACAGAAACGGCTCTGTTAGTCTGGTTGGCGCAGTATCTCCATCTGGTGGTGACTTTACAGAGCCAGTTACAACACATACTATGAGATTTATCAAAACATTCTGGGCGCTTGATGCAAAGCTTGCCTACTCTAGACACTATCCATCAATTAACTGGATGAATAGCTATTCAGGATATCTGACTGATATAGCAAAGTGGTGGAGCGAAAATGTAAGCGATGAGTGGCTTTCCCTAAGAGGAGAGGCATATGGAATTTTACAAAGAGAAGATACGCTAAAAGAAATTGTCAGGCTCTTAGGACCTGAGGCCCTACCTGATGAGGAAAAATTAATTCTAGAGGTTGCAAGGATGATCAAAATTGGAATCTTGCAACAAAACTCTTTTGATGATGTTGATACATACTGCAGTCCTGAAAAACAATTCAAGCTGTTAAAACTTCTAGTACAATTCTACAAAAACGGCCAGCAGGCACTCCGAGATGGGACAACTCTGGTAGATATTCGTGCAATGCCAATAATTGGAGCATTGCTAAAGGCAAGAATGGAAGTCAAAGACAATGAACTTGCAAAACTTGATCAGCTTGGCCAAACAATGATTGAGCAATTCAAAAGTGTAAGAGGTGTCACAGTAACAACTTGAGTAAACACGGCGGCGTGCAGTATAGCAAGATTGCAGAGATCAAAGGACCACTTGTTATAGTAGATGATGTAGAAAACGCAGCATTTGATGAGCTTGTTGAAATTCAAACTAAAGATGGTGAAAAAAGATTAGGCAAAGTTCTTGAGGTAGGAAACGGTAAGGCAATTGTCCAGGTCTTTGAGGGCACGACAGGACTTTCTGTTTCAGGTACTAAAGCAAAGTTTGTTGGCAAAGTTATGGAGATGCCAGTATCAGAAGAAGTACTTGGCAGAGTATTTGATGGACTGGGAAGACCAAAAGACGGCCTGCCAGATCCAATAGCTGATAAATTTTTAGACATTAACGGCGAACCGATGAATCCAGAACAGCGAGAGTATCCTCGTGACTTTATCCAGACAGGCGTTTCAGTAATTGATGGAATGCTTACACTAGTACGAGGACAAAAGCTTCCAATCTTTTCAGGCTCCGGCATGTCACACAATATTTTGGCTGCACAGATTGCCCGCCAGGCAGCAGTTGTTGGAACATCAGACGAGTTTGCTGTAGTGTTTGCAGCAATTGGCGTGCAGTATAGCGAAGCAGAATACTTTAGACGAAGCCTTGAGGAGTCTGGCGCACTAAAAAGAAGCGTACTATTTCTAAACCTAGCAGATGATCCTGCCATCGAAAGAATCATCACACCCCGTGTTGCACTAACAGTAGCTGAATATCTGGCATATGATCTTGGCATGCATGTGCTTGTAATTCTTACAGACATGACAAACTATGCAGAAGCATTACGAGAAATTAGCGCAGCAAGAGAAGAAGTGCCAGGAAGAAAAGGCTATCCAGGATATCTGTATACTGACCTTTCAACAATTTATGAGAGAGCAGGAAGGCTGCGAGGAAAGAAGGGAAGCGTCACACAGATGCCAATTTTATCAATGCCTTCTGATGATATTACACATCCAATTCCAGATCTTACAGGTTACATTACAGAAGGACAGATTGTACTTGGCCGTGATCTTTTCAGACAAGGAGTATACCCACCAGTAAATATTTTGATGAGCCTTAGCAGAATTATGAAAGACGGTATTGGCGAGGGACGAACAAGAGCTGATCACCAGGAAATCTCAAACCAAAACTATGATGCATATTCAAGAGCACAGGAGGTCCGTGCCCTTGCAGGCATTGTAGGAAAGGCAGGCCTTACAGGCGTTGACCTAAAATATCTTGGATTTGGCGATGAGTTTGAAAAAAATTTCCTCTCACAGGCAATTGATGAGAACAGAACAATTGAAGAAACGCTTTCCCTACTATGGAAGGCAGTATCACTATTACCAAAAAATGAGCTAACCAAAGTCAAAGACAAATACATAGAACAACATTACAAGGAAAGATAGCATCTATGTCATTTGGACAAAACGTAGCTGCTACCAAAATCGAGTTACTAAAATACAAGCGCTCAAGCCAGGTCGCCTCTATGGTTCAAAAAATTCTTGATGACAAGCGAAAGGTACTGCTAAAAAACATTGAAGAAATGATTACCGAGGCAACAAAGGCAAGGGGAGGCATCTGGGAGCCACTCCAAGACGTATACAATTCTGTAAATGAGGCATATCTTTCGCTTGGAACAACTACGGTTGATTCAGTGGCACAGGCAGCACCTGCAGTAATGCAAGTTGATGTTAATGTCAAGCGCGTAGTTGATGTAACAATTCCTGCGCTAAATGTTGTAGAAAAGGACACAAAGTCAATGCCTTATGGATTTGCAGATACCAACGCCTCAATAGACAGAGCTGCAAAACAGATCAAAGTTATGCTTCCAAAAATATGCAAGGCAGCAGAGTATGAAAATTCGATTTTTAGCCTGGCAAAGGCACTAGAAAAGACACAAAAGTTGCTAAATGCGCTAGAAAACGTAATAATTCCACAATATAGGCTGAGAATTAAATTCATTTTATCTACGCTTGAGGAAAGGGAAAGAGAAGAGTTCGCAAGGTTAAAAAAAGTCAAGGCAGCGATTGAAAAGAGAAAGTAATGGCAAAAGATGAAATAAAAAAACTATTGGACAACTCAAAGCGAGTCTTACAACAAGACTATGATCATTTTGAAAAAACAATAAAAGATGATCTAGCTACTTTCAAGAAAAAAACACTTGATAAAATTTGAATGCAAAATTCCCTTCTCATGATTTAAATATGGAGATTTAAGGAGGTCACTTGACAATGAAACCTATCATGTATGTTCTTTGGGCAACATTAGGTATTTCTCTTATCGGACTGGCAGGAGTTGCATATGCACAAGAAGCTGAAGGCGGAAGTGCAGATGCAGGTTCAAAGCTTATCGGTGCAGGTCTTGCATTTGGTCTTGCAGCTGGTGGTGCAGGTGTCGGACTGGGATATGTCGGTTCAGCAGGTCTTGCAGTAATTAGCGAAAATCCAGCGCTCCAGTCAAAAGTATTCATATTCATAGGCATGGTAGAGTCCATTGCAATCTATGGTATAGTCATGATGTTTATCATCTTGGGCCAGTAAGAAAATCATTTCAAAAAAATTTTTAAAAATTATTTTCTATTTGTATTTTAGCTGATTTACATCTAATAGTCTGTTGCAGTAACGGCACCTAAGAACACGGCCGTCCTTATCAATTACATCCATGACAGATTCTATGTGCTCGCTGCTGTTTGTAACACAATCAGGATTGGAGCATCGAAAAATTCTTTCTATCTCATTTGGCAATGAAACACGTCTTTTTTCAACAAGCTTGTAGTCTTTGATAATGTTTACAGTAGCATTTGGAGCAATCACAGCAAGCTTGTTTGTATCGTCATCTTTTAGAAATCTGTTTTCTACCTTGATGATGTCTTTTTTCTTGTATTTTCCGCTTGGAACATTTAGTGCTATTGTTATCAAACTTCCATCTCGTCCATCAATGCCTAGCGCATCTAAAACCTTGATACCTCTTCCCTCATCGATATGATCAATTACGGTTCCTTCCTTTATGCGACGAACGATAAGCTCGGACTCTTGCATCAGAATACTTTGTATACTCACCTGTATATATCATTGAAAGAATGAACGAGTTTTTTCAAAAAGACATAATCTCTGTACGAGATTTAGACAAGCAAAAACTCGAGGTAATCTTTGAGGCCACAAATAAAATAATAGCTATGGACCCTGCCAAGCGCCGAGAGATTGCAAGAGGAAAGACACTAGGATATCTTTTCTATGAGCCAAGCACCAGAACACGACTTAGCTTTGAAGCTGCTATGGCATTAATTGGCGGAACATCGCTTGGAATTTCTGACGTATCGTCTTCTTCAACTCAGAAAGGCGAAAGCCTTGCAGATACAGTAAAAATAATGTCAATTTATTCAGATGTTCTTGTTTTGCGACACTCCCTTGATGGTTCTAGCAGATTTGCGGCAGAAGTTTCATCAAAACCTGTAATTAATGGCGGAAGTGGGACAGAAGAACATCCAACACAGGCAATCCAGGACTTGTTTACAATTAAAAAAGAAAAAAACAAAATCGATGGTCTTAAAATTGGTATAGTTGGCGATCTAAAATACGGCAGAACAGTCTACTCGTTATTGCATGCACTTGGCAACTATAACGTCGAAGTACACCTGATATCGCCGCAGGCACTAAAAATACGGCTAGACTCGACATATGATATCAAAAAGCGGCTTTCCTTTACAGAATCAACCTCACTTGAAGAGTATATTGATGATCTGGATGTAGTCTATGTGACAAGAATACAAAAAGAACGATTCCCAGACGAAGAAGAGTATCTAAAGGTAAAGGGAAGCTATGTCATAGGCCTTGATATGGTAAAGAAAATGAAAGAAGACGCAATTATCTTGCATCCTCTACCAAGACTGGATGAAATTTCAGTAGAGGTTGATAAAACAAAGCAGGCAAGATATTTCAAGCAAGCAGAATATGGCAAATACACAAGGGCGGCACTACTTGGTCTTCTTCTTAATGAAAGTGGATTTTAGAAAAAGCTGTTCTGCTAATTACCAACAATCCAATTATTGATACAAAAAATACAACGATTATAGCACCAAATTCTGGAACAACAACTAGGCCAAACTCTGTACTAGAACCACTTCCACGTATGTTATCAAATTTTATTATTGTTGGGCCTTCTTGGCCTTCCAAAAACGTGTATTCTTCATAGTCGCCGCCTACCGTTGCTGTGCCAGACTTTTTGTGAATCTCTTTTCCATTCTGAACTATCACAAAATCATAGGTAGACTGCCTTAATGGCTCCCCTGTAGCACCGCTACGTATTGTAAAAATAAATTTCACATTTTTCTGTGGCTCAATCACAACTGGCTCCCATGACAAATCCACTTGAAATTCTTCATTTTTTGTAAATGATTTTAATGGAAACTCGACTGCCTGACTTGACTCTAGTGTAAATCTTATACTTGATGGAATATCCTCACCTGATTTTTTTAATTCATTTTTTAAAAACCTTAGATGATCCTGTAGCAAAACAAAATGTACTATTCTGTCATTTTCATCAGAATAATCATCAATTGTCACAGAAGACTTGAAAAGCTCAATTCCGTTTACTTTACCGCTATATCCTGGCGACAAAAACTTTGCATAGTTTTTTGAAAAATGAACCTCCTCATGCACAACTGGAATATGTGATATGTTTTGCTCACTCCAGTCAAAAGGCATCTCAAACTCTAGAACATTTTCATCTGATTTATAGTCAAAATATGAAATATTGTCAAAATAAGACGTGATTTGAAATGTTGTTTCATCTTCATAATGAGTAGTTTGTACTGTACTGACATCAACTACCTGCACTGAACTCTCCAACATGCTAGATACACCATCAATTGATGTAATTTCAATCTCAAAATGGAATAATCCACCTTTATCAAATGATGGTGATAATATCTGAAGAGGTTGGGTGTCAGTATGCCATGCGCCAAAAGAGTTTTGATCTCCTGATACTTTTGATTCAGATTCTGTTTTAATCATATCAATTGATAAGGAACCTTGTGGTGCAAAAAAATAATCCCGCACAACCAATTCATTATTATGAAAAACTGCCAAAAGAAGTGTGATATTTTCTACACTTTCGCCAGTTTCTTTATCATACGCATTAATTCTAAGTTTCTTATTTTCTGTTTCCTCAAAATATAACGGCAGCTCGACATTAACCAGAATTTTTCTTCCATCAAAGTCAAATGTTGTTGCATCCAAGCCAAGACCATGACCATATACATTACTGATAAAAAATGTAGATCCTGCTAGGAAAATCAATACTATTTTTACTAGATTCATTTTCTAGAGAGCAACCAGCTTTATATTATCCATTTTCTTGTTTGTCTGAAAGTCTTTTGTAATTGTACAAACCCTTTCTGCATCTCCATCTAGTATGAAAAGCTCCATGCACTTGTCTCCCTCTATCTTGCTATGCAGGTGTGTTGTAATCAAATCCTCAAAGCTGTGCTTTATCCCAGATACTATATCGTCAAACTCGTCATTATGAACCACAAGTAATATTGCATGTACAGTTCCTGAAAGAATTCCTTTTTGTTTTTCTTCTGCAACAAAACTCCGAATCCCTGCTCTTATTGCCTCAGACCTGCCAGAAAATCCCATTGACTTTTGCAACCTATCAAGCTCAGATAGTATATCGTCATTTAGTGAGATTGAGACTATCGGCATGTCCTCGCTATTATTAAACATCTTATAAATTTAGTAGCTAAAATTATTAATTTTTTTTAGATTTATTAATAACATCAAGGCGCCTCAGGCGTGGATACGCAAACAAAGGCAGCCATAATAGCAATTGCAGTAGGATTGATTTTGATAAGCCTTTCAGGCGGACTTACTACAGACATTTTCAGCTTTCTATTTGGGAGCATCCTACTAGTCAGTACAGAAAACACAATCCTAATTTTGTCACTTACAGGCTCGATTCTAATCGTAATTTTGCTTTTGTTTAGAAATCTAATCTACTCTACCTTTAATGAAGAGCAGGCAAAGGTTAGTGGGATTCCTGTTGAAAAGATAAACTACCTTATTGTATTTCTTGCAGGAATTACAGTTGTAACATCGATTCAGCTTGTTGGAATTTTGCTAATCTCTGCACTGTTTGTAATACCCAATGTAACTGCGATAATGTACAGGCGCAGCTTTAAGCAAACAGTACTTGTCTCAATATCCTTTGCAGTTTTTTCTGTTGTAACAGGTATAGTATTGTCTTATGTTTTTGATATAACGCCATCAGGAGCTATCGTACTTTTACTAATTGCAATATTTGCAGCTACCCTTGGCATAAAATCTAGTGGATTGATTGCTAAATTAACAGCGTGATTAATTATTCTAAAAGCGAATCGATTCTTCTTTTATCACGAATACTTTTTACAAAAAATAGTGACGTTGCTATAATTCCCATTGAAATTAGTGGTGATACAAACTCTGCATATCTTATCTTGATTTTTTCAGCTTGTAGCTGAGTTGGCTGTAGTATGGGATTTTCTGTTATCATTATAAGACCAATTTTGTTTCCTTGTTGTTCAACAAACCAAACATTATTCTTATCATCAGAAGTCATAAACTGTGTAAACGACTGTGCGGTTGGTAGCTCTACTTCAATCAAATTATCATTTTGCGGATCA
>Ga0194125_10002134_pt1 | contig 33078 bp, 19 predicted proteins | sample TA2KigC250mmetaG_FD_148626 | JGI IMG/M metagenome (GOLD analysis project Ga0194125, IMG submission 148626) | Freshwater microbial communities from Lake Tanganyika, Tanzania - TA2015034 Kigoma Deep Cast 250m | ecosystem: Environmental > Aquatic > Freshwater > Lake | place: Tanzania: Lake...
TCCTTATAAAGTTTGTCAAGTGCTTCCAATGCTTTGTTTTCTGCTTCTCGTTGTGCGGCAACTTCAAGCATTTCTTCGTGTGTCATGTGTCACAGGATTCATTACTAAAGTATACTTTGAGATTGTCGCCACCAATATTCATGTGGTAGATTGACCCATCATTTTGATAGATGCCAATCCATACGTGACGACCTTCTTCCATTGTTTCATAGTGAAACATCTTAACATCTTCCAGCACAATTTCGTCTGGATTCTTTTCAAATCGACTCATTTTGTGTACCTTCCATGATCCACCGACACCACCATCCATGTTAACAGTAATATTTTCATTAGTCATACTGCTTCATTCTTTATTTTTACTAATGTCGTTTTGCATTTTATCTAATGTATCTAAAATACCATCAAATGATTTAAGATGGTCAATACGACACATAATCTCAGAAATGCTATTGCAAACCACTGGTCGTTCTTGTCGTGCTGCAAATGCTAGTGCGTTACGCAGTGCTGATGTTGCTTCATCTAATGAATCTGTTACTTGTTGTGCTAATGCCATCAGTCAGATGCCCTCCATTGTGTATATACAGATGTGTCTGTAGTTAATAAGATACGGTTTTGTTGAAATGCTTCTACAGTTGTTAGAATCTCATGTGCTTTTCTTTTTGCTAGCTGTTCATCCCAATATTTGTGCTCCCACGCATCATAGAGATGCATGATGAGCGTGTCAATTAATTTATCATAATGCGTCATTTAATAACCTCTAGGTGGCGCTTAAGTGATTGCAGACGTGCTTTTGCTTGACGCACTGCCTGAGGTTTCAGGGTGCGTTTTGCTTCTTTCTTAGAATGGTGCTGCCAGTTTGGCGTGGTCATCGGTCGGTTGCGTTTCTAAGATTATATAGCATTTACCCAGCGTTGTCAAGTTTTTTTAGATAAGGAATGCTTATTATACCATTTAACTGTATAACTATCTAAATTATCCCATCTAAATTTTACAACATATGTTGTAACTAATTCAGACTTTGTTTTTTTATTATTAATAATGTATTCTTTCTCATCTACAGATAATAAGCGTAATTCTACTAACTCATTTAAAAACTTATCAATTTTTGTTATATCAGGAAATACTTCTAAAGCAATATAATTTGCATTATTCGCATCAAATTGAATATTTATTTCATCCATTTCAGATTCTAAAATAGTATCCAATATTGTGTAAAAATTACTATATTTTAAAAAAATACGTTTAATTTCATTATTGTAAAATAAATCTGTATTAACACAATATTGCATTTTACCCAGATGTTTTGAAGGTGAATATGCTACACAATACAACAGAAATTTGGTTGAAATTTCTCGCATTTTTTTGTGAATTGGCATTTCAACAAATCCCAAGTTGTAATAAAGTATTTCGACTTGTTTATCAGTAATTTTTTTTACATCGAATACACAACAAAAATAATACCCCAAAAAAATATTATTTAAATCATAACATAATCCAAAATCATCATTTAACTGCCTAATCCCGCTACAATTAGCAGGGTCGTTGGCCATGCCTTCTGTCACTCCATCTAATATAAGAGCTTCTGTAAGTGCTTTAACGAAATTTATTAAATTTTGATCAAAAAAACATAGATCAAAATAAGTATAGACTTTTATATAATTTGTAAGTTGTTTACTTTGAATATCATGCTCAAAAAATATAGAGTGATAATTTTTTTTTCTGTAATTCCGAAAATATGCCTCTATAGTTATTGGCATTACTTTATCAAAACAATCATATAAATTATCAAAATTTTGAAATTCTAATTTTACTTCATTGTCATCAAAAATTTTCATTATCCGAGTTAACTCGGATGCAGAATAACTAGATTTGTTCATATGTCAATTATGTAATACTGCTTGATTATTTGGTCCCATTCCATATGCATAAATGTAATACTCTTCATTTAATGGATATTCTTGATTTTCTAACCACCAACTTCTAGGAAACCAATCTTCAACACAATTTATTGCATATTCAACGGTTTCAAAGTAACAATAAACTTCACCATATTGCATGAGAGCATGTCTTAAATTATCATCCATTTTCCCATCATAAAACTCCCACACTTCTGCTGCTTTGTCTGGATGATTTTTAGGACCATCTGCTCGTAAATGAACAACGATTTTTCCAGAAAGATTTGCATGTTGCTCAATCAAATCTAACTCTGTCATTATATCACCAAGTCTTAAATCTTTCATTCCTGACCTCCCATGGTAATATCATTAAGTAAATCGTCTACCTCTTCTTGCACAATCATAGATTGTTTTACCATTTCCATTATATCATTAACTGTTAATGTAGTATCAATTTTTTGCAATTCTTCATCAACTTGCTGCTCAATTTTAGCAAATTCAGTAAACCACTCCATGTAAATGTCAAAATTATCACTAATATTAATTTCTAAAATATCCTTCGGTTCTTGTGTAATATTAAATTCTGCTAATTCTGGGTTAATGATTTGATTTAAAGTTGGATATCCTAATTTTGCAAGTCCATTAATAATAGACATTTGAGTAATAAATTTTGGAAAATTCTTAATAAAAACTTCGATGTTTGCTACACCACAAGCGGCAAAATTTATATCATAAGAGGTCAACACACTTTGTATTAAACCTAATTGATGTTTAGTTTCTGGCGCTACAGGCAATATAACATTCATGTAATCTTGATCAACCCATGCTTGTTGAGTTGGTAAATCTCTCAACTCTTGTCTATATGTAACCCAAGCATTTTTTTTCTCCTCTTGTATTGGATAATCAGATAAAAATAAATAATCGGTTTGCCTTAAAAAATTATCTCTAGCAGTTAACAAATACGACTTAAGAAAAGATAAATCATGTACATCTCGTTTAATTTCTTCCTTAATATCTTGATATTTTTTGATTTTTAATTCAGAAAAAGTATTTAAAATAATTTGAGATACTTCTTTAGCACTATCTAAAGTGGCGCCATCAAAAAAATATGCTTTTTTTTCTGTTTCTCCTGTGGCAAAATTAAAAATTTCTTTTTCTCTTTCTACAAAATAAGTGCCATCTTCATTAATAACAAAATGAATTAGTCTATCTTTATCAGTATGCCAAAACTCTGGCATTTTACTTAGCAATTCTTTTGTATCATCTTTGCTCAGATCAATTTTTTCTGATCTATATATGATATATTGCTGTTTAAATTGAGAATTTCCAAAATCAGGAGAATCATAAAATGATAGCAATCGCTTTTGAGATGTTTGAGTATTCATCGTTTTTTATAGTCTTATAAGAATATTTATCACCAAGCTTTTATCATGTATTTTAATCTAAAGTGTTTTTGATTGATAGGAATTAAATCACTATTTTGTAATGTAAATTTAAGATTACTATTCCATATAGCATTAGATTGTGTTGTTAATTTTGCTTCTCCTGAAGAAACTATAGAAGAACTGTCAAGTTGATTAAAACTACTAGAAAGAGACTCACTTCCAGCACCACCAGTGCCTTCCCCGTGCCCAGCGCCTTCAGCACCTACAGTGTCAGAGTTTGGATCAGAAATACCATGCCTATGCGAAAAATTAGTATTTGATACATCATAACCAGCATTACCTCCAGAATTCAGTGCTGGTCCTGGCAAAAATTCACCATCTTCTCCTGCAACTGTTTTACAAGATGAAGTGCCTCCAAGGCTGCCTACGGTAGTGAACCAAGCTTCTTTGGTAGTACTCACGTAACTAAAAGATGTCATAGAGTGACTATGTAATGTAGCACTAGATAAAACGGCATTTGCTAACGTTCCCATAGTATAGTTTACGGTTTCTGTATATGTTGTAGGAACTTCGGTAATAGTATCATCTCCCCAACCCGTTGTGGTAAATGTCCCTAAAGTAAAAGTAGCAGGAGTAAGTGAATTAATACCAGCTAAACCGCCTGATGGTCCCCCTTGAGTTGGAGGAGGTAATTGATCTAATTTTTCATAATTATATTGTCCGCCCGTCGATCCAACAATATTAATAGCGCCGCCAGCAGAGCCCAGAGGATCATACCTAGGCACTACACTAGCTGAAGATGAATTATTATTAACACTCCCAGTGCCCATCAATTTTTTACCAGCATTATTTGGTATACCAAAATTACCAGAAACAGGATTAGGTAAAGTATTAGTAATTGGCGGTAAATATCCACTAGTAATATAAGTTGCTACAATATTGCCTCCAAAAACATTTCCCATTATTCTTGCTAAATCTGGGCAATGTGAAGCATTTAATAACTGAGCACCAGTAGCGGGGCGAGTTGATGTTGCAGAATGATACCCCAAAGGAACGAATCCAGGAAATCTAGTATCATACATTCCTTGCGAAGTTCCTGTTGCTTGCTTTAACCACGAAGTTGTATCATCACCAGTTTTCCCTTCAGTATACCCATCTGGTTTTGGTATACAAACTACTGTCCCTATTGCTGCCCCAGTTCTTGATGCTAACTCCGAATATTGTGCTTTTTTTAAATCAGCAGATTGGATTGAAAATGCAATTTCTGCAGTTGGAGTAGGATTCCCAGCTGGCGAAATAACAATTTTTTGTAAACCACTTCTAAAATACTCATGTGAATCTTGATTACTTAATGTAATAATGCATCTAAATTTATGACCATTAATAGATGTAGTGACTGCAGCTGGAGTAATGACTAATTCGTTACTTGTTTCTCCACTATATCCTGATAAAGAAACTATATCAGACCATGAACTGCCAGTATTTCTTTGCCACTGAAATGAAGGAGCACCACCAGTTTGATAGTTATTTAAATTTAAACGTATTTCATTACCAGCTTTTTCCACTAAAGTTGCTGGACCAGCATTATAATAAAATCTTCTGTCAACAGTAACTATGCATACAGCACTATAAAAAATGCCAGGGATACTACCATCCGTTGAAATTACTTTACATCTAATTTGAATTCCACTCTGCGATCTATTAAATGGTTGGGGAATGAAAGACGCCTCATCTGGATCTGAGGATAGATAACCAGAAGATGGTCCATAATTAATCCAGTTAGCACCAGAATCAACGCTATATTGCCATTGATATGTAGTTGGTGTTGATATTGTTGGATTAGCAACAATGCTAAAATTATATGGGAAAGAAATAGAATCTCCAGCTATACCTGAAGCTGGTTGCTGCCCTTCTAATATTTTCAGTGTTGGGGGAAAGTTAGTAATGATACTATAATTTAAAGAAGTTACATACAATCTAGCAACGTTAGTATATCTTATTGTGCCGCCTGCACTTGTTAATTTACAACGATAGTGTCCAGCATCAGATGCAGATATAGATCCTTTTGTATAAGTAGCACTAGTAGCACCAGCGATATTATTCCATGTAGCAGCACTTGGATTACTGGCATTGTAATTGTTACTTTTTTCCCATTGATAAGTTATAGCACCTAAACTTGCAGATTGAGCAATTACTGTCCATGTTAAACTTTGAAACTCAAGCAAATATTGATCATTTAAACTGCTAATAGATGTAAAAGAATCTATTGATACCTTCAGAATAGCAGATGAACTAGTAACAGAAGATAAAGTATCCGTTGTATTCACAACACATCGAAATTCAAAATTATTCATTGATAATGTTACATTATTAATAATTAATAAATTAGTTGTTGCGCCATTTATTTGTGCATTATTTGTTAAATTAATCCATGTCGCTGAGGAAGGAGTTTTATATTGCCATTGATAAGAAATGGTTAAAGTAGATGTACTTGCAATGGCAGCTACTGCAAAAGAAGCAACTTTGTTTACGAAAACCACGGATTGTGCTGGTTGAGAAGAAATATACAACCAATTAAAAACATTTAATATTGCGCCAGTTGAATTTGGAGAATAGTATGGAAGATTATTTGCGTTTGCAGCACTAATTTCTGCTCTGTAGTAAGCACCATTATCAATAGTTCTTTTAAGCGGTGGAGTAACATAAGTTGAAGTGGATTGACCAATTACTAAATTACCAACATTATTCCAAACACTACTATTATCTGTAGATTCGACTACAGTTTTAATAGCTTGTTTAAAAGTATTATTAGTGACAAATGCTGCGTGATTATCCGCTGCCGATCCATTATTATTTAAACTTATATAAGTATATGGTTGAGCATTTGCAGTCATAGCAGCAGTAAGTTGTGTCATATAATAAGGTTGCCCAGAATTTGGATTGCCAGGAATAACACCAGTAGGATCATCTAATGCTTGCAAATATGTTATTGGAGCTAGATGCCCAGTAACATAAGGTTGCATAGATCTCTGATAATATTGATTGGACGTAAGGGGTGTTGCATTTGCGGTGCCATAAGCAGTAAACAATTTATTACAAGATATATTTACACTATAAACTGCTTCTACCGCAGAGCAAGTAAGATCTAGACGAATAGGACCAGGAGCATTTGCTACCGCACCATTAGTTTGTTCTAAAGTATTCAATTTGTGAACTAAAGATCCACCTTGAGAATGCCCAAACATAAAAACTTTATTAATAGTTTTTGTTATACCATTGGACGACATAAAACCGTTTAAATTATTTTTTGCCCACAAAAGTGCTGCTCTAGCATATGGGAGATTATCACCAAATTTAAAATTAGATAATTCTGCTGCTGTTAATAAATTAATGTTTTGAGCTACCGTTACAGCATCTTGCGGATATGCTACACAGAAAATAATTTTATCTTTAATACCAACATTATTTTTCATAATACTCATCATATTATTAGCGGATTGTAAAATTGTAGTTGCGCTATCACTAATAGTGGGATGATAGCAAACAACAACATCAATACTAGATGCAGATAATCCAGTAGGCACCCATAAAACACCCCTTACTGGATAACTAGTGCCACTAATTGTATATGACTGCGTGGAGCTAATAGTAATATCTTGTCCTGATATATTAGCTGATATATCAGGATTTTTTCTTTGCCACTGAATAGTAATTGGGAATCCGTTTGTTTGAGCAGTGCCTTCCAGGGGCGTTTCAGCAGGAGATTCTAATAAAGAAACAAGAAATGTAGCATTTTGCACTGCTTCTATATAAGCATCTCTGTCGGGAATATCTCCATATATGTCTTCGACAACAGAAAGACTGGAAACAACATGTTGATCAACAACAACAGATTGCTCAATAATTACAGTAGCGATGTCAGTATAAACTGAAGTTTCTCCAGAAGTGCCTTCTATCTGACAATAAAATTTTAATCCATGACCATTAACATCAGACCCCACCCAATTTACCTCGGTCAAATTTAAAGTCTTTTGTTGTGCTCCTATTGCAGTAAATTTTTGATCAACTCGACCATCATTGAATGGAGAAAAACTTATAGGACCTATGATATTTGGGTCTGTAATTGCATAATACCATTGATAACTCAAATTACTAAAAGATCCTGCAGAACTAGTCGCATCTACAGATAATCTTAATTTACCAGTAGTAGTTGGTTGCGATGGTAAATATTTAAAACAAGTTGTTATGTCAGATCCAGTTCCTGGTTGTTTTGTTATTGTTATTGAAGATGATATTAAAACAACCGCTGATGAAGAAGTGCTAGGTGAAGTTGCTAAACTACTAGTAGCAATTACTCTATACCTTCTTTGATTATATTCAGTTGTAACACTACTTTTTATAAATGTCGATGCTTTTACAAACGCTCCAGTTGTACCTGCTGGTATCACGGATTCCGTTAGACTACTATATTGACTAGCAGGAACGTTAGACCAAGTTATACCACCATTATCGCTAAATTGCCATTGTAATGATATTGTGCTGACGTTAGTTTGAGTTGCTGAGTTTGATGGAGTTAAAGAACACTCTACCACCATAGAAAGATTACTCCCCGCGTTAACACTATAAGAAGGTTCTAATGGAGTAACAAAAACTAATGATACAGCGGTAGTTACTGTTACAACCGCGCCATTGGCATCTGGACCATATTCAGTATAACTACTTAAACCGCCAGTGCCAATAGTGTAAACTTTTACTCTGTAATAATCTCCATTATATGCTAACGTTAAAGCTGGAGTCGTATAATTAGTATAAATTTCTCCAGGAAGATCTTGCCAGATTATACCATCATCAGATTTTTGCCATTGATAATTTAAACTTTGTCCTAAACTAGAAGATGCATTTACAAAAAAAGTTATTACTCCATTTTCGGGAGAGACAGCAGAGGTAGGCGTAAAACTATTGATTGAAATAGACATTTTTTAATATTTAATTAGATATTCACATAATATAAACATAGGAGATATCGCGTCTATTTTTGTTGTGCTGCCAGTATTTAATTTAACTGTAGTTGAAAGAGAAGCAGACGGGATATTTATTGCTGCCATACTACCAGATTTACTTTGACTACTAATTTTTATTCCAGCATTTCCATGCCTATGTGTGGTGCCTGCGAGGACGCCGATTTCTTCTGCTGAATTGCCAACAGGGATTAATGTAACTGGTCCACATTGAGATCCAAAACTGGCACTCCTGTAACAAGCTCCCCAATAACGAGAATTATATTTCCACCCGCCAGTGTTACAGTCACCTTGTGCTGCATTGCTTAATTGTGCCATAGTAGCAAAGTGACCGTGTGGTAATATTTGACCTTCATCAACAGTTACTGAGTTAGTTGTTGAAGGTCCTGTAGCGGTCCACTGACCAGACATAGTTAAATTATGAGATGGAAGATTAAAGTTTCCACTATATGTGAAAAGTATCTCGTCATCAGTTGCACTTAAAACAACGGTTATCCCTGCTTTAGTAACTATAGCGGAAGTTGAAGTAGCTTGAGGGACTGTTAAATTACTATATGTTCCTGAGTTAGTACCCGCACTGATATACTTAGATCCCAAATCTGGTAATTGAAAAGTGCCGCCTGTTCCGTCATCATCAGCATCTTGTAATATAGTGCCTTCCTTTCTATAGAGGCATTGTTGACCAACACCAACAATTGCTGCTAATTGTGGAAATTGATCTGCAGATAAAATTTGTCCCCTACATCTTAAAAATCCAGCTGGAATATTTTCACTATATTGAGGATCTGAAGCACTATTTGTTGATAAATCCCTAAAAAAAGGAAAAATTGACCCCGTAGGTCCTCCATATTTTCCTTTCTGAAAAGAATAAGTGGTTGCCATGTTAATATGCTCTGATGATGAAAATCATACTTAAATTAGCAGTTGCCGTACTGATATTTATAGTTGCCACATCAGGAGGTGCGGCGTTAATTGTAATTGAATTTGAATTGACATCATAAAAAGTATAATCAGAAACAACTGTTACGTTACATTTAAATTTTGTGTCTGGAGAATTATGCGTATGTGCAGACAAATCAGACCAACTTCTACCGTCGGCAGATAAACTAGAAGCAAGATTGTAAACCCCGCCGCCTTGCACAGCATACATATCCCCACCAGTATAACCATTGCCATTATCAGTCATTCCACTAGCGTTAGATTTGGGGTCAGACCCGCCTTTACAAATAGTTTTATCTGCCTTAGAAGGAACATTTCTATTTCCTAAAGTATTTGATGCCACACCGCCTTTACTATTAAAAGTACAGGTGCTGTTTCTCCCGCCTGAATTGGCTGAGCATTCTCTGCCGCCAGATCGAAAGGAATTACCATCTGTATCTCCCTCAAAACTTGTTGTGTGATTATGATATTTTTGATGTCTATCACTCAATTTTCTACCATTGATAGAATAACTAGTAGCAAATGTTCCAGCAGTAAATTCAATTTCTTTAACACTGGCAACTAATTTTGGTTTATTAGTAGGATTAATAAATGATGCAATAACATCTATAGTAGAACTTCCATCAGTAGAATTTGACACATTTATATTTTCACCAATATTAGTCCAATATGGATCGCTACTTTTTGCCGTGGTTGATGGTTTTGATGGTGTATAAGCAGATAAAGAAGAGTAATGTCCTGGATATATATCCATTACTCCCCTATCCTCAGTTATTTCTGGTATTTTAAATGTAGATCCAGCTGTGCCGCCATAAACGTTACCTATTATCTTATACAATAACGGATATTTTGTAATTTGTATTACTGCACCATTACAAAAATCCCACCCCAAAGGAATAGTATCTGGCGCTCCAGACCAAGGAACTATCGTTCCTATTGGGAGACCTTGCATATGTCGTAATTTATTATATGTAATTGACACATTAAACCTCCGTTAACCACCAACCTCTATTGTCAGAAGGAATTGCTGTAACTCCATCCGAATCATATTCTCCAACAAATAATAGACCAAAGGCAGCATTTGGTGTATTTACTAATAATTGACCAAATCCACCATCTTGATTTCCTTGTATTGCAACTCCAGCTGGAGCATTAACAATAAGAGTAACATTAAATCTCAAAGCTCCACCAAAATCAATAAATCTAATTAAATCTCCAGTCTCAGCATTATTTGGTAAGGTTAAAGTTAGATTAGAAGATGGTTTTACTAGATAATTTATGTTGGAAATAAGAGGTGTTGTTACTATGCCACTATTATTAGTAATGTAAATTGTTTTTCTACCGCCATTTTTATTATAGAAATTGGTTTTACCAAATGCATCAATAGAAGCATCTTGTTTAATTTTATATGGTTTTGCGCCACTAATACCTAAGTTTGTTACTTCAAGACTTACTACAGAGGCAGAAGGAGTTGCAGAAGATGCACCTTTTACTTGTAAATGTCTTCCTACAACAGTATCACCTGTTTGTGCATCAACAGTAAATGTATCCGTGCCGCCTAGGGTATTCTCAACAGTAAAATCATCACCAACATGTAGAGTACCAGCAATTTTAGTATTACCAGAAGCACCGAGAACTTCAAAAGCAATATTAGAAGCAGCATCTGTTCTTCCTTTATCAAAATTACCAGAAGTATAGAAAGAGTCTTTAAATATTTTTAAATTAGCGCCATCATACAATTTAGTATTACCACTTGCCGATTCAACATAGAATTTAGGAATACTTCCATTGGTAATAACAAAATATTGTTTTCCTGGAGTGGTTATATCAGTGTTTCCACTTAATTCAATAGAGTTATATACTTTAAGATTTCCACCACCAGTAGTCGTTGGACTGCTTCCAGTAGCAGTGCTAGAATTAACACCATCATCATAACCAATAGTAACATCGCCAAGAGCAAAAGTATCGCCAGTAGTAGATATTACAGAGAATGTGGTTTTTGGTGTTAATGGGACTGAAGCAGTGCCAAAATTACCGTTTGTAATAACTAGTGACTGTGCATCTGCGGTATTGATAGCAGTAATTTTAACATATTCTTCTGATAAAGTGCCTTTATTTAATCTAAGTAAATCATTATTAGCAAAGGTGCCAGTAAAATCAGACAAATTAACGCTTGTTGAAGTTGCTATTACAGGATTCGGGAAAATAAAGGCAGCATTTTCTTGTTTTACTAATTTAACAATTTGTGTGTTATCGGCATGTGTTACAGGTTGAGTGCCTTCTTGCCCTCTTGCCACATTAACAAGATATGGTTTAGTTGGAGAAGGAATACTTGTTGTTTTTACAATTTCCGTGCCAATTAATAAGAAATCTGCAATATTAATTCCTTGTGGATTATTAACTTCTAATACTGTTGCAGTAGCAGATGTAAGTGCAGCACCTTGATTATCAAGACTGGTAAATGCCAGAATTAACACTGCATTTCCTGCATCAGTAGCAGTTCCAACTAAACCAATTGTATGAGTAGTAGAAAGATCACCTAATGTCGATAAAGTAAATCCTTGCTCATCTTTATCTTTAATAAAATATGTAGTCGTTGTATTTACGTTGCTTAAATTACCAACACTCTGGAATTTAACAGCATTACCTTCCGTGAAATAATGCTTATATCCAGTGAAGAAAGTAATATTGATTGCCGAAGCTAATAATTTATTACTAACTACAGTAGCTAACGAGACGCCAGGAGCTATTTGAGAATTATATTGGTAATAGTCAACATTTAGATTTGCTAGACTTCCAGATACTTGATTTAAACCAATACCATTTAAAACAACTCCAGTAGCATTTGTTGTTGTTAAATTTGCAGCTGTATTTGAATATGTAAAGGTTTTATTTCCAGTAACAGTTATAACTACATCAGTAACTGTTTCAAAAGATTCTACACTACATTTAACAGAAACAGAATTGCCAGTAGTTAAATTATGATCATCAATCGTTGTGATTGTAGCAATATTACTACTTCTAGAGACCCTTGAAATTTCAATAGTTCCTAAGACGTTTCTATTTACACCAACTGAAGAATTTCTATTTCCTCCATGCTGCACAACATCAGCTTCAAGAGTTGTTTTTCCAAAAACACGCAACCCATTTTTAATAACAGATTCTCCAGCAACACCACCTAATTCAACACTACCAGCACTAGCACCAATTTTTACAGTTGTTGCAACATTAGGGAATAAATTAACTGTCGTAGCTTGAGTAGTTACTGTCAGAGTATTTGTATTACTATCACCACGTAATTCCATATTACCATCAAATATGGATTGATAGTTTCTAACGCGGAAAATACTATCAGATGGTCTAGCATATGCTCCACCAATTGTAACAAATGACTTATAAGTGTTATTTGTATTTCCTACCGTAGCAATATTGACGGTCGAATCAGTAGAAGAAGTATGAAGATTTAACGTTGTTTGTCCAGTAGCGCCAGTGCCAATATTTAATGTTTGCCCAGAAGCAACATTTCCAATATTAAGTGTTTGTGCAGTTGTTGCGAGATTACCAACATTTATAGTCGTAGAATAACCACCTAAAGATAATGTAGTTGTTGTTGGTTGGTTTGCTACCGTAAATGCTGCAGAAGTAGATCTAATGTCACCACCATTTACATCAATATCTGTTTGGAAAGTAAAGTCACCAGTGATTCTTGCATCGCCAGAAACAACAAAGTTTTTATCTAATGCGCCATCACCCACATTAATACCAACTCTGCCTTCTGCTGGGTTTGCAGTTGGTCCTGGTGTAGGTAGTGGTAGCGTAGAAATTCTAAATGTAGCAGTAGTATCAGGATTATTACTATCTCCACCGACAATAAATGCTTTATTCGTATTCGAGAAAGTTGCTAGATCATTAAAACTAGTTTGTAATCTTCCACTAATAAATGCATTACCAACCACATCTAGATTTGCCCTTGGATCGGTTGTAGTTGTTACATATCCAACATTCCAATCGGCAGAATTAGTTCTAGATACAGTGTTGATACCTAGTCTGTAATCTCCATATGCACTAGTTTTAGTTCTTAATGCTTCTGCCCCAACAACTCCAACTTCTTTCCACTGAGAATTAGATCTCGCTATTTCAATCGTTGGTTGGACAATTGGCGCCACAGAAGAAATGAAAGGAGGACTACCAGTTAAATTAGCCTCTGATGCTCTAGTAGTTAATATATAAACATACCCATTTGATTCAGAATATTCATATCCTTCAGTAATATTATCATAAACAGTATGCACTCCATTCAACACTGATAATCTATCAATTGCACCAGTAATACGAATTTGCGAACTTCTGGTTATATTTAAAGAAGATCCTGGGTTTGTGCTACTAAAATTGACTTTTCCTGTTTGGAAAATAAGTTTGACTATATTTAAATTTGGATAAAATTGAACTCCTGTTATATCAATGCTAGCTTCCTGACCTGGAGGTGCAGTTAATCTATAAGCAGTAAATGTATTAGCATAAACCCAACCAAGAGATCCAGAGAATCCAACCTCAGATCCTTTAAAAATTACATCACCAGAAAGAGGCACACTAGATCCAAACTGTATTGTTTGAGTAGGACTGATTCTAGCTCTTGTTCCTGAAGTATCTTGATTTGGTGTATTATTTGTAATTGCTGTGCGGAATGAATAACGCTGAGTGCCGCGTGTATTCATATCAAAAATAGCAGCTCTTACTCTATTTTTATCAATTATAATATCACCTGCTTTTGTGGTATCAAGCAATTGATCATCATCACCAGGAAAAAGTGCTTGTCTATTACCAGGGCGGGAGACAATCCTCAATGATGGAGGAGTCATTACAGCATTAAACTCTGGATCTACATTGATTTCTACAGGAGAATTAAAGAAATTCCTTAGATTAGGTGGAGCGTTGAGAGTAATAATATTTTCAAATGTTACAGGATCTTCAAATACCGTAACCAAACTGCCTAAATCACCACCATCTGCTGCTTCATCTTCTTCTAGAATTACTGGATCAATAAAAGATTCCTCACCTGTAATGGCATTAATTTTCTTATTGCCAATATACAATTCACCATTGGAGTTAATACCAGTATAGAATACAATACCACCATCTTGCTTCTTAGATTGCGCGTAAAAATCTTGATCTGCGGTTAAAATAACTGTTTGCCTTACAGGGAATCCAGTAGAGTAGTTACCAGGACCGAAACCAAGGTATTCAAACGTATGGTTACCAGCACGAGCAATCGATGGTCTACGAAGCTCAACATAGAGTCTTTGCTCTAGCGGATATACAGAATCACCAGCAATTGGGATTAATCTTTCTTCTGCTCCAGATGCAGCTGCTCCAGATTTAGCTTCAATTTTATTAGAAGAATTAGCAAAAGTATAGTTACCAGATCCTGGATCTTTTACAAAGTCTAATATTGCTTCTTTAGTTAGTGAATTTTTTGCATCATTAATAACAACAGCTCCATGGACATAGTTATCAGCAGCGCATACAGATGCTGGAGGATCTAAAATAGTTGCATCTTGAAGTCCTCCCAAATCATTAGATCCATCATACTGGAATAGTAATGGATCATTTTTAAATGCCAAAGGATATAATCTAGATACTGGTTGACTAAACTTAAACTTTCTAAAGTTTTGACCAATACCAGATCCAGTTGGATAAGGAGAAATATCACCACGAATTGCAGTTAGATAGTAGACTCCTTCTTGTTGCCTTGGGATTCTTCTTTGAATTTCATCAATTTTGTAAATATAATAAGAGTTTTCTAATTCTTTAACATCTTCGACACTAACAACTCTATATTGTCTTGCAGCATCATCAGTAATAACATCACCTGGAGTTACGGTATAAACATTTGCTGCTTCTACAGCATATAAGTATTCTTTTTTATCTTCTTTACCATCATTTGGTCTAGAAATTAATTCTGCTGTTACATCTGCTTGACCTGCAATTTCCTGTCTAATAAACGTTTGTGTTTTTTCATCAAAATCTATTTCTCCTTCAACATCTTTAAGAATAAGATAATTGAATATTTGTGTGCCACCTTCAACTGGCACTGTGCCAAACCAGGAATGCACGGTAGCAGATCCAGCGTAAGCACCATACCATGTAACTTTTTCATTTACAATGAATTCTCCATTTCCGCCTTGAGGTTGAGCAACTTTAATTGTTGCAAATCTTTTTGCTTTTAATGATTCTACATCCAATCCATGATCAAAAACTACCAATTCCATGTAATCGCCAACTTTTTTGGCAGATTGAATGGTAAAAGAAATATTTGAAGCAGTATTAGTGCCAGAAATTCTTTTCTTGTTTGTGGGATTATATGGGTCGTAATCTATCGCTGCCTGCGTAGACGATGCGGGCAATCCTAATCTTTTAGGATTTTGTACACCAGACTCAAAGAAAGTTGCGTCTTTTGGATCATTTTGGGCAACTGGTTTTAAAAGAATTCTTTGTGATATAAGTTTTCTAGTTTCATCTGTGCGAATTTTCATCACAAATCCATTAATAGGATCTCTTACATCATCACGATATTCTGGAATTACATAACGGAATCGATAAACTTTATCCGATTTATCTCTAGCATCGTCTGCTCTATATAAGAAAGAATCAGGAGTTTTCTCTGGTTTATTAGCATAAGAAGATCCAAGGTTAGGATCATTAAGAGTTAATCTACTAAGGATTTCATTAGTAGAAATAAGAGTTCTTAAGAACCAACCAGATTGCACTGGGTCATATCCAAATGGACTTCTCTTTCTATTAGCAAATACTTGGAAAGAAAAAGTAAATGGATAATTAAACTGGACAGCATTTTGACGAGTAATCGCATCCTGCTCATTCAAATAAATTGAAAACTGATTATTTGTAGTATAAGTTGCTGGGCGACCAACAAAATAATAACGATTAATTTCCAACCTGCTGCCACTCGTTTTAGCTGGTAGCGTGTTTAGTGCAGCACCAGTTGCTTTGCCATTGACAAGATTTTCTTCTAATGGATAAAAATAAACTTTCTGCACTTGAGCGCCAGTGATGCCCGTGTCAAAGATATGGTTGGTAGTTGTTTGGAATACTCTAGATGAAGCAAGAGAACAAGTATAGCGATGCAAATCGTAATTTACATCCGTCAGATATTGATGAACTTCTACTTGAATGTCAGGACTCATTCCCTCGGTTTCAGAAGAATAAATGTAATTACCAGCAGCGGCATTTTCTGTGCTGGTTGCTAACATGAATACCTGATTATCATTAAATTGAGATGTGACACCACCTTGAGAATAATCGTAAGGAGCGGTAATTTTACCAGGAGCAATTATATAATATTTTTTATTGCTGTCAAATCCTCTAGGAAGTCTTATTAATCCTTTATTAACATTAACTGGTTTCCCAGTAATAGAATCTCTTCTAGCAACAGCAACTAATCTAACGGGAGTGCCAGTTTCTAAGTTGTGTGGATTAGCACCAGCAACACGGAATAATGTTGCTCTTTGTGCAAATGAGGATGTATTTACTAATTGAGAAACCAGTGGTTCTGCATCAACGCCATTACGAATAATGCTGTCAATCACACGCATTTTTTCAATAATAGCATCTTTAGTGCTGGCACATTTGTTGTCTGGTGTTGCAGTATCATTACTAATAGTATTATCTCTCTGAGGTCTTTGTCTCTCAACATATTCGCTACTACCAAAAGTTTTTGGTGGTAGTGGTGCGGTATTGTTTAAAGATGTAATAAGAATATCAAATTCTGTTGTAATAGTATAAGCAACATCAGCACAGACAGGAACACCAGCTGTTGTTGTATCAATCGTAGGATCAATTTGATAATTTAATGTATTACCAGGAGTTTTTACATATAGTGGGTCTGTAGTTGTGCCATCACCTGTTCTCCAGTTACGCATTGCAAGAATAGCAAGATCTCTTGCTTTTTTAAATGCGTATACGCTAATGTCTAATTCCCCAGTAAGTGATTGAACTCCAGAATTATATTTAAGTGTTGGATATAGATAATTACCATTTTGTAGTTTTGTAATTAGAATTCCAAATAGTGCATTGATTTCGTTTCTTACATCAAGATAAGCATTGGGATTATCATTTGGAATATTTGGTCCTGGAACACCTAATTCTGCTGGTCCCTCAGGAATTTCAAGATCTCTTACATTTAATTGATTAGTTACTGCTTTGAAGCATAAATTTCTTGCTTCTTCAAATGCAGTAACTGACTGAGTAATCTCGCCTGCTAATCCATTATTAATTAAAGTATTACCAGTGCTATCAAAATATGATTTAGTTGCAGTAATAATATTGTAGTTTGCACCTATTGCTAAGTCCTCTGCAATAGCATCAACAACAATTCCAATATCTCTCTTACATTTTTCTTGGAATATAGGAGCACTACCATAATTGATAATTGGTAGTGCTGGATTTTGTTGAGTTGCCGTTACAAGATCGCCTTGTCGAATTCTTGCAAAAATAAGACTTCCGAGAGTATCTAAAGTTTGTTTTACGTTAGCACAAGATTGAGTATCAGTATTATTAGTAGTATTGCCTGAAGTGCCAAATACGCTAACACCAGATTCAACAGCACCTGGATTAGGATCACCTGTAATTGTCAGATCTTTTGTAAATAATTGGTTTGTGATTGCTTTCTTCATCTCGGCAATCGCAGCAGTAAATCCAGTAATGGATTGATCTTCTTCATTTTGAAGTCCTGCATTAATCCATGCTTGCTCAACTGTAGATACTGTTACAATTACGTCGTCTACAATATTTGTGCCGCCAATAGATCCGCCAGGAATAGTTAAGGTATTTCCAACAGCATACCTATAACCCCCATTTGAAATAGTGACTGTTGAAATAGCACCACTAGCTCCTCTAGCTACAGTAAATGTAGCATTAGATCCAGAGGATGTAGTTGTAGTTGCAACACCACTATAAGTTTTATTTGCTTTTGTTGATAGAGTTGTGCCTGCAGTTTTAGTAAATGTTAAAATTTTACCGTTTACTTTATTTGCAATAAAATATTGACGAATAAAATCAATAGAGTAAGAATTTCCTAATGTAGTTAAATCAGTAGAGACTGCATCTATAAACATGCCAATATCTCTTTTGCATTTTGCTTCACCAGCAATAGCGCCTCCAGGATAGGAGAAATTTGGATAACTGATCGCAATCTGTGCTGCTGCTGCATTAACAATATATTGCTTATTTTGCTGGATTAAGCGGTAAGAATCTTTATATCTTGAATACACATTGGTTTGTGCATCGCCACCATTTGTAAATCCAGGTCCACCATAGTAAAAATCAGGATAATCGATTGCAAGTTTAGCAGCTGCTTTATCAACAATTTCTCTTTTATTTGCAAGAATTAAATTCTTTGAAATAGAATAACGCTCTGCAGCATCAATATATCTTTCTGTTGCCGTTACAATACCAGAATTACCAAAATTGCCAAGGTCTTGTACAACTCCATCTAGAATATATTTAATGTCTCTTTTGCACTTATCATCGTTTGGCACTGAAGTTGTTGGATATTGTGCTTTAGCAAGATTAAGTGCTTCTTGTGCAATAAACTCTTTGTTAAGATTGATAAGATTACCAGCATCTAAATTTCTACCAGATGAAGTAGCAAACTTACCCTGAGTTAATTCAAAGTTAAGTCTGACGCCGCCTGCCGCAGGACCAGTTGCTGTAATGGTAGCGGTAGCATTGACATCATCAGTATCATTTGTATTACCAAGTGTAAACTGAGTAGTGCTGATAATTTTTCTTACATAACTTCCCGCAGGAATTGGATTTGTTTGTCCTGCAATAACTGTAGCAGTTACCTTCATGCCTTCAACAATACCAATTGTGGTAATTCCACTAGGCACCGTTACTGTTGCTTGATTAATAAAAGTGGAGCAATGTTTAATATAAAAATTCCAATTACGCATTGCTGCAACAGCAAGACTTCGAGCATAATTAAAACCTTCTAAAGTTTCTTCTTTTTCACCATCAATATAATCTAATTGATTACCAACATAATATGATTGTCCTGCTTGCAGACTGTTAACGTTGCCACCTACACGAAGATCATTTGCAACTGCCTCCAAAATATATCCAACATCGCGTCTACATTTAGTGATACTAATATCTTTCGTTAATAAGTATGGATATTTACGAGTGATAAACCCATATGATTCTGCAGCAATAAAATCTCTATTAAGGTCAATTAAATTAGCAGCATCTTGGTCATTATTATCTACTCCAGTAGATACAGTTGGATTTAATGTTGACATTGCAACATTCCACTTTCTGTATCCAGATGGTGAAATTTCTGCACTACGAATTGATCCTGTAAAATTAACTGCAGGATCTAATTTTACATAAATTTTATCATTTGCTTTGCCACCAATTCTGAATCCATTGACAACTGTAGCTGGTTTAATAAGTGGATCTGTAGCAGTATCATGACCCAAATAAATTTTGGTTGTAATTGATGATGTACCTCCTGGACCATCAAATTCTTGGGCATTTGTCGATCTGGTTTTAAATTGATTGAAAGTATAATATTGTAATTTTTTGGTTGTAGTAGTTACTTTTTTAGGTGGAATAATATGAGAAATATATCCACCTTGATCCTGAGTAAACGCATAACCTTTGTAACCAATAGCATGTAGAGAGGTATTACCAAAGTTAGAGTTAGAGTTGGTGATTGACATATCACCACCACTTTCCATCAGGAAGTGGTCAGCAAAACCTACAGCAAAGATCGAAACGTTTTGGATAAAAGAATCATTAGATGCTTTGACATGGAAGTTTCTCCAATCATCCTTCCAAAATGCATCGCCCTTAGCATGATAAGGAGTGGTTGCAAATGCATCAGTTAAAGGTGCTTGATTCCATGTATTACTAAATTCATCATAACGAATAAACGCACGGTCATCTCTCTGTAATGAAACACCCGTATATTGAGCGATAACCATTGATTTAAAACCAGTCGCCTTGCTACCATCAGCGTGAATACCGCAGATACCCCACGTAGAGCGAATAGAAACGTTAAAAACATATGGCGAAGCAGATTCTACTGAATCTATTTCTGCTTGCACAATAGCGTTTGTATCTAGGTCTGGTGGTGTGATTGGTTGTGCAATTTTATCTCCCAAACCCACAGCAGCGGCATTTTTACCTTCTACTCTATATGTAAATTCTTTTGCATCTAAAGTGCTAATTCCTCTAACAGAGAATACACCAGTAAGAGGATCATTAGAAAGAGGAATTGGAGCTGCTGCACCAGCTGGTAACGTAGAACGAAGATTACTTATAGCAACTGCTTGCCCCACATAAAAACCATGATTTGTCTTAGTTTTAACAGTAACATCAAGTGCTGTAGTGCCAACAACATTATTAACTACAATCGAATCAATACGAATAGCATCTTGCAAAGGACCAACGATTCTATTCTCTTGAGGTCTCTGTGTAAATTCTCCAGGATCATCAATTGTTGGTTGATATAATGAGAATGCCTTAGCAATTTTTCTATAAAGTAGACCTAGATCGTTTCTATCAGCAAATTCAAAATTACAAATTTTATGGTGTGAATAATATGGTACCTGAGTTACAGTAGAATTTGGTTGTGAATATACTTTACCAATTCCTGCTTGAGAATCATATAAGGGCGAATTAGGCTCAGTATCACCATCAAGAATAGTAAATTGCCAGAAATAGCAACCACCAGTTACATTAAACATCGTGGTGCGCCCAACATCTTTATCTGCAGGATCGGGCACATATAGAGGATGTAGACGAGTTCTACGAAGGTCCATACCAATAAGAGAAGTGCCTCTAGGAATCGTGGCACCGCCATTAGGACCATTAAACTTGTAAAGAATATTGTTAGGATTTCTTAGATCAACAATAGAGTTGTCTTCCCATTCTTGAGTTGCCTGATTAAACGCAAAAGGAACAATTTCATCTGCGTTTAAAATACCAGGACGATTATCAATATAATGATTACCTGGAAACAACATGATCGAAAATTGATCAAATCGATCATTTTCTGCTCCAGGAACATACGAAAATCTAGCAACTTCTAAGAATGCTCTTTGAATTGTGAGGAATGGTCTGGTTGGGGAATTGCCTCTATTGTCTAAAGCATCAGAAGCATTAAAATCATCAGGTGAAACGTATAGATATCTTCCAGTTTTACTGGAAATTAAATTATCTAATTTGGTTAATGGCATGTTCCTCAGTTACCCTAATTATGGTCTTTCTTCTGTGTTATTTATACAAAAAAACCTGGAGGGGTCTCCAGGTTTCTGCCTCTTCCTTCACACGGAAGCCTAATGTCAGACTTGAACTGACGACCGCTCGCTTACAAGGCGAGTGCTCTACCACTGAGCTAATTAGGCACTAGTCATCTTGTGGAAGTAATTCTGGGTTTTCTACTTCTATATCAAACATTAACGGATGCATTTCTTCCATCATTAAATAATTAGAAGTTTTAAACAAATCTTCGTCATCATAATCACGATGATTTAATGCTTCTGTTTGCACAGCAGGATGATCTTGTATAATTTGAGGTAATTCATCAAATGTATATGGAAGACCTTGGATAAAATACATACGCACAACCTCACCCATATAAAAGCAATATGCTTGAGAGAGTGTGTATTTCATAACATTCCCACTACATGATATTTAGTTGGAATATTTAATTGCAAGTGTAAATCTAGCTGTATCTCTAAACGAGGTGGCACGGTGTAATATATTACCTGCAAATATAATTGCTCTATTAGGAATAGGGGGTATACCTTTTATTTCATTATTAATAAAAAATTGGGTTTCGCCTCCATTATTCAATTTCCACTCAAGATTGGGGTAATAAAGAAATGTAATGCCATCACCATCTATATGATAATATGGTATTTCATGTGGAAAAAATAAGTTTATATATGCTCTATGTGGTAAATTATCTATTTTACACTTTTCTTTAATGCATAAAGTAAAATACTTATACCAATAATTATCAATTGATAACTCAGAAACCATTCCTGTTGGTGGCAACCCATAATCGTCTACTTCACCATAGTGATATGAGGAAGATAAACAATAATTATAAAACTCTATACATTCTTCTGATTCAATAAAATTATCATAAATGTTAATCATATTAATTTACCAGAAATAGGAGCAGGGAGACTTGAACTCCCACGGGCAATGCCCAACAGATTTTAAGTCTGGTGTGTCTACCGATTCCACCATGCTCCCAAGAAACTATCGACAAATAACAATATCTGTCTTTAGTAGTTTTTTACACTTATCAAGTAACTCACAAAACTCATTAATAGTAGAGCATTTTAAGACAACAGTAGTATTATCATCTCCATGAAGAATTATTTTTTTATTATATAAATCTGTTGTGATTTTGCCAATTACCTGCTCGTTAGAAATCATTTTTCTGCTAAGCGAGGAAGAAAAAGATATCCAATTTCGTCACCATCTTCTGCACTACCCCATTCATGAAACTCTTGGCAAAGTGCATAAATGTCAGCATCACGATTTCCCTCTTTATCAAGAGATTCAAAGCGATTTTCTACATATTCAAGAATAGTATCAATTGTATCTTGTACGTCATCACAGTCAATTTCTTGCACTTGACCGTCATCACCATAATTGAGCATTTGGAGTGTCTCCTCTGTGTATGTATGTAGTATAGCAGGATGTTTTGGGTCTGTCAAGGGGTGACTCGACTTTTTTGAGCAATTTTTTGCCGAGATTTTTTTTGCGACCTTTTGGTAATCAAAGGTCAATTTTGGATTTTTTAATTTAGTTTGATTGTACCACCCCTGATGGTAATGATTCCTGGCGCAGTCATATCAATCGTGCCCGATGACTTGATAATGATGTTTCCTGGACTTTCAATTGTAACGCCAGTTTGTGATTTACTTGCTACTAAACCAGTCACGTCAGCAATGTTTGCGCCAGTTACTTTAAATGTATTTGCTCCAGTAATTTTAGTAGTAAGAGCACCTTTAATATCAATCGTACTAGGACCATTAATGTTAGAAATAATTCCAGCTGGATTAAATGCCAGGAAGTTTTGAGATGCTCCAGGTGTTTCGCCAATACCTATTCCAACTTGCAGTTTACCAAGTACAGATGCTATACCCTTTGTGGTCTTCATAGTAGCACCACCAGTTTTAGAGTCATATCCAAAACCAGGAGCAAATACAGCAACAACATCTGGAGTATTGCCTGGAATTCCAATACCAGCTCCAGCAATAGTTTGACCAATTATTGATGCTTCCATTTTTGCATCGCCTAACAGATTTCCTTGGTATGATTTCAGTACAACATCTCCTGGATTACCAGTATAACTAGCTGTCTTTCCAGCACCAGCTAAAAGTCCAACTAATCCCGTTTCTGTAACAACACCGTAATCACCAATACCAGAAACTTTTGTTAGAGCATCTCCACCGTCTACTTCAATTAACAGTGCAGTATCTAATGGAGTATTTTTTTTATTTACTGCTATAGCTAACGCTTCTAGTTGAGAAGCACCCCATATAGGAGGTACGGCAGGTCCAGTAGTATTTGCAACCATGCCTTGAGCTTCGATACGCATTTTTTGCCCAGCTGCCAAGAAAACATTACCAGAAGTGCTAAGATTTAAATCACCAGCATTTCTGAGAGCGGTTGTGCCCATCGAAGATCCAGTTTCCTGAATCTTTGCTCCACCAACTTTTTCGCTAGACTTAGATGCTGATGTTTCAATCACATTACAATCATTAACAAATTTGCCTGCTTTAATAACGACTTCGCCACCACCTGATGCAGGTAACTCAAACCCAAATAATCCCGCAGCTGCTTTAGCAAAGACTTCCGTTGCATCAAAACCAGAAAGAATATTTACCGCTCTGGTAGCATTTAAACTTAAAGTTTCTGCTGCATTAAATACAATATTTTTACCACTAAAATGTATGTCGCCGTCAGCACACTCGATATCTAATCCACCGTTACTTACATTAATAGAAAATGCAGGATATCTCTTGTCATCTACAGTTTGTGTGCTAGAATTACTAACAGGATTTTTTTCATCATGTTTGCCACTAGTATTAACATTAATAGTAAGGGATGTGCCTACATTTAATCTAGTGTTTGTTTGAGACTCAACCTCAATTCTACCACACGTTAAGTCTTCGGCAACTGGACTAGATGCTTTGATTTTTACTGTGCCCTTTTCATCAACAGCAATATGAGATCCAGTGCTAGTTATTGTCCCAAAACTACTGTCACCTTGCGGATTTTCTGCCGTAAAAGATATAACATTTTTGGTTATAGTAACGTTAGATGATGGCGGAATCAAACTAACTTGACATGCCTCCAAAGGAGCAAGTCCTTTAGTGTCTTTCCAATAGTTTTCGCCTGGTTTAGCAAAAATAGAATCTCCAATTGGTGTTGGCGTTGCGTTAGGATCTCCGTATAACTTCTCGCTCATTTATTTTCTCCTACGGGCAATCAATATATTCACCAACTGGTGTTGGTCCAACAATTTCAGCAAGTTGCCTTACATCTTGCTTATCTAAGCAAGTGATGTTTGCTATAGCAACTGCACCAATACCTCGGGACGTAGAAATAATTGTAATTTGTGGATTATCTGCAAAAGTTTTTGATTTATCAATCATTTTTATTTCAGAGACAACACCATTAGTGATAACTGCTTCTGCAACTGTATCATCATCATCAACAAATACAGCAGGCGGCACATCATATCCAAATCCTGGTTTGATAATTGTAAATCCTGTTACAATACAATCTAAATCTTCGGGTGGATTTGGTGGGTAACCTCTACCAGGACGAACAACTCTAATTTGTCGTACAAATCCATCGTCATCTAAATCTGCTACAGCTGAAGCACCATAACCAATACCATTGCCTTGAATATAAATTGCTGGAGGTGCAAGATAAGGTGTGCCAGGATTACAAATTGGTATGCTAATAATTTGTCCAGTGGATGACACAACGGGTGGACATGCTATAGGTGGAGTTTGAGGAAGATTTACTATAGGAGGTATTTTCTTTTGTGGACTACCATTAACTGCAAATTGAGTAGCAGCACCTCCATTTTTTAAAGCAGCAAAAATTAATTCTGTTTGAGAGAAGCTGACTGGATCACTGAAGGTAATCAGAGATTTTGCTGTATTGTTTGACACTACAAAATTACCAAGTAAACTATTATTTGATACATCAGAGAGTTTTAAATTAGGTCCAAAAATATAATAATCCACGCTAGTGCCATTAGGAACATTTTTTGTGGTTAATGTCAGGGTTACAGTATCACCTGGATTTACTAAAAGAGGAGAGGCAGAAAGAAAATATTCAATACCAGAGGATCCTATTGGCAGAGTGTTTACTGGTGTATAAATTGCTATTGCTGTACCAGTTATATTAATTACTGGTGTGCTAGGACTAGTGGTGCCACCATTATCATACTTTGCACTCAAGATACCAGAAAGCAGAGTAGAAATATTAGGAGAGGAAGTAAAATTCAAATTACCATATCCTGTTTGGAAATAATTAACGGGCAATCCAACAGGAGGAGTACTAACTGGATTTACGTAAATAAATGCATCTAAAGACGTTACTGAAGATGGAGTGGTTGTGCTTGAGCTACAAACACAACGATAGGAATCACTATCATCTGTTAATACAATAGAACTAATTGTAAAAGATGTTGAGTTTGCCCCAGAAATATTACTCCAACTAGATTCAGCAACGGGTGAAGTAGAATCTAATTTTTGCCATTGATAATTAATAGCACTGCCATTTGATGTTACAGCCACAACAGTGAATGTGTAAGATTCACCAACATTTTTTACTGCACTAACAGGATCTATTAAAATCTTTAATGTTGGAGTATCATCGTCTTCATCAGCGTCTTCATCATCGTCACCATCATCAGGTTTCGGTTTGGGGGTTGGTTTAGGCGTGCCGCCACTAATTGCCACATTTATTACTGGTGTTACTGGTTTCAATGCATCATCACAAGAAGCAATTCCTGGAGATGGCATTGTATCTGCAGAAATGGCAGCAAGTAATTTATCTAAATCATCTGCAAGTCCTTTTGCCTTAGTTTTTGGACCCTCTCCACAGTCTTGAATCGGTTTCTTACACTCTGCTGGTAGTCCTGTGCAATTAATACCCAAGAAATTCATGATATCTGATATCGTGCTAAAGATATCATTAATTGGACCAGCAACTGAATCAAGAATACTAAGTAGTGGTTCTAATATTGCATTGATTGCATCATTAATAAAATTTTGCAATGCATTCATTAAAGAATTGACCATTGCTTCAATTCCACAAAGAGCTTCAGACCAAAATTTATCTACTAAACCAAAAATAAAATCTGTTAGAAAAGCAAGTATCTTATCATATAAACTCTCAATTGTGCATCCAATTTTTTTTAATTCATCTTCCAAAAATTTTTGAATCTGATCAAGAATTTTTTCTGGTTTTTTTGGATCATATGGTGGTTTAGCATCTTTTGGTTTACCTTTATCAGAAACTAAACTTAATAGTGTAGTAATTAAATACTGCACTCCTTGTTGTATTAGATTATATAATTTTCCTTTTACCCAACTGTAACCCTGGAAGATAATTGCCATTATCTTATTCACATATCCCATGATAAATGATTCTGCATCGCGTGCATAACCAGTTACTTTACTGGTAAGATAACTACCAACCTGTCCTCCAGATTCAGAAATTGCTTTAAACATTTCTGATAATACTATCTCAAGCATTGAAGCTGTCTTGCCAGTAGGACAGTTTGCTTGTGATATAATACTGCATTTCATTGCAGCTTCATTCATTGCACTACCAGGACACTGTAAATATGCCACTGCTGGAGGTTGACCGAAACCCTTCTCTGGATTAGTTGCAGTGCCAGGAGGAGCTGCGGCAGCTGCTACTTGACCTGCTGCTGCTGCTGTCAGCTCTGCTTTATTTAATGGCACTACAACATAAGGTGATCCCGCAGTAGGACCAGGCGCAAAATTTTTAAATGCTCTGCATCCTTCTTGATTTGCCTGTAAGAATTTTGAAATTGCGGGAGAGTCCTCTGACCTAGCATTTCTAATTGCTCCAATACTCCCAAGAATATATGGTTGTTGTGCCATATCAGAATCCATATAGAATCCAATAACCCAATCACCATGGGCTAATCCAGTAGTAACACCACTGCTGGCACTAAATGGACTAGTAGTTGGTGCTACGGTATTTGCCCATGGCAATGCATCGGTGCTCTGACTCTCACAGTCAGCAAGATGATGACCAACAATTCTAACTTTATAACGATTAGAATTTTTTACGTTATCATCTTTTTTTTCTACTTGCCCCACCCACCAGCGGAAACCATCTTTACCTACAAAGTTGGTTGGTCTGTTACCGTAACTTTCAAATGCCATGATCAATCATCATAAATCTTACATTCTACTGCGCCTGGATTATCGTCACAGAATAATTCTAATGAAGTTGGATCATGCTCATCTTCTGGATGTCTAGCATGATATCTCTCCAGTGAGCCTAACTCATCTTCTACATGGCGTCTAGCCTGAGAAGATATCAAAGGATCATCCAAAATTTTCTTATCGTGCTCTATATGTTTGTTAATATTTTCCATGCTATTTTATTTTACTTGCTGTATTTTTTCTTCCAAAAGAATCTCTTATAAGAGTAATATTTGTTGTGCCAGTCATGGGTTGAGCACCTCGCATAATAAAGTTATATCCTATATTTTTTATTAAATAGTTACCGCTGTGTTCTTCATCATAAGGATTAGTTTTTCTGTTGTTATCATCAGTCATATTAGGAAACAGCAATTCCAATTTATCACCAGCCCTTATGGTAAGATTCGGTGGGACTACAATATTTAGTTGTTGATTTGAAGCTAATTTATATCTTGCATTTGATTGAGCAATAGAATACTTATAAACATCTTTGTAAGTTGCTTTATCAGTTGCAGCAGACTCTGGATCGTCATGAAACAATTCATGATTGATCATTTGAGTCATGACACGAGTTGCATAACCAGCTAATTTCTTTTGACCCGATGGGATTTTAGTAGCGGATCCTAAGTGAGACATTTGAGCATAAGTATCTTCCACCTTGTAAATATTTTCTTCATACTCACATGTATTAACATCAAAGAATATACAAACAGTGGAATATAGTCCTTGTCTTAATTGTTTCAGAATGTCTATCTCATTTCCAAAAGTATATTCTAAAATTTTTAGCGGTGCCTCTGCTTCAGATCCTTCAGTGTTTACTATACCATACTTGTATGTGTATTTTGTGCCGTCACCTCCATAAGTATCACTACCATCACCAGAAGATGCTAACTTATCTAATGATTTAAAAACATATGCGTCATGCGTTTCAAAGAAAAGATAACCTGCTGTGCCAGATAACTTAGAAAGATTCTCTGTATTCAAAGAAGTTTTCCCATCAGCTGTTGCTTTTGCCTTTGATTCTGATGTGCCTTTAGTAGATGCTGTCGCTGCAGATGAAATTGTAATAGGTGCTAATTGATAAATGAAATCAAACGGTCTCTTTAAACTTGGCAACCATTTTTGTTCAAACTGTGCTATCTCACCATCGTATTTTTTGTTTGTCTTTAATATATCTTTTAAAATATCACCAACAATTTTATCGTTAGATCCACTCAATACACCAGAAATTCTTATTCCCTCATTTACCATTCCAGTATAACTCATAAGATTTAATTTATAAACTTGCTGCCTGCCAGAAATAGTTCTTACATCTATACCAGAGACAGACAAAGAATACTTGTATACTTTTGTAGAAAAAGTTTCTGTTTTGATATTAAAATCAATAGTTTCTCTGCCCTGTATAGGTAAATTAGCAAGAAGATTTGCAGTGGTATCTTCTATAATAATCTCTCCTAATATATAAGGATTGTTTATACTTTCATAGATAGAAAACTCTAATACAACTAAAGTTATATCATAACTTTTATTATCAACTGAAGTGAGAATTATAGAGTCTACTGTAAACTGTCTGGAATTTTGCGCCATTGTTTTACACTAAGTCTGGATATAAAAAGTCAGCAAATATCATAGCACTGGTTTTTGCTGATGGAATAGCAGATCCAAATGATCCTTCAGCAGTAGCAGATGCTCCTGATGGTTGAGCAGGTGGCATTACAACTGCGGTGCTAGAAGAACTAGAAGATGAATCTGCTCGTGGTCTGGTGCCCCCGCCAGTTTCTGGTGGTTTTCGTGGAGCTGGTTTTGGTTTGTAAGGTTTGATTCCTTGTTCTTTATTTAACCTCGCTGCAAGATTTTTTGCTAGTGCTTCTTGCTTTGCTTTTCTTTCTGCTGTTGCTTCCTTCTTACCCCAAACTCGCCACCATGGATTACTGCCAACTGCTTGATCACTTACACCCATATTAACCCATCTACCATCCACTTTTTGCACACCCAATCTTGATCGTTGTGCTGCTGCTGCATCTGCTTTTCGTTTGGCTGCTGCTTGCCTTGCTTTCCTGGCGTTCTCTTGATTTTGTTTTTGGCGACTGGATGTACCACCACTCGCCATTCCCAGCTCTTTCATCTGTTGTTGGTATCTATTACCACCAAATTTATTACCATTTATTGTTGCATTGTCCCTAGCATTATTTAACCAACTATCAACTCTTCCTTTTATATCCCACCATGCTGGCTCTTGTTTACCAGTCATTCCAGATTGTGCTTTACTTATCATTCCACGTTGAGCAACTCGTTGGACACTTGGATCTGGTAATGCAGCAACCGCAGGGGCAACGGCAGCTGCTCCTCTTGAAGATGATATAGCGGGAGTTGGTGGAGTACTTAACAACTCTGTTGGTCTTGATATCATCATTATATCTTTATGACCAACAGGAATAGTATTTTCTGTTACTTTATTTGTTAGGGAATTTCTTGTGCCACCTTGATTTCCGCCAACATAAGTTATGATTCCATTTTCATTTTTGGTTACAATTGCAACATGATTCGCTTCATCATTATTATCATAATCAAATACAATAACATCATCGGGTTGGGCATCTTTTGCGTCAACTTTTGTTCCCCATGCTGGTGTACCTGCCAACTTACTAGCTTTATCTGATCTATAGGCATCAGCCCAAGCGGAATTAGGTGGTTTGTAATTGGATTTTGATAACTGTGTGGCAACCCATTGAGCACACCAAGGTTGTGAAACACTATCACCCGCTACGCCAGGAGTGCCCACGATTGCATTTGGTACTCCCGCTTTAGTTAACACTGCATCTGCAGCATCCATGTCTGCATCAGCTTGTTGCGCTGTTTGTCCTACAGCGGCTGTTGCTGAAGATGCTACACTACCAGAACCAGGGGGAGTTGTGCTCTTTCCACTTCCCCCTTTTCCTTTACCACCTGCAATTTTTATCCCATCAAATAGAGATGTCATGAAATCCTTAGCGTCTTTATCTGGTTGAACCTTACCAAACTGTGCATTACCAATAGCAGAAGTGAATGTTAGATTAGAGATACCAAATTCTTTCGATGCTTTTCTGATGTTTTGTTTTACTTGGTCGCCAACTGTGCCGCTGTCTGTCTTACCTAACATCCCAGCAGAGACACCGAGAATCATAGCACCAACAGTATCGATAGCAGTGTCACCAGGATTGGTTGCTGCTGACTTACCAAACATTTCCTTGCCTTCACTGCGATTCAATGGTATAACACTTTGACCAGGAGATAACATTCCTTTGGTTGGATTATCATATAGTCCTGGTGCTAGTCCACCCTTAGACAGTGGCACTGCTGATGGAACTATACCACCTTCAGACATCTTGCCCGCCATTTCTTTCGTAGCAGATTCATTGCCATAGATATTTCCAAACCCACCTTTTTGGTCTGGAATAACATTCATAAAATCAATACGATTCATCCACCCACGAGAGTGTTCTCTAATACGAGTGTCCATCTTAGCAAGATTATATGCTTGCTCTTCTTTTTGTTCTGGACTTAAGAAAGGATTTCTAAGTGCTTCAATAGCATATCTAAATGGAGCTCCCCCCACATCCATAGCAACGCCAAGTGTTTTTCCTATTTCACCAACTCCAGTTTGTCCAACCTGAAGTGCTTCATCTAAGAAAGTATTTTCTCCCCTTGCTTTTTTCTCATCAATTGATTTTCTTCTATCTTTCAATGACTGGTCGCCCATTTTACCAAGCTGAAACATGCCTTCGCCGCCAGCGGACATAGCGAGTCCAACACCACCCACAATTGCTGCTGCACCAGCACCACCAATACCAGCTGCATTTCCAGCACCTTTCCCAGCACCAAGCAGATTGCGAATCTGCATAAAGCTTTCTACACCTTCCAATCCACCCAATAACATATCAAATAGACCGCCGCCGCCTCCGCCTCCGCCACCACCCTCAGCATCATTTGCAGGATCAACTTCAGTGGGTCCAGAAACACCAGCAGAATCTGTAGTTTTTTCTAATTTCTTTTCTGCTCTGGCAAATTTAGCTTCTTCTAATGCTTTCCTTCTTAATTCAGTTTGTGCATCAATACTATCTTTTATAACAGTTAAAGTGCTTGACGCTCTGGTAACTTCTCCTAAATTTTCTCCTGCCAAAGACTTGACGCCATCTAATTTTGATACCATGAGACTGGTATCTTTTAGAATAGCAGTGAATCCACCAGCAATAAACTCTTTTAGTTTTGCTTTGCCCTCTCCTCCACCATCACCTCCCGTAGGTGGTTTAACTTGCTGGTCACTATCAGATTTTTTATTCCAATCAAATTGCTTTGCCCAATTTGATTTAGCTTTCTTAGATTTGATTGGGTTGAATTGATTTGCTAATGAAGATTTAAACAGCGACCCTTTCTTAGGTGTCTCCCCCTTCTCAGCTGCTTTTTCTCTTTGCTCTTTAGCATCTTCTGCAGCATCACGAATCTTCGCACCAATAGACGCAGCAATATTTAATACTGATGGACCTTGCCCTGCCTCTTGTGGTGTGGATGTTCCTGCTGCCATTCTATCTACCTACCTTTTGATATTTAGGACAAATACCGAAGATAACGCATTTGATTACCAGTTTCAGCGGCAACAAATGAATTTGCTGGCACATATTCAACACGCTCTGGACCAGGAACAGGCACAGGAATATATTGTATTACTGGTTGTACCATCGCAACCATAGCACCGCCAGTAGTGCCAGTTACAGTATCTTTTGGTATGGCAACTGGAGTGACGCTGCCTTCTGGTAATGAGGCACCTTTAATTGGAGTGCCACCAAGTATTCTAAGTATTTCGGCTCCAGATTCATCTGCTGCATAGTATCTACGCTTCTGTGGTGATGATGGATAACTTACTGGTTTACCAGAAGGTCCACCGAATATCAACCTATCCATTGCATCAATAAGTCCAGCAACTTCTACTCCACCCTGATTACCTATTTGCTCGTATCTATTAAATGCTTTTGCTGGATCTTTATATACATCATATTCTTTATTAACTCCTGGGAGAATGATAAATTTGTTTGACATTTTAATCAACCATTCCAAACCATGCCCGATCACTGGTGCCCCGCCTGTTAAATATTCTGGCACTCTATACCCAGTATCAGGACCAGACATTTCAAAAATACCATCAACAGAATTTAAGAATGAAAATGGTTTGACACCACCTCTTGCCATTCCTGTGCCGCCGCCACCTTTAATTTTTTGTATCGCTTCTTTATATTTGTCCCACGTCGCATGTGCAGCATTTCTAGATGCATATTGA
>Ga0194125_10002135_pt1 | contig 33071 bp, 16 predicted proteins | sample TA2KigC250mmetaG_FD_148626 | JGI IMG/M metagenome (GOLD analysis project Ga0194125, IMG submission 148626) | Freshwater microbial communities from Lake Tanganyika, Tanzania - TA2015034 Kigoma Deep Cast 250m | ecosystem: Environmental > Aquatic > Freshwater > Lake | place: Tanzania: Lake...
CAGAGCCGGTACTGGGGTTTCCGTTTGGCTTTCAACAAGACCCCGTGCGCCGTCCGCACCAGTTCCACGCGGGTCCCCTCCCGGAGGTGCGTCTCGTCGGCCAGCGTTCTGGGCAAGCGGAGGGCCAGGCTATTGCCCCATTTCTGAATCGTCGCAGTCATACGTATCTACAAAGGAGATACAGCACGAGCGGGGCCGGGTCAATGGCCAAGATCATGGGCCAGCCAGCACGCGGAGGGAGGCGATCGCCGAGAACACAGAACGGAAAGGCTCGCTGTGTTCTCTGTGTCCGCCTGTTGGGATTTGCGCTCGCCCGGCTCGGAACAGGAGATCACCGACGACGCAAAGAGAAGGGTACCCTCTGTGATCTCTGTGTCCTCCTGTTGGGATTCTGGCTCTTGTTCCCTGACTCGAACAGGAGGGCACAGAGGCATCCGGGTGTTGGTCGGTCCAGCCCGTGCTTGCCCGCTGTGTCCTGTGGATCACTGCGCGAAGCCCTTTGGCCCTGCTGCGGTCATGTCTCGCCTCGAGTTCGAGGGGCTTTTCCATTGTCCGCTCCCCGTGTTTCTGTACCTTCGCACCGTGAACAGCTTCCGAATGCTTGCCTGGCTTGCGGCGGTTTCGGCTCTGGGTCCGATTCCGAATTCGAAGGGAGCGTTCGCGCCCTGGGCATCCGACACGCACCCGACGGACGTCGCCAAACGCCACGTCCAGGAGGTCACCACCTCGCCGTTCACTTACACGATCGTGCAGGGCGGCACGATGGACGGGACGATGTGCACGACGCTGCCGGGGGTGTGGGAGCCGTACGATCAGACTTGGGAGTCGAACCGGTCGTTGCGCCTCGAGAATGTCGGCGCGACGAAGGTGATCCATCCCTGGTTGCGCATCGGCCCGATCGATTTTTTCTCCCAGCAAACCATCGCCAACTCGGTCGTCGAGGGGCTTGCCACCGAGCGGGAAAAGGCGCTTGCCCTGTTCTACTTCTACATCACCCACCGCTACCACAAGGGCAACGGCGACAACACCGCCCAGGGCGACGTTTCCCAAGCCATCAACGTCTTCGGCTTCAACACCTGTGGCAACAGCACCCTGTGCCTATCGGACTTGCTCGACAAGGTCGGAATGCGCGATTGCTTGTTCAGTCATTGCCCCGGCCACGTCGTGCCGCAGGTCTTCTTCGAGGGCCGGTACCACACGATGGACGGGGACATGGCCATCTTCATGCTCCTGCGAGACAACTACACCCTGGCCAACGAGATCGAGTGGGTGCGAGACCACGACCTCATCAAGCGGGTGCATGCGTACGGGATCATGAGTCCCATGGACCCGCTGAGGAACAACGAGGACTACGCCCAGTATTACACTTGGGAAGGCAACACCACCGTGCAACTCGACGGCTGGGCTTGGTGGAACATGGGCATGATCCTGCGTCCGGGCGAAGCCATCGAGTGGCGGTGGGGACACGAAACCCCGGTGAAGTATCATGGCGACATGACCGGCCATCCTCCGATCGTTCCCGACACGATCTATAACGGCCTGTGGGAATACACCCCGGATTTCCGGAACGACGCCCAGTGGCGGGCTGGGGCGAACGCGACGAACATCACCAACACGGACGGTGTCCTCACGGCTACCGCCGAAGGGACGGGCACCATCGTCTGGCCCATGAAGACGCCCTATCAATTCGTCGGCGGCACCCTGTTCGCCTCAGGCGAGGGGTATGCCTTCGCCGTCGGGTTTTTGGACCCGAAAGACTGGCGGAAGACGGTGTACACGCCGCTGGCGACGTTGGCCGAGTTTGACGGCGTGTTCAAAGGCCGCACCGCCGATGCGCGCGAGTACTGGCTCAAATGCACCTTGACGGGCCGGGCTACCCTCAGCGCTCTGAGCATCAAGAACGACATCCAGATGGCGCCCCTGGCCATGCCGTCGATGACCGTCGGCACCAACCGCTTCACCTATATCGAGCACACCGACAACCGGTCCGGCGCCAACACGACCCGGCATCTGAGAATCCCGCATTCTTGGGTCGAGCGGTCGCAGACGAGGCCACCCCGAGCGCCGGAGGCCCCCGTCGATCCGGCCGATGGCGGCGAGAGCGACGGCACGGCGGTGAGGTTCCAGTGGAGCGCCGCAACCGATCCCGATGGGGACAGCATAACCGACTACCATTTCCAACTCTCGGACCGGCCCGACGTCAGATGGCCCCTGTCTCCCAACTTCGACAAATACATCTCGAAGACACCCGACCGTGGCCAACCCGCCTACACGCTTCCGCGTCCCGGCCTTTTGACGCCCGGCCTGGCCTATTACTGGCGCGTCAAAGCGAGGGACGCAAACGGCGTCTGGGGGCCGTGGAGCGGCACTTGGAGTTTTACGGCGCAGGGGCCGGAGTACCCGCTGGACCTCGCGATGAGATACGAGCCGGAGCGGGGAATCGGCATCTTGACGTGGAAGGCGAATCCGGTGGGAAGGCCGCCAGCCAAGTACCGGGTCTACGGCAGCGACGAAAAGGGCTTCACCGTCCACGACACTCCATACGAGGTGAAGCTCGGCGATACCCGCGAGTTGACCAACCCGTTCCCGGCCAACTTCGTCGCTGAAGTCGCTGGCCCGTCCCTCGAGGTCATCGGCGTCGGCAATGCGCTACCGAATGCCAATAGGGCCTACTACCGCGTGGTGGCGGTCGACGCCCGGGACCGACGCAGTGGCGACTCGGATTACGTCGAAGCGCCGCGCCCGTTCATCTACAGCACGCCCGTCACGAGGGCGCCGGCCGGGCAGGGCTATCGCTATCAAGTGTTGGCGATTCGTTCCCTAGGCGACCTCACGCGCAGGGACGCTGCCAAGCCGCGGCCCGGAACCAGGTTTTGGAAGATTGAACCGTTGGCATTCTCGCTCACCGAACGACCAGCTTGGATGAGCATCGACGCAGACACGGGCCTGATCGCCGGCACGTCTGACGGCACGGGCGGGCCGGTCACCGTCAGCGTGACGCTGACGAAAGAGCATCGGTTGGTGCATGACCAAGACAACATTGTCTGGGGCAACGAACACGAACAAAGCCGAACCTACGAGAGCGTGGGACCCGTGACCCAACATTTCATCGTCCAGGGCACGGATTGAAGGTCCATTCCCAGGCGGATTGCCCCCACGCGCACGCAGCCGAAGCGGGGCTGCCAGGGGTGAGACATCGCTCATTCATCGTGTGGTCATCGAGGTCGTTCCCCATAGCAGTCCCTCCAGGAGGTCGGCGGCGCCTGTACCGCCGGTTTTCGAGCCGGCGCGGAGGCCGACTCGAAAGTCGGGTGATCATCATAGGGATTCGTCTTGCCGCAACCGGCGCCGCGCCGGCATCCTGCAGCGCATCCGAAGCCAACACGCACACACTCGCGCTCTCAATTACGCCTCCATGCGCCTATGACTCCCTCCGCACCCATCCGCTTCCGTTCGGTTATTCTCGTGGTTTGGTCCACCCTCGGTCTACTCGCGACAGCAGGACCGGCGTGCGCTGGGGAGGAAACCAACCGCCGTTGGCGGCCTGTGCCCGACGAAGTCTACCTCCAAGAGATTGGCCAGCAAGTGGCCACCGACCAACCGGTGACCGCGGTGGCCGTGTTCGGGGAATCGGTCTACGCTGTCGTGGGTGGCGCCGTGCGGGTCTTACGCGATGGCATGCTGAGGGAGGTGCCGGACGCTCCGTCGGGCGTCGGACGATTGCGCTCGCTGGGCGGCGCACTCTGGGCTGGGGCGGAGCGCGGCACGTATCGGTTCGCTGGCGACGGTTGGTCGCGCGTGGCGGAGGAGCGGTTGGTGGATTTCTGTCTGCATCTCGGCCAGGTCCATGCCGTCACACGCAACGATGTCTGCCGCTGGGACGGCCGACAGTTCGTCAACCTCAGACCCGCCGACGGATATGGGTCGAGCGATACCACAGTCATTATGGAAGACGGCCGGCAAATCCTGACGGACCCGGTGTCGATCGGTCCGGTCGAACGGCTCGCGTCCTACAGCGGAACCCTCTACCTGCTGCGGACCGGCGGGTTGGCGTTGCTGGAGGGGCGGGTCTTGGTGGTGGACCCGGTCGACTGGGGCAGGTGGCCCTCGCCCGTCACGCGCGACCTGTTGGCACAAGGCAGCCGACTCTTGGTGGCCACCGATCGCGGCGTGGCGGTGTTGCGCGGCATGGCGCTCACGGCTCTGCGCGGTCCGGATGGGTTGCCGTACGAGGACACGACTTGCCTGGCCGAAGGGTTCGCCAGCGACCTCTGGATCGGGACCACTCGCGGGGCAATCCAGAAGACGGGCGAGGACTTTCACTATTTTGGCGGCCGGCGTTGGCTGCCGGACGATGCGGTCCGGGACATTGCGGTCGGTGAGCAGGCCGTCTACCTGGCGACGGCAGGCGGGCTGGGCATCATCCGCTACGAACCTTACACGCTGGCCAAGAAAGCCGCTTATTTCCAGCGCGAGCTCGAGGATTGGCAATTCCAACGACTCGGGTTCGTCCACAAACTATACCGGGCGGGGGCGGGCAACGGCTGGTGGCGCGAGGTCAGCGACAACGACGGCGGGCACACGGCGCATTACCTGGCCGCCATGAGCTTCCGGTACGCGGCCACCAGAGACGACCAGGCCCGGCGCGAGGCGCTCGAGGCGTTCAAGGCCATGGTCTGGCTGGATGACATCACCCCGAAACCCGGCTTCATCGCGCGCTCGATCTGGTCGGTCCAGGGCGACCCAGGCCAGCGCGCCCGGCACGGCTCCGGTGGGCTGCCGGCCAAGTGGTATCCCACTCGAGATGGCCTGTGGATTTGGAAAGGGGACACATCGAGCGACGAGGTGAACGGGCACATGTACGCCGTATGCCTGTTCTACGAACTGGCGGCTCGAGGCAAGGAGAAGGAGCGCGCCGCCCAGCACCTCGCGAACATCACCTCGCACATCATCGACAACGGCTGGGTCCTGCGCGATATGGATGGCCAACCGACGCGCTGGGGGCGATGGGACCCGGCGTACTTGCTGCGGCCGTACGGATTCGAGGCGCGCGGGCTCAACGGGATGGAAGCGCAGACTTACGTGCATACGGCGTTCGCGCTCACTGGCGATCCGAAATACCAGGCCGGCCTCGAACAGCTCCTCCAATGGCGCTACCACACCTACACCGTACGGCAGAAACTCACGTTCCCACCCGAGTCTGTCGTGCCGTGGGATGATGAACTGGCGTTCCGTTGTTATCATCCGCTGCTTCGCTATGCTCGCGACGCCGAACTGCGCTCGATCTACCTGCGCAGCCTCGAACGCCATTGGGAGGTCATGCGCATGCAGCATGTCCCTTTCTTCAACTTCGGGTACGGCGCCCTGACCGGTAACGACTGCGATGCGGAACAAGCTGTCCAGCACCTGCGGGATTGGCCCCTGGATCTGGTCAACCACAGCTATCGCAATTCTCACCGGGCCGACCTCGACCCACGCCCCGGCTACGTGCCCTACCAGGGCGGCACGCGCGCCCTGTCACCGCGCGAGACCGGCCCCGAGTGGGGCAGCCGGTCCGCTCTGGTCTACGACGGAGGCACCGGCGGCCAGACGGTCACCCCGCCCATCGGCTGGCTCGAGGATTACTGGATGGGCCGATACTATGGCCTGATCCAAGCGCCCACGACCCAGGATCCCGACCTGACCGCCCCCCCACCACGCACCGACCGACCGCGCGGGGCCGCTGCCTATGCCGGTCCACCGCGCCCACCCGCCCCCTGGGAACACTGATGGGTACACCCCTCTAGCGCCGGTGGGAGCAGCCGCCGTGCGGGGCGCGCGTCGTCCCGCGCGGTTGGCAGACGTGACCGTTCGCGCCCCGCCTCGCTAGGATCCGGGCGGCTTGCGGCGTGGCGCTTCAGGGCTTGCATGGCCGCCAGAGCCTGTGGCACGGTCAGATCGTGTGCGAGACGAAAGCGAAAGCGAGCACGCCTGACCGTCGATGCCGGTTCATTTAGCATTGTCCGATGGTGTAATGGTAGCACAGAGGTCTTTGGAGCCTTTAGTCTAGGTTCGAATCCTAGTCGGACAGCCAACAAGGTTTCCGCGCAACATGGCCTCATACCAACTGATCTGCGGCGATGACCAGGAGTACGGTCCCCTGACGGCAGAGCAAGTCTGCCAATGGTTGGCCGACGGCCGGATCCATGCCCGTACCCAAGTCAAGGAGCATGGAGCTGACCAATGGCGACTGCTGAGCGAGTTCCCGGATTTCGCCGAGGCGCTGCGCGACCTGCGGCCGGCGGAGGAGTAAATCTCTCCAGCTAGTCTTCCGAGAAGAGATACTCGAGGTCAGCCTGACTCAGGCTACGGGCGAAGCCTTCTTCGCCCAGGACATCGGCGATGGTCTGGGCCTTGCGCTGTTGCAGGTCCCAGATTTTCTCCTCGACGGTGCCGGGGGCGATCAGGCGGTAGGCGTTGACGGTGCGGGTCTGGCCGATGCGATGCGAGCGGTCGATGGCCTGGGCCTCGACGGCCGGGTTCCACCAGGGATCGTAGAGCACGACGTAGCTGGCGGTGGTCAGGTTCAGGCCCGTCCCGGCCGCGCGCAGGCTCAGCAGGAACAAGCAAGGGTTCGGGTCCTCTTGGAAGCGCTGCACGACCTCCATGCGGTTCTTGGTATCGCCGGTGAGGATGTGGGTAGGCATCTGACGGTGGCGACATTCGCTCTCGAGCAAATGCAGCATCTGCACGAACTGGCTAAAGACCAGCACCTTCTGCCCTTCCTCCAACAGCGGCTCGATCAACTCGAACAAAGTCTCCGTCTTGCCCGAGGCCGAATCGTTGCCCACCAGGGTCGGGTGGCAACAGATCTGCCGCAGCCGCGTCAGTGCCGCGAGGATGTGGATCTTGCTCTTGGAGAGGCCGCGCTCCTGCACGGTCTGCATCACCTGCTCGCGGCTGCGGCGTAGCTCGGCCAGGTAGAGCTTCCGTTGCGCCTCGCCCAACTCGCAGTCGCGCCGTTCCTCGATCCGGTCGGGCAAGTCTTTGGCCACTTGGCGCTTGAGGCGCCGCAGGAGCAACGGGCGCAGCTTGGCGGAGAGCCGGCGCCGGGCCATGCGTTGGGCCCATTCGGCATCGGGGCCGGTGGGCTCATAGACCTCGTGGAACTGGGCTTGGGTCCCCAGGTAACTGGGCTGCACGAAATCGACAATGCTCCAGAGGTCGAGCAGGCGGTTTTCCAGGGGGGTGCCCGTCAGGGCGAGGCGATGGTCGGCGCGGAGTTGGCGGACCGATTGACTGACCTGTGCCGAGGGGTTCTTGATGAACTGTGCCTCGTCCAGGATGACCGCTTGGAATTCGAACTTCTTCAGGTCGGCGAGGTCGCGCCGCAGCAGGGCGTAGTTGGTGACGATCAGGTCATGTTGCGGGATTTGGCGGCGCAGGTTGTGCCGAGCTCTGCCGCTTTCGAGGACTAGCACCTTGAGTTGGGGCGTGAACTTCTCCGCTTCCCGTCGCCAGTTGTGCAGGACCGATGCCGGGCAGATCACCAGGGAAGGCCGCGGCTTGCGCGCGTTGGCCTGCTGGAGCCAGGCCAGCCAGGCGAGGGTCTGGAGGGTCTTGCCCAGGCCCATGTCGTCCGCCAAGATGCCGCCGAGTCGAATGCGGCTCAGATGGCAGAGGAAATCGAACCCGTCCTTTTGGTAAGGGCGCATCTCGGCGTGGACGGTGGGGGGCAAGTTGATGGCCGGGACGCCTTTGAAGTCCGCGAGTTGCTTGCGGAGGGCTTTGGCCTCGGGGCGGTCGCCAAAGCGTTGTAGGGCGTCGTCGTCAAGCTCTTTGGCCTGCACCATCTCGACCCGCTGCGGCAACGGCGACAGGCCGTCGAGACCCAGGTCCGCCATGGTCTCCTGCGCGCGTTGGACGGCCCCGAGATCGAGTTCGACCCAGCCGCTGTCGGGCAGCTTGACGAAGCGGCCGGTGGCCGCGGTCAGGCGATCGAGGTCAGCCGCTGTCAGCTTAAGGCCCTCCTGTTCCCAAGCGGCCGAGACCGAGAACCAGTCAATGCCGCTACCCTGCACCATGATCTTGGGCTTGAGTTGGCGCGGCGCCATGAACAGGCGTTGGAAGGCCGGGTTGCCCAGGTAATCCGCCGCGCGCGGTCGGTCGGGCCAGACACCGGCGAGGGTTCCGAGGAAGTTCTCGTTGGCGTCGCCGATCCAGAGGCCCGGCTCGGGTGTGAACCAGTCCAGCCGGCGCAGCCAGCGCGTTGCGGCTTCGAGGCGTTCGTCGTCCAGGATCTCCGGTTTGTCGGCCCCGGCGCGCGCGGGGTCAGTGCGCTGCCATTCGTGCCCGTTCCACTGCCAGCGACTGTCGTCGCGCTCGCTGGTGGCGACCAAGCGCAGCCGCACCGTGTCCGCCTCGAGCTCGAACGTGAACTGGGGCCGGGCGCGGTGCGCCAGGCAGAGGTCGTCCCAAGCCGAGCCATTGCCGGCGCCGGCTTTGCGCAGGTGGGTGAGCAGGCGATGGCTCAGTTTGCGCACGGGAATGCCGGGCTGTTGGAGCAGGGCGCTGAGCAAAGGCGAGTTGGGCGGATTACGGAGGAGGAAGATCTGCTGGTGGAGGGCCACGAGCGGGGGTTGGCCGGCGAAAAACCTGGCGGCTGTCAAGGGGTGCTCTTCGCCATGGGGGAGCCGCAAGCGCTGCTCGAAGGCGAGTTCGCCGTCCCCGGTGTTCAGGTGTGGCACCAGTTCAACCAATTGGCCTGTAAACGACAGGTGGTCGGGTCTTCCCGCCCATTCGATCCAGGCCGGGTTACCCCAGCGGGCTAGCCACTGGAGCAGCGCGATGCCGTTGAGCCGCAGCGGAGCGCCGTCCAAATTCGACTGGCCGTACATCTCCGCCAGCCATTGGATGAACTCCCAGTCCCGTGGCGGGAACAACTCTTGTTCATGCACCGTCCGCGTCGCCAACTCGATCAGTTCGCCAACCGTCCGCGGTTTCTCCCCTGTGCGCGGCCGGAATAAGGTGAACTCGATGGCCAAGTCGCAGAGCCCAGGTGGATCGTCGCGCGGCACGGCCCGGGCGAGTACCCGGAGGCGCGCGCGCGGGGCGTCCAAGTGGTTCGGCGCCGCCGGGAACAGCCAGTCCTCGAGCCGCTGGATGTGGGCCTGTTCCTGCTCCGCCTGCTCGACCTCGGCCAACCGGTCCAGGTTGGCGTAGGCAGTCAACTCGGTGGGTAAGGGTCGATTGGCGCGCAGAAACAGCAGCGCGGTCGCTTCGAGCCGGGCCTCGCCCTGAGCGGCGAGCAGCCGCGGCCACCATTCCTGTCCGGGAAAGTCGCGGCGGGCCAGCGAGAGTCGCTCGAAATAGTCCTCGAGCAGGAGCCAGGCCCGCTGCGAATCGGCGCAATGGGCAAAGAGGCGGAGCAACTCCGCCCGCTCGGCTACGGCCCCCTTCGAGTCGGCCAGTTCGCGGCGCAAGTCGGCGAACGCCCCGTAGGCGTTCTGCAGCACGGCGTGATGGGCGTCGTACTTGTTGGTCTGCGCGGCACGCCCCGCGTTTCCGTTCTTACTTCTTGGCATCGTCTCTGACCACTGCCACCCGAACAAAGTGGTTCCTTATCACGGCATGGGCGGTCGGGCATGGTCAACCCAAAACATCCGCCACTCCCGCCCGCCCAACGTTCTCGTTGCTCGCCCCCGGCAGCTTTCGCGGCAGCCTGTCGGCCAGCGCCTGCTCGCGCACCGCTCGCTTTTCCGTCCCATCGCTCGTCGGATGAGTCTGCCCGGGTAGCCCACGCTCCTGGCGGGTTTGGTTGTCAGTATGTTGCTACCCGATGGCGAGCGCTTTGACAATCCCGGAGTGAAGTGCGCCCGGGGAACCGGAGTTCTTAGCGAGGTCGAGCGCGGACGGTGAAGTGCGGCTAGCGGGTCCGTCGGGGCGACACCGTTGTAGACGGTGCCGCCAACCAGACCGTCCAACTCCGCAGGCGGGGGAGAGTGGAACAGACGGCCGGCTACAGGCCTGCTTGTGCCAGCAGCGCGCGGACGTCTGCGACGGAGAGTTTCTTGACCGGCAACGGCCAACCGAGACTGTCGCCGTTCGGAGTGAAGCCGGCGCCGTCGACATCCACGAAAACAGGGTTGTGATAGGCGCAGGGGCGGATCTTGGCTTGCGCACTCGTCCCGTAGCCGAGCGAGAGGTCCGAGTGCTCCGCTTGGGCCACCACGATCACATGCGCATCCTCGGTCAGCGTGATGTCCAGGACACGATCGAACTTGACCACGCCCGCGCCGAACCAGGTCGGATGCGATGTCCGGGTGAAGTTGAGCTCCGGTCGAGGCCGGCCGTTGACCAGCACCTGGACCCGGTCGATGTCGATCCAGTCGGTGCACTGAACGCGGACGTGGAGGCGGACCCCGCCGGGGCCGCGCACCAGGCTGCCAGGACCGGCGCCTTCGGCGGTCGCGACTTCGAGGAACGGGCCGGAGGTCAGGATCGAGCGGCCGGCCTTGGCGTGGCGGCTATTCTCGCGCCAGTCGATATCGGCGGGTCGATCCGAGCGGCTGGGCATATACATGCGCCAGGCCCCGACGCCGTTGCCGTAGACCGAATGGGCGTCGTTGACGGCCATGGCGGCGTAGCGGTGGCCCCGGTTGAGCATCTGCAGCCAAATCACCTCGCGCACATACACGACGTTCGTGTTTCCAGCGCCATCCCGGCTTAGGCGGACCGGCGTGCCGCTGAGGATCTGGCTACCCTGATAGTTCTGGGTCTCGAGACCATCGATGAGTTCGGCCAGACCCGAGAAGCCGCCGTCCACGCGCCCGTCGCCGTCCCGATCGATGAAGTCATGGACCATGTCCGGGTGATTGATCTGGATCCAACGATCCGGCTCCGCCCCCTGCCAGTCCCGCAGCGTGATAGCACTGATGCGCGGGTCGGGATGCCAAACCGGCGCACCGTTGTCCTGCGTGAACGGCTCGGGCCGGAACGGGAACGAGTTCAAGTGCGGGCCGCTGCCGGTCAACTCGATCCCGGGCACCGTCTGCAAATGGTCGGCCAGCCCGAGTCGGGTGATGTGCGGGCGCCAATCGTAGAAACGGTTGTGCTCGGTGGTGGGCGCAAACTCGATGTGCTCCGCGGCGAGGTTGATGATGCGATCGTCGGTCCCGCAGGTGTTGTCGCCGCTCGGGGTCGAATGGTTGTGGTAATCGGCGCTGACCCAACCGGTCGTGTCCACCAACCGATCGAGGGTGCCGGACACCTGGACCGTCGCACCCGCCGTCAGTCGGATGCTCTGGACCAAGTGACCGTACTCGATCCCGCGCGTGACGACGATCCGATAGCTGCCGGGCGGCAACGGCACCCGGAACTGGCCTCTCTCCGAATGGTATTGGTCCACGCAGCCACGCGCCCGGTTGTGCGGCCCGAGGTTCGGCGACGCTGTCCCCTCGATCCCGTGGAACTGGACCTTGCAGGGTAGACTGCGCCCCCCGGAGTCGCGAATGTCAAACACCACCGCGGCCGCCGGGTCCAGCCCTACGTTCAACTCCGTGTTCTGGAAGGGGCGGACTTCGACCCGTTGCCGCGCGCTGGACCGCCCGGCGTCGGCAACCTCGATGGTGTACTGGCCGGGCGGGGCACGGAACGAGAAGCGCCCTTCCGAGTCCGGGTAGGCCACGCATTTGGCCGCGCCCGCAGCGGTTCCGTCCCCAATCGAGAGCTTGGCACTTCCCACCCCGGCACCACTGGCCTCCACCACACGACCCGCGATGGTCCCGGTGGGACCCAGTAAACCGGCCACCAGGCCGACGGCTTCCGCTGGCGAAGAGGCGACCGCCAAGAATCGAGTGTATTGCACCTGCTCACCAGGCTTCAGCTCGATGGCCTTCCCCGGGATGACCCGGTCCGCTCCCTCGACCAGGGCATAGGCATAACCGGCTTTGTCGGCGGGATCCACCGCGTCCGCCCAACGCACACCGCACCATTCACCGGTCTGCGTGAACGTCGTCCAACGGTCGTCGGTGGTGACCGTCTTCGGTTGCCGCCCTTGGTTGTGCAAGGTGGTCGTAATGCGGACTCCTTGCCAGTGGTCGCGCAGAACGTACTCGTGTCGGCGGTATAGCCCATCGTTGGCGGCGGCCGTCAGGACAGTCTCGATGCGGGCTTCGCCACTCCCTCCAGCGTCCACCACCTTCACCCAAGAGACCTGTCCCTGTTGGCTGGCAGGGGCGAACACAGTGATCTGGTCGTTCATCGCGCGCCGCAGAGTCAAATCGAAGAGGCAGCCGGGCGTCACGCCGTTGGCGCCGTAGAAGGTGCTCATGTTGGCGCGGCGCAAAGGGAGGTTGCCCGCCACCACGGCGGTCACCACGTCGTTGCGCAGGATCAGATCCCCCACAATCCCATCGGCTTCCTTGCCGCCTGGCAACTGGTCGGTCTGCCCTGGCCCCACCTCGAAGGCCTCCGGCCCAGCGAACGCGGTTGCCATCAGGATCAGGTAGACCACCAAAGCCTTGGCCCCGCGCGAGCCGAGCCGGTCTAGGTCGAGTGTAGCCAGATTGGAATGCATGCAGGGAGATTAGGTCTGATGCTGAGACTTATCAAGTGTCACGTTCGTACGCGGCCCGTCACGACAGCGGTTGGGCCGCCTCAAGCGTCACCGGGGCGCTGCCAGGCCCCGGCAGGGTCCTAGGCGACCGGGTCACTCCGGGGCAAGCCAGACCTTAAGCCGATAGAAGACCGGGGCACGGTCGGGACGGAACAGCTCGAAGCGAACGACCGAGGTCCCAGGGGCGCGCGCCGGCGAGCCGACCGCCTGCCAGGGCGAGTCGAAGCCGAGCCGCCGCTCGATCGAGTAGAAGCGCACGCCGTCGGCGGGGTCGGCCGGCTGTACCAGAGGGGCGGTCGAGCTCAACTGGACACCCGCGGCGAGCGGCGTGACCCTCAGCCGCAACATACTGCGCGCCTCGTGGGGATCGGTGCCCGCCACGTACTCCTGGCGGGTGGTCAGACCATCGCCGTCGGGGTCGAGCCCGGCGTCCCTGGGGTCCTCCGGCGCCAAGCCCTGCACCAGCTCCCATTCATCGGGCAGGCCGTCGCCATCGCGATCCCGGGTGTTGCCACGCGAGCCTGGCGAGCCATACACCTGCTCGCTCTGCCGCCACCCCGCAGGCTGGCTGGCCAGCTCCGGCGGCGCGAGCGGGTCCGCCCACACCAGCGAAAAACCGGCGCCGTCGGTGGCAGGATACCAGTCATCTTGGTGGAGGCACTGATAGACCAACCCGAGCCAGGTGTCCCACAACTCGAGCCGGCCGGCACGATTGGACAAGCTGCCTCGGAACTGGCCTGCGACCCGGATGCGGGTGTCCGGATAGCGCTGGCGGAAGCAGGCCAGATCCTCGACCAGCACCACGCGTTCTCCCGGCGCCAGACTGCCGACCGCCCCCTGGCGAAAGGCGAAGTCGACTCCGCCCCCGAGCTCGAGGGTGGTCAAATCGAGCGACACTCGCCCCAGGTTGGCCAACTCGACAAAATCAAAGACGGAGCCGCCAGCGGCATGGTACATCACCTCGGTGATGCGCAGCGCCCCAGCTAAGTCGGGCGGAGACGCGGGTGGACCGGCCACAAACTCGACTGGCGCCGACCAATGACTCCAGAACCCGAGCGTGTCCCGGACCTTGGCCCGCACGCGGTACGTGCGCGCGGGATGGAACTGCCGACCCGGAAGGGCGTGTTGGTCTGCCCAGACCGGCAGTTCGGCTGATTCCCATACGCTTCGCCACTCGCTGGGGACCCAAGCCGGCGGCTGCTCCCCCGAGCGACTGGGGGACGCGACCTCGGCTACGCGCCAGCGCACGGCCCCAAAACTGTGGTTGCCCTGCGGGTCACGGAAGGGGCTCAACTCGAAGATCAACTGATCGACCGGATAGCCAGATGGCCCAACGTAGCCGATCAGCGGGGTCTCGGGCATCTGCCCGGCCTCATGCTCCTCCGCGGCCCGACTGTCGAGATAGGCCCCTTGGCCGCCGGCGGGGATATGCAAGCCGTTGGTGCCCTCCCAACCGATGAAGGCAAAGTTCTTCATGTCTTGGACCTTGGCGTCCAGCGACCCGTAATCGAACCCGTTCGGTGCGCCCGACCAGCGGTCGTTATCGGCCCAGCTCAACTCGCGTATCGAAGCGGCCAGCTCATCGAGCATCGGTTCGATCGCCTCGGGCCGCCACAACAGGTCGCGGAACTCGCGTAGCGCAGCCCGCATCTCGCGTCGCAGCACCGGGTGTCCCGTCGTGTTGGTGGCGCCGTAGGCGGCGGCCTTAAAAAGGCCGAACGGAGCGTACCATCCCGGTCCCCAGGAGAGGTCCGAGTCCCAGGGCAAGAACCAGAGCTGGCCGAACGGGGTCTCGTGGCTGGGCGCGAAAAACCAAGCCTGATTCTTCAAATGGCTCGGCTCGATCCCGAAGTCCCAGTGGCGCACCGCCTCCGCCACCGCGTTGAAGCGGTACCAACGATCCCAGTCCCCGTGCGCGCGCAGCCAGGCCTCGGGCTGGCAGGCGTTGAAGTGGCGCAGCGCGTTCTGGAAATCCGCATCGTCCCGGACGGAAAGTCGGCCTTGGTGCCGCTTGAGGTCGTTGCCATCCCGGATGTAGGCCTTGAGTTTATAGAGGTTCCCGTCCGGAAGCTGCCGCGCCTCGATAAAGGCGGCGTCGTAGTCTTCCATCGCCAAATACAACCCCCAGAAATCACCCGCATACTGCCCCTCCGGCCCGCTCGGGGCTTCGGCCGGGCCATCCACCACCCGCAAGTGGACATAGTGTGTCTTGGGGTTCGGCACCCCCACTAACTCCCAGAGCCGGGAATTCATCGTCTCGACCAAACCAAAATTGCTGGTGCCAAAGATGTCCACCATCATCCCCAGGTTCAACGACCGCCACCGCTCCGGATAGGGGCGCCCCGCGTCGTCCCGAGCCTGAAAGCGGTGTCCCGGGTGAAACCGGAACCGCAGGGCGCGCTTGCCGGGGAACATGTAACGGGTATTGGCCTGGCGCAGCCGATACCGCACGTGGTCGTAGACCGCATCTTCATAAACGACAGCGCCCTCCCAGTTGAAGGCGTCATAGGCAGGGTGATAGTCGTTGGGATGGACCCGCCATTGCGGGATCCGCAACGCCGGATCGTAGGCGTGCGCCTCCAGCCAGTCCGCTTCCCGCGTCAGCACATGATAGACCGCCACCGAACTCATCGCCTCGCTCGTGTACTCATGGCCGAGGCCTTCCGGATGCACCGTTCGCAGCTCGGGACGATAGCCCGGAACGCCGTCGTAAATGAACGCGGCGAAGTTCAGTGAACCATCGTCCGGATACGGCACCTGGACCGTCTGCGGCGGCAAACCCGCATCCGCGGCCGTGATCCGATACCGCAGGAGGACGCGCGCCCCCTGGCCCGGCAAAACCACCGTGTAAATGGCGTCGTTCGCCCGGACATCCCCGCGGCGGCCGTCATCTGTCATGGGCACTTCCACCCAGTTGCGCGGGTCTTCGAAGGCCGGGTTCGGCTCTGGCAGAGTCTCCGGTGCCGCCAGTAAGGTGTCGTGCGGCACTGGCAGAAAGGCCGGCACATACCCCCCGGGAACCACCACTTGGTAGTGGAGCTTGACCGACTTGACGCCCTCAGGGTCGGTCACCTTCGCCGTCACGACCACCACTTCGCCGTCACGCGGGCGCGTCGGGGAGTGCGTCACCTGCCGGATCTGCGGCGGGGCCCGTTCCGCATAGACCGAATTGCGCGCACCCGGGGTCGGAACGGCCGCCGCCGCCGGCGTCAACAACTCGAGATCGAACGAGAACGCCTCGCTGTCCAGCGCCGCCGCCAGCGCATGCACCGCGACGACGTTCGTTCCCGGCACCACGTACTGCGCCGCGCTACCCGCGAGCTCGTACTCCTCCCAACCCAGCGGATGGGCTGGCGCGCCGGATACGTCAGAAAACGCGCGCGCGCCATCGCCCACATGCCGCCGACACACCTCGGCCCCGTTCAGCCAGATGATGTAGCTGTGGTCGGTGTACACTCGGAGCCGCAAGCGAGGCAAAGACCCCGGCGCGGTGACCTGGAACCGCTTGCGCAAGTACACCGAGGAGTACCCGCCGCGCATGTCCGACAGTTCGGTCAGATCGTTTCGACCGCCGTGCCCGATGCTCAGTTGGCCCGTCTCCCAGCTCGCGTCTTCTACGAACTCCGCCAGCCGCCAAATCTCCCCGGGCACCGAAGGTTCCGACCAGCCCTTGCGATAACGCCAGTCCACAGCCCGAGCTCGAATATGCCGAATCGGCTTGACCGGCCAACCGCTCTGGCTCGCCGGGACCCGCGAAACTCGCCAACTACCCCCCAGGTCGTTGTCCAAGGTCGGATGGATCAATTCCATCGAGCCGCCTTGCCCTGCCGAACCCGTCGGCCACGGAAACCCCACCCCGTACTCGACTTCGTCTTGCACCGTCCCCGCCGGGTCTCGCAACACCACCCGATCCCCGTCGTTCGACAATCGGCCGGAGAATGGCCCCAGGGCGGTTACGCCGTATTCCGCGTGCAGACAACTCGGATCCTCGGCGATGACGAGATAACCGTCTGGCGGCAGTGCGGTGCCTGGCGGGATTTGGTAGAAAATCCCCTCGGAGAGAAACCAACCGCTCAGGTCCAGGTTGTCCCGACCCGAATTGTGGAGTTCTACAAACTCGCAGCGCAGCGTGTCCTCCCCCGGCTCGTAGTGGATCTCGTTGATGACCACTTGAGCGCCCACGCTCGCACTGGCGATCAACCCCAAACCCAAACCCACCCAACCCAAGCTCAACCCGCTATGTCGCCACCGTGCCATTGGACAAAACTGCCCTGTCGTTGAAATCCCAACTCGCAGGTTACAAAACTCAGACCCAAGACCCAGACCGAAACGCTCGTCACCCCAACGTCGTGAAGCAACTGAAAGTCGAAGCTTAGCCAGGCAGCACCGGTGGGTCAACGCCACACTCCGCTCGCTTCGCTCCGTCCCCCCCTCCTCCTTTCGTCTCTTCTCCGCTCCGCGGCGGCCCCAGTCGGCCGCCGTTCGTGCCTTTCGTTTGCAGCCCATAAGGCTGCCAGTCCAGCCGGTGCAAGTCCGGCGATGGTAAATGACGATGAGCCATCCAGTCATAACCGACACGGGAAGGGGCGACCCGACCCGTGTAAGCTCGGTTGTAAAAGCCCTGGCCGAGCAGGGCGAGCAACACCGCCAGGCCGTAGCATGAAGCGAACGCTGCAGCTTCGTTACACGACCCACCGGATTCGGCGGGGTGGGACCTGGGGTTGCCGAGCCAGTGCGAAAGTGGCGAAGGCATCACCCGCGATGAAGGCATCGTTGAACGCAGTCGTGGGGCCCCCCGGAGTACGGGCGACGGCATGGGGTGAAGGGATTGGCAGAGTAAATTGGGGACCCTCTGCGGCTGGCGGGCGGGTCCCGCAGCCTGACGGAATAAGCCATAAGCCGTTGGGTGGCCGCCAGAGGCGCAGATGTGGCCATAGTAAGCGACGAGCCGGCCGGACAATACAACCGGCTGGGGAGCCAAGGGCCACTGGACCCACGGTCGTGGTCAGAGGTCGGCGGTGCCGATTGGACGCAAGTCCCATTACGGAACCAACGCCGCTGACGGAGATACCGACAGTACCGGCCTATAAGCCGGGGCATGTGCTCCGACGAAGGTGGCCGTGGCGTCAAGTGGGTTTGAAGCCGTACTGGGGAAAACCCGCCGTACGGAATTTTAGAGGGGGTGGAGGAAACGAAGTGCAGGGTCTGGTGGCCGTTTGCCACGATGCTCGAAAGGGCAGAGACATTGGAAGTCACTGGCCTAAACATGTTCGCGCCTCCGCTCTACTCGATGGCCCACCGGATGGCCTTGAGCAGATGGTCCTGGAACCACGGGTCCTTAAAAGTTTTGCCCCAGTGGCCCCAATGGTTGAAGTAAATGCGCCCCTCCCCGTATTCCCCCACGCCGGTCACGGGGACCACGTGATCCACCTTCGGCTTCGCCTTTGCCATGTCCACGCTGAAGAGGAGATGGAAATGCTCTGGGAATAAACGGGTGTCGCGCAGGTTCCAGTCGAAGATCTCCTCCGAAAACTGAAAATTTAGCGGGGTGCCCTTCATGATCGGGTGGTCGGGGGAGTTGTTGACGAAAGGTGCCGGTTCCCATCCCCCCCAGGGATGTCCCATTCTCTCGCCGCCCACGTATTTGCAGTATTCACGGTTGAGAAAACCGCTGTGAAACGCAATGAGCGCGCCGCCCTTCGAAATCCAGTCGAACAGATTCTTGGGGAATACACCCTGCGGCTTCCAAGTCGCCTCGGGGCCGGGCTGGCAGTCATAGACGAAAAAGACGTGGTACTTCGCGAGTTCCCCGGGATCGAGGACCTCATTCCCCGTGTAGGAGACGACGACGGTCCAGAGACCCGTCTGCTGCCCCATCTTTTCGAGCGCCGCTTGCACCTCATTCGCCTCCTTCGCCTCCTTGCCGGGCCGCATGAGGAGTATCTGCTTCTTCTTCCCCTCGCCTAGCCTCGCCGGTGTCTCCTTGAGAACAAGTGTTGCTGGCTGTGTTTCACCTGGTTTGCCACCCGCATAGTCCAGCCTCCACTTCATGGCCGCGGCGTCCCAGACCAATGCCTTGTCCTGCGCCTGCCAGTGGCGGCCATCCGGTACGCCGATGAGCCGCTTGCCACCGGGGCCGTGCGCCGTGACGGTGATCGTGCCGGCTTTCTTGTCGTGCACCACCTCGGTCGGGCCGCCCGCGGCCGAGAGACCCTCCGGCACGACAGCTGCGGCGCCGAAGGCGGTCGCCACCGCCGCGTCCGCCCCGACATAAGTGTAGCCGTCGGCAGATAGGAGCACGGTCCCGCCCGGCGTCGCGACCTTGAAGGCCTCGTCGTTCTGCGTCACGACGGGCGCCGCCGCGCCCTTGAGGCGCGGCACGATCAGCGTGGTAAAGCCGCGCGCGCCCTTGATGTGCAGGAGGTGCTGGCGCAGTTCGTAGGGGCGGCCGTTGACCGGACGGAAGACATTATCCACATGCGCGCCCTGGCTGACATTGTGGCCCCAGCTTCCGAGACAGAACTCCCGGGCGTCCCCGGAAAGGGAATAGAGATCGAAGTCGATGGCCGGGGTCTCGCCCGCCTTGCCGAACTGCTGACCCTTGAAGGCGAACCTGTTCAAGCCTGCGGGCATCGGATGGGCCTTGCCCCCCGCCGGCGGCTTCTGCTTGTTCTTGTCGTTGATGACGTCCCAGAACGCCTCCCCGGGCGTGACCGGTCCGGCGCAGGTCTCCAGCGGGCCCTCGGCCACCAGGTGCATGTTGAAGATCATCGGTTCAGTCGCCCGCCCGCCTTCCAGCGTGTCGCGGAGCAGCAGCGGACACGCCGGATCCGGGTGGATCGAGGCCACCTGACGGGTCCACTTCAGATCGCCTTCCCTGGCTCCTGAGGACATCTTCGCCCAGGCGCTGTCGCGGAATGATGCGAAGGCATCCTGCCGCTGCGTTTTCCAGTCCCAGGGCTCGCCCGGTTCGTAAACGCTCGGCAGGTCCACGTTCCAGGCGATGGATAACGCTTTCTCTGGCACCACCCCACAGCGGCTGTAGGGGGTCGGGTTGTGCGGGCTGTACATAGATTCCCATCCGAGCGACAGGGGGACGCCGAGCGCGTAGATCATGAGCTCGCCGCTGCTGCTGCCGCGGTGATCGTAGTAGGAATCCCCCATGATGGCGTGGACGCTGGTCTCGTACGGTGTGTTCGACTGACTGCGCAGCACGGCGCAGTAGTTCGGGAAGGCCGCGTTGCCGAGCTTCGGGTCCTCGGCTGGGAGCTCCTCGCGGATGCGCAGGTGGGAGCTGGCGTAGAAGCCGCTGTGGCGCTTGCCGTTGGCCTGCCACATCCACATCAGCCGCTTGGACAGGTCCGGGTGGCTCGCGGCGCAGGCCGTCGCCATCTCCCCGAGCAGCACGGCCCCGTCGCAGGGCTGGCTGTCGCCGTCCACGATGTTGTTGCGCAGGCCGCCGAAGCGGATGTCCGCCGGGCTCATGATGTTCAGGAACCAGTCGGCGAGGCGCGGGAGCTTCGGATCGGTCTCCCAGTCCTTGTAGCCCAGCATGTTGCGCTGCATCACCACATTATGGATCGGGGTGAGGGTGCCGGCGTAATGCGGGCAGGCGGAGGGCGCGCCGAAGTCGTTGACCTGCCCCATGGACGGCACAGCCGAATCCACCCGGCCGGCGGGGGCTTTCAGGCGCGGGGCCATGGCCGGATGCGAGGCGATGAACCAGGTATAGGTGCCGCGCGCACCCATCCATTGCCCGATCATGTTGGGGTTGCCCATGTTGACCCGGGCGATGAAATCCTGGCCGTCGTCGCCGGTCTGGAACGGGTACTGATCGTCGTCCCAGAGCCAGTTGGCGAAGAGCGCGATGCCGGCTTTGAGGCGCGTCTTCTCCTCCGGGCTGAGGAATCCGCTGGCCAGCACCTGGTCGTAGCGGTCCACCTTGGAGGGCGGGATCAGCCAGGGCTGGCTGCTGTATTTCATGGACAGGTACCCGTGGCCGTTGCTCCAGTCGTCCACCAGGTCGCGCATGTCCTTGTGGAGCTGCTCGGCCATGGCGTGGGCCTTGGCGCCGGTGGGTTCGAGCCACATGTCGAAGAGGTCGCGATTGTAGGGATCGTTGTTCCGGCAGGCCTGGAGATAGGCCTCGTTGGTGCGGAGCTTCTGGATCATGGCCTCGATGGCCGGCCGCGGCATGTACATGGCGCCGAAGGGCGGGTTCGGGTCGGGGTAGTCGAGCTGCCAGCGGATCAGCTTCTGGAGATTGATGCCGTTGCCGTGCAGGACCCACTGCTTCTTGATGCCCGGGATGTCGGTGAGCTTGTCCGGGGCGTCGGCCCGCGTGCCGGCGTAGATGCCCCAGGCGAAGCGGATGGTGCGCTTCGAGGTCGAGAGGAAGAGCGAGTTGTTGCCGCCCCGGAGGCTGGTCTGCACCGTGATCCCGACATCCGGCCCTGGTCGGTTGTAGATGCCCGGGCCGCTGCCGCCCGCGCCGATCAGACGCGAGGGGGCGCCGGCGAAGATGCCCGCCAGGTTGCCCTCCGGCTTGCCGCCCGCGTCGTACATGTGCCAGTAGTAGCCGGTGTTGCTGGCCCAGAAATCCCACAGCCGCATCCAGCCGCGCGTGCCGTCTCCGGTGGCCCATTCGACCTCCACCGGTCTGGAGTAATCCAGATCCACGATGGCGTCCATGCCGGGGCGAGAATGCACGACGGGATATTTCGAGCCATCCTCGATGCGGCCATACTTGGCCTCGCTGGCATTGCTCCCGCAGTAGCGCAGTTGCGTGGGACGCACTCCCTCGTGCAGGCTGAAGGAAAAGGAGGAGTACAGGTCGGTGTCGGTCTCGATCAGAACCGAGGGCTGCCCGCGTTCCAGTGTGAAGGTGGTGTTGTAGTGGGCCGAGCCCGCGGGACGCAACTTCAGCGCGCCGTAGGTCAACTCCGGGCAGGTGAGGTCGTATCTCACCTCGACGACCGCGCGGATCGGGCCCTTCTCCTTCACCGTGACCTTCATGGCGTCCACGCGGGTGATCTCGCCCTCGTTGTTGCTGTTCTTGAACTTCAGGGGCATGCCCGGCGGCGACCAGCGGCCGTCGCGGAAGCGCACGCCCTGGATCGGCGCCTTCGGCGTGGTGGTCAGCGGCGCATAGACCTTGGGCACCCGCACGCCGGTGAGACCGTTGATGATCTCAATGTAGTCCGGATGGGACTCGTCCACTTTCACGCCGTCGAACGCCTGGGATCCACGGCCTGCCATGAGCTTGAAAGTCCGGGTGGCGTTGGCCGGCAGATCCATGCAGAACGCGATGCTGCCCATGGGCCCGCCATCGACGCTCTGGAAAGGCACTTCCTTGCCGGCGTCATCCAAGAGATGACAATAGTCTGGATCGGCTTTCTTCTGTAGTTCGAAGACAACCACCTGATCGGCATGGGTTACTCCGAAGTGTTCCTTAAGTGTGAACTCCTGCAGGAGCTTCGGCTCTTGTGCGGCCACCACGTGGAATGCCGGCTGGGTTGCCAGCACGAGACCGATGACCAGATGCTGCACGGATAATCGCTTTAGTAATGCGCACGTCCTCATTTGGCACCTTGTTTCTTTGTCACTGTGATGTTCTTTGTTTTGAGCATGCGGACGTTCACTTCAACCCCGGCAGCGGCTCGAGGATGTTCCTTCATGTATGACAATGGGTTAGGGTCCTGGGTCATCATCCATCCCAACGCTGCGCCGGCGAGGAATTCATCCGCCACCATCGCGCAGTCCATTCTGGTAAAATCCGCATCGATAGGACTTGTTCTGCCATGTCCGAATAGAACGGCGTACTCGCCGTACACGTACGAGGTGAGCGAAAGCTCCTTGCTCCCCCAGGTTAGGAACCCATCGCACAGTCCCACGAGCGGCTCGCTGAAGAACTCCGTGGTAAAGAACGCGTTCGGATTGATCGGCTTCGCCGCGGCGCGCATCTTCCCCAGCATGGTACGATAGCCGCGCGACGTACTCGCGGGATCGCCAGGCTTGTGGCCATGGCCATTCTTCATACAGCGCAACGAAGGCGAGTCAGCGCCCAACTGGTCCACGTACAGTCCATCACATTTCGTCTCTTGGAAGACCCGCTTGGCCACATTGACCATAGTATCCTGCCAGAACTCCGTGTCCGGGCACATGATTTGTGGCACACCACCGTCCCGTCGGACAACTCCTCCACGGAGGCCTGGATGGCCCGCGCGGCATCGGGTGTCGGGCACAGGATCAGCGGGAAGCCATAGGCGCTGAAACTCCATTTTTTAGGATCCGGGAAAATGAACTTCCATATACTCTTCGTCTTCCCGACAACGATTTTCCCCGTCGAGGGAAGCTCCACGCCACCCTCGTCCACAACTCGCAGCGGTCCCTTGATCCCGCTCACGTGCAACTCCTCGGCGCGCGGTGGGACATAGGCGTACAGCTCACCGGGCTGCCCCTTCCAGGCGGAGAAAGTCCCGTTCTGGAATGAGACACCGTACGGCATCGCTCTCGGCAAGGTTATGGCGACCAGGCTGTTGCACTCGCCGGCGGTCACGCGAATCTGGTTGACCCCATTCCCGACGAGAGGAACCTCGAACTCAGCCAGCAGTTCGCCTGGAGCGGGCTTCTCCCTCTGGGCCGTCCCCACCTCCGCGTACTTCCAGAAACTCAGTCGTTCTTCCTGGTCAAACGCGCGGATCATCAGGCGGTCGCGCTCGGGACGGACGCCGCGGCGGATAGTCACCTTGGCGGGACCAACACCGCCGTCGGAAACCACATACATCGTGAATGCTGGCTGGGGGGCGAAGGGGCCAAGAACGACTTCCTTCGACAGGCTAGCTTCTATTTTCACATCGCCGCCCTGAATGGCGTTGCCGTTTGCGACAAGAGAGTTCAACGAGGGTACGGCTACAGCCCCCAACCCGAGCGCGGTGATAAATTCCCGGCGGCCTAAACTGTCCATGATGTTTTTCCTTCTCTAAATTGTAGTGTGCCCGCAGCAGCGAGCGCGGCCAGAGTCAGCAGGAGTGCGGTTGGTTTGTTCATGGTGTCTTAAGCAGCGTGGTTGGATTGGTAGGAAATTGCTTTTGAGAGTGCCGGGTCGAGTTGGCCCTGGGCGTGGAGCGGAGACGGGGTGTGAGGGGGTCGGGCAATGATGCAGCATAGTTTTTGTAAAGGGCTCACCGCACACACTCGCTTGGCTCGTCCATGCGGAGGTTGCCTACTTCTTGAGGACTTCAATGGTGCCCTCGCCCCCGGGGATGGTCGGCTCGCGGAACGAGCTGACGGCGCGGTAGAGCAGGTCCTGGAAGTCGGCCTCGCCCTGCACCGTCCACGGGCTGGTCATGCTGAGCACCGCCGAGCCGCCGCGCAGCAGGCGGAACGCGGGCGTGCCCAGGCCGAGCGGGGCGCGCAGCGTGCTCAGACCGGCCGGGGCCGCCTGGCGCACGGTCTGGCCGGCCGAGGTGATCTCCAGTTCGCCGGGGGCGGTGAGGAAGGCGACCAGTTCGATCTCGTCGACCGCCGGATTGTTGCCGCGCCGCTTTCACGGCTTGGTCTGGACGCGCAGGACCGTGTCGGTGCGCTGGCTGCGGTGGAAGGCGAGCAGGGCGTCGCGGCGGATCGGCGGCGGCGTGCCGGTCTTAAACCAGGCAGTATAGTAGGCGCTGAGGTCGTAGAAGGCGTGGCCGGTGCCGGTTGAGGGCGCGATCTCGGTCGCCTCGGAGTAGTCGTTCCAGGTGATCAGGTGCACCCAGTCGGCGCCGCCCCAGATGGCAGACTCCCACTGGAAGCGGAAGGTCGCGCTGCCGCTCGACTCGTAGAAGCTGCCCGACTTCGGCCGCATGTCCTGCGGCGCCACCGGCTGCATCCAGACCGGGACGAGGGCATGCATCCTGGCCGCGGCGGTGGCCTGGCCCTGGCTGTCGATCAGACAGCGGCCACCCCAATCGGAGAAGCCGTAGCTGATCGGGGCGTAGGCCGGGTTGACGCTGTGGAACAGCGGCACGAAGGCGACCTCCTGGCCGGCCGCCTTGAGCTCGGCCAGGCGTGCCGTCCACCAGGCCACCGGCTGGACCTGGGCGCAATAGGGCGCGACCACCAGGCGTCCATCGGGCAGGCGCAGGACGGCGGGATGGCTGGCGAGGGCCAGCAGCAGGGGGACCATGGCTTCCGGCCTGCGCTTGAAGCCGGCCATCATGTCGGGCATCAGCATGACCTTGAAAGCGGGATCGACCGCCTGGGCGGCGTCGAGCAGGTCGCGCACCCAGCCGTTCTTGTCGTCGGTGGTCAGGATGTTGATGGTGAAGCCGTCGAGACCGGCGTCGCGCGCCAGGCGCACCTCCTGCTGCAGGTCCTGCTGCCGCCAGTCGGTGCCCTCCCGGCGTGGGCGTGGCAGAGGGCGTTGGCGCAGGTAGCCGCCGTAGGCGGCGTGCTTCCCGTTCTCGCCGTCCACCGTCATGAACTGCTTGGCGTAATAGTCTTGGTCGGCTGGGCGGTTGTCGATCGAGACGGGGAAGGGCGAGAAGTAGTGCGCGAAGACCTTGTGCCGCGAGGCGCGCAGGACCTCCAGGGGGGGCAGGTCCCAGGGGGTCTGGGCGCTGAGCGGGTTGGCGGGCGGGCGCCGGCTGGGCCTCTGGCGCGTTCTTTTCCGCCGCCACCGAACCGGTCCAGCCACCGGCCGCGTCGACGCGCACCGGCACCTCCTTTTTTTCCAGGCTGCGCCCCTGTTCGTCCTGGAAATCCAGCAACAGGTTCAGCCCCGGAATCGGCGCGGGCAGCCCCCGGACGGTGAAGGTCAGCATCACCTTTTCCCCAAGAATGAAAGTGGACAAACTCGGGTGCGAGCTTTCCGCGGTGAAAACAAAACCTTCTTTTTCCGGGGCGGCGACCGCCGCGGCGTCCTCGCCGGGGAAAGCGGCGCTCGCCATGGCGAGGGCGAGCGCGATGATCGTGAGCGTAGTTGGATGAGTTTTCATGTCGTACCTCGTGTACTACAACGGATGGGTGAAGAATTCGTGACAGGTCAGGTGGCGGGGCCACAGTGCTGGTGCGCGAGGTACTGACCGGGGCGCGGGCGGTGCTCACCGACCAGTTTGCCGGCGATCTTCATCGTTCCGCCACCCCGGGCGTTGCGCCTCATTTCAGCGTGACCCTTCCGAAGAGCGACGGGTCTTTGCCGTTCATGATGCCGTCGAAGAGCTCAAGCCCCGTTCGGTGCGTGCCCGCTCCGTCGGCGTCGTTCACGAGGAGCGCGATCCCGAGCTCTTTGCCCGCGGTGAATGCGTCGATCCCGAGCTCTTTTGCCGGTATCGCAATGCGATACGACGTCGTTCTCGTGTCTTCGTTGCGGACGATCGCAATCGCCGCGAAACGGGCCGTCATGTCGCCCGTGGGCATCGTTTTCGGGTCGAACGAGATGTAGCGGTAGACCGCCGGTTTGCCCTTGATGAGCGCGAAACCGATCTCGCAGTTCTTCTTGCCGATCTGTCCCACGAGTGGGTTGTACGCGGCGTCGGCGTCCGGCTCGAGGTCGACGGCGACTTGAATGCTGTCGGCCTGCCATAGAAGGGCGGCCTCGTCGGGCTCCGCCTGCACGTCGTCGGCCACGTCGACATTGATGTAGAGGTTGCCGTCGTCCCAGCCGAAGGCGATGGCGGCGCTGTCGGTCTTTCCGGACGATCCGGCCCCGCGTATTGTCGCCGTCGCGTAGGGGTCCGGCGCAGCCCCCCGCCGGTTCGCTGCGAGGACGTAGAGTTTCTGTTTCATGACGGTCTCATTCCTGCCGGCGGCGACCTTCACCGAGACCTCGACCGGCTTCGCGGGGTCTACGCCGGTGCCGATGCCTGCATCGATGAAGAAGGTGCTCGTCGATCCGCTTTTCATGTCGGCGTTCAGCGGTGTTTTCCACGCGCCGCTCCGAAGTATCGCGGCGCTGAAGGACTGCGGTGCGGTGCTGTTGTTCTTTACCGTGAGCGAGAGCCCAGGCTTGCCGCCTTCCATCGCCGATCGCAGCCCGAGCACCAGCACGATCTCCTGCACGACGACCCATCGTACACCGGCGGTTCCCCCGGGCGAAGCGGTGAACGCCACCGGGAAGGCCGTCGGTTTCGCGTCGGGAGGCACGGCAATGACGAGGGCATTGCTCTGCGCCCGATCGACGCTCGCGGCGACCCCCCATCCACGGGCAGCCGCGACCCCCGGTCCGCCCGTCACAACGCCCACGCGGACGGTCTCTCCCGGGGCTGCCGCGATCATGCCGCCGGAGGCGGCGATGGTGACCGCGGCTCCGTAGATATCTTTGTCGACGCCGGAAATGTACACCGGCGAGAGCCCGAGCGCGATCGGCGCCATGCCGTTCTGCACCGGGACCTTCGTCGTCGTGCCCATCATGGAGATGACGTCCACCGATGTCACGTCGCCGGCGGGCAGCTGGAACGGCAGCTCGTCCTCGGTCGTCCAGAGCACAAGCACCGGGGCTCCCTCGCGCGAGAAGAGGTATCCCCAGATGTTCCTGCCGAAGAAGCGGAGATCGCGGACGGGTTTCGCGTTCAATAATTCCTTCGAGAGCACGGCGAGCGCAGGCAGTCCCGGCTTGGGGGCGAGCTTCTCGGGGCCAAATCCCAGTTTCGGGTCGAGGTTGAAGCTGTACCCCATGCCCGGTTCGCCGGGGAAGTCGTAGCCGTAGAAGGGAAGATGGACGCGGACCCCCTCGCCCATGAGTATGAGCGAGGAGCGCGTCTGAAACCGCGCCAGCTCACGGTATTTGTGCGTGGAGCCGGATATCCCCCTGTACCCCAGCTCGGTGCTGTATACGGGGAGGTCCTTCCCCGTGTACCGTCTCGCCAGCTCGCGTATCGCGCGCAGATGCTCCGGGATGTTGGCCGATTCCGGCGGCGGCTGATGGTAGGGATGTATCGACAGCGCATCGACGGTCGAGAGGAAGCCGGTTTCGAAGAGACGACGGTACCACGAGACTGGCGAGAGGCCCGGGGTGCAGGGGCCGATGATGATCGCACCCGGGTCTTCCGCAAGGATAACCTCGCGTGCACGACGGTAGGTCTCGGTGATGTTCTCGAACGTGTGGAGCGGCTTGGCATTCTTGATGTGCTCCATGTTCATCTCAATCTCCCACGCGGCGTCGTAGACGCGCGGGTTCATGTGCGGGTACTGCTGCTTCTGCACGCGTACCCTGTCGCGTACGAAGAGGAGGTAGTCGCCCCAGTCGAAACCGGGATACCCGTCCCCCTTCGCCGCCCACTTCGGTGTGTCACTGCTGTGGTTCGCCATGAAGTTGAGGATACGCAGGTCGTATTTCGGGCGCGGCGCTTGTTTCATCGCCTCCTTCGCCCACGGCGCGGTGTCGCCGTCCTGGCGGACGGGGCGGTCTTTTTCCGCATTGCCCCAACGCGCGCCGTCCACGTCCCACATCGTGCCCACGTATTCTGGCTGGAGGTAGGGGGGGCTCATAAAACCGAGGATCGCATCCTGGCCGATCTTCTGCATGCGCTGCTTGTTCTCCTCGACGGTCGTCGGCATCACGGCGAACGTGCCCATGCCGGCGGGCATGCTCCCGGACGCCTTGATGCACGACCGCGCGGAAATAGCACCGCCCGATCCCGTGAAGAACGCGCGCGCCTCGTAGAACCCCGGCGGCACGACGCCGAGCGGGACGACGTATTCCTTTTTACCGCTTTCGAACGTCACCGTGCCGTTGTACACGCGAGCATCGGCATAGTCCCGCAGCTCATAGGTGAACCCGGTCGTGTCGGCGGGGATATCCCCCCAGGCGGTGAAGGTCAGCGATACCGGTTCGCCCCGTTCGAACAAGTTGTTCTTGTTCGCCGAGTTCGGCGAGAAGATGAGCCCCCCCGCCTGCGTCTCGCGGCGGTACAATGACAGCTCCTGCAGGTAGAGGATGGAGCTGTCCGCGGCGTTCGACTCGATCTTGAGCGACTCGATTTTCTGTGGACGCAGGTTCTAGAGGCGGTCCTGGAAGCCGTCTTCGAACGTGTCGGGGGCGAGCACGTACGAGGCATTCCCGGCATGAAGGTTGATCCAATGCCCCCCCGGCGAGGCGCCGAGCACGATGCGGATGCCGTCGGCGGTGTCGCCCTCGGCCGCCGGGTCGAAGCGCTTCGTCATTGAGAACCAATTGCCCGCGTTGTTGTCGGGGTCTTTTCTCCCGAAGGCGATCCTGAGCACGTTCGCCGACATACCCGCGGGGGCGAAGCCGAACACGGCGTCGAAGGTGATGTTTTCGCCGGCGTTGAACGTCCACTCGTTCGCCTTGTCCGCGGTGAACGATGCGAGCGGCTTCAGCACGACGACGTCCTCGGCGGGTTTACACGGACGAAGCGCGACGTCCTCGCCGGGGAAAGCGGTACTCGCCATGGCGAGGGCGAGCGCGATGATCGTGAGCGTAGTTGGATGAGTTTTCATGTCGTACCTCCTGTACTACAACGGCGTTCTGGCCAGCTTCCCTGGGAGTTCAGGAGACACAATACTTATTTCGCGGCTTTTCTCTTTCGCGATGTGCGGGGTTTCGGCTTGGGGCCGGGTTTCTGCGGCCGTAATACGCGACCGACAAGTTTCTCCAAACGATCCAAGAACGTCGGACTGCCTAGAGGACGACCGGTGCGCCCGTGTTCTCGCAATGCCCGCAGGTCTTCCTCGGGGATCGCGGTCCGCAGGAAGGCTCTCCAATCGCTCACCATCGCCGACAGCGGCGCGACCTTGACCAATCCGTCGTCGCGGCCCTTCAGGTGCGCCGTCGCACTGCTCCAAGGCCAGTCGCGAGCGCGGTCCACCAGTTTCGCGCGCACGGGATTCAACTCGACATAACGCGCCGCCGCCAGCAAATACGGCTCGTCCATGAGGAACGAAGCGAAACGCCCTTGCCACAGGTAGCCGCGCCACTGCTGGCGGAAATTGATCCGCCGGGTATAGCGTCGATGGGCCTCGCCGATGGCCCGCCGCAAGCCGTCTGCGGTCTTCGGCACCGCGATCAAGTGGACGTGGTTGGGCATCAGGCAATAGCTCCAAATCTCGACGCCTTGCTCGCGGCACCATTCGGCCATCAGTTCGATGTAGGCCGCGTAGTCGTCGTCGCGGAAGAACGTTGGCTGTCGCCGGTTGCCGCGTTGCGTGACGTGGTGAGGCAAACCCGGGACAACCAGTCGTGCTAATCTTGCCATGCGGAGAACCTACCCAATCTGCTCCCCCGTGTCACTAATTCGGTACTGTGTCCCCGGAACTCCCCGCTTTTTGCGACCGAGGCGGACCATCTCGGCGAGGAAATCGTGTTTCAAGCCGGGCTGCTCCGGCACCTTGCCGTTCTTGTACCAGGCGTAACCGTTGCAGGAGACGGCGAAGGTCTGGATGACGTTGACGCCCATTTCCTTGTACCAGGCGACATGCTTGGCGGGGTCGGCATCGGCCCACAGGCCCGGCTTGGCGAAAGGGTTGGGGCCACCCGGTCCCCAGTTGAAATCAATGCAATGCGAACGGATCGGTTCGACCTCTGGCGCGACGGTCCCGACTCCATCCTCTTTTCCGCCGGTGCGGATCAGTTCGCCGACTTTGCGCAGGGTTTCGACATCACGCGCGCGCAGTTTCCCGTTCTGGTCCGGGCCGACAGCAAGCGAGAAGATGTTGCCGAACTTCAGCGCGCCAAGGTAGTGCGCATGCAGGTCTTCTGGCGGGAAGGTCGGGGCATCGTCGCTGTTCTTGGAATAGAACCAATGGGTGCCGCGTTCGGCCGTCCGGTTCTTTTTGTCGCCGCTGGGAAGGATCGGGTACGTGAACTCCGCCACCAGATAGGAATCTGACGGTTTGCCGCTGGAGATACCGGCGCCGCTGCGGTCGCTCAACGCTGACGGTTTGCCCATCTCGCCGATGCGCAAATCGCAGCCGGTCTGGTCGCCGTGGTTGAAGCCGATGAAACATCCCGGCTGGAGCGACTTGCACCAGGCCAGCGTCTCCTGGTGGCTCAGCCCGCCGTCGCCCACCGCGGTGTCGAACCAGATGAACTCGACGGGACCGTACTGCGTCAGCAGTTCCTTCAATTGCGCCTTCTTCATTGCGGGCGAATAGCCGCCGGGATGATACATCGCGTGGTCCTCGAACTCGCCCTCGGAGAAATACAGCGCCAGCTTGATGCCGTGTTTGTCGCAGGACTTGCGAACCTCGGCCAACACGTCGCGACCGAGCGGCGCCTTGGTGACCTTGCGGTCGGTGGTCTTGGTGTCCCAGAGACAGAACCCGTCGTGGTGTTTGGTCAGGAACAGGATGTAGCCCATCCCGGCCTCTTTGGCCGTGCGCGCCCACTGGTCGGTGTCCACGGCCTTGGCCGCGAACAGATTGATGTCGGTCACGCCCCGGGTCCACTCGTTTTGGGTGCGGACGAAACTGCTGAACGACCAGCACACAAACATGCCCCACTTGAGGCTCTTGAGTTCCTCGACGCGTTGGGCCATGTCCACCGGCGGCGGCGCCGGCTTCTCGACTGCCGGGCAACTCGCCGCCAGCAGCGAGCTGGCGATCATGCTGAGGATGATGAATTTCATTGGTTGTTCCTTGTGTTCGAGGTTTCAGGTTTCAGGTTTCTGTCGAGGAACACCGAGACTCCCTCCTTCGCCAAGGCTGCGGAGGGCAAGCCCGACACGCGACACGCTCTTCTCACTTCTTTCCTTCCCACATCTGCGAGAGTTGCCACAACGCCAGGGCGATGAATTCGCCGCGACCGCCGCCGTCGCCAGAACCTTGTCCCAGCGCCTTGGGATCCGTGCTCAGACTCGGCGTGATCTGGCCGGTGACCGGGTTCTGGGCCGCCAGGACCGTGCCCGCCAGGGCTTCGGCCTTGGCCCGATGCAAGGGATTCTTCGTATGCTCGGCCAGACGCGCGTAGGCCAAGGCCAGTCGCGGCGTCAGGGTGCCCTCACCGCAGACCGAGGGGTTCAGACCCATGGCATTTTGACCGGGCAAGCCACCCGGCTCGCCAGGCCTGGTCCAGTCCACCGCCCGATCTTCGCTCCAGCGGCAGAGGTCCGACATCAGGTTCCAGTCCAGCGGACGGTCCGGCAGGTCGAGCGCCAGGTAATTGGCGAAGTGCAGGGCGTTCTCGGGCATCGTCGGCCAGGGATGCTGGTTGCGCCGCGATTCGCTCGGGCCCTGTTTGCGCCAGTCGAAGCGCCGCAGGGTGTTCTTGACCTGGAAGGCGTAGGCTTTGTCCTCGATCGGCTTGAACTCGTCGGTCTTGAGTTCCTTGCGCACCCGGCCGAGGAAATGCAGTACCGTCGAAGGATCGTACTCCAGCGGCCAGTGGGCGTCGAAACCCGGCCAGGGCGCGTAGAGGCCGGTCTCCTTGTCCAGGTTCTTCGCCCAGCTCCAGCCCTGGCTCGGCAGGGTGTCGGTCCAGGCACCGGAGGGCAACTGGCACTGGCCAGTGATAGGAAATTTGATTCCCGACCAAAGACCTGAGCATAGCCGGGAAGCCCTGGTGAAACAAGGGTTTGAGGGGAAGTAGGCGGCCGCCCCGCCGGTGGCGCCGGCGAGTCCCATCATCATGTTCGACTGGCCCGCCGTGAACCAAACTTCGCCGACCAGCACATCCTGGATGGTTACCCGCTGAGGCGTCGCTCCCTCCGCGGCCACCGTCAGCTCGCGTCCGGTCGAGTTGGCCGGCAAGGAATCGAGCGTGACGCGCCACCGGCCCTGGGCGTCGGCCGTGGCTCGCTTGCTCTGCCCCGCAAAGGCGACGGTTACCGCGTCACCAGGCGTGGCCCATCCCCAGACCGGCGCAGGCCGATCGCGCTGCAGCACCATGTGATCGGAGAAGATTTTCGCTACGCGCACTTCCGCTCGGGCCAGCGAGGCCGAGAGGCAGAGGGCCAAAAGGGTCATGAACAACGTCGTTCGTCGGGTCGGGTTCATGCTCATCTTACGTTTCTCGCTCGTTCCGCATCCAGTTTCTCTATTTCGGCGAAGGCGGCTTTGACTACCTTGAGTTCCTCGTTGTGCATCGCCGTGGGGAGGAACGAGGGCGGCGTCCCCCAAGCGTAGCCGAAGAAATCGCAGCCCTGGTCGTACCATTTCCTCCAGGAGCCGGGATCGGTGATACCCTTGCCACGGCCGATGATCGTGGTCATCACGCGCTGCTCCGGCTTGCGCACCCGCAAGAGCCAGCCCACCACCTCGTCGGACGATTCGGCGAACAGGCCGTCGCTTTCCGCCAGCATCGGGTGGTCCCGCCACACGGCCTCATCGGGTTTGTGAAAGGGCACGTTGAAAATGATCTTGGTGTGGGGACTGGACTGGCGAACCGCCTGCTGCAGGGCCCGGAATTGACGTTCCAACACGACCCGCTTGTATTTCAGATGCTCCGCGGGCGTGATGTCCGCAGCCGTGGCAGGCAGCGTCCGGCCGATGATCTCCTGAAACGGCCGCTTCACGAACTCCGCCGGCTGCACCAGGG
>Ga0194125_10002139_pt1 | contig 33049 bp, 49 predicted proteins | sample TA2KigC250mmetaG_FD_148626 | JGI IMG/M metagenome (GOLD analysis project Ga0194125, IMG submission 148626) | Freshwater microbial communities from Lake Tanganyika, Tanzania - TA2015034 Kigoma Deep Cast 250m | ecosystem: Environmental > Aquatic > Freshwater > Lake | place: Tanzania: Lake...
CTGTTTGAAGTCTCTCATCTTTCATGATCAGTTGCATGTCCCAATCATAAATGAGTTGCCTGTTTCAGGCTCACCTTGCATTAGAAATCGGTGCCCCCTCCAGGCTCATCTTGTATTGGAAGAGACTTGTTGTTGACATTCATTATATATTTGTGATATAGTGATTTTTTGTGTCTACTAGCCATTAGTTTGGGTTTGAAAACCTGAGTAAGCCGGCTAGTTTGAACCGGGATGCAAACCTGATTGGGAAGTAGACCGGTAGACAACTAGGTGGCTTTTTAGTTGTTTAAAGCAAAAAGGAATAGGTGAAATGCCAACGGTTAATCAACTAGTTCGAAAAGGACGGCGGAAGCTTGGTAAGCGGACCAAAGCTCCAGCATTGGGCATTACTTACAATGCCTTGAAGAACGTTGTCAGGCGAGGTGTGAGTTCACCACAGAAGCGTGGGGTCTGTGTTCAGGTCAAGACTATGACCCCTAAGAAGCCTAACTCTGCCTTGCGTAAGATTGCACGCGTGCGGCTGACCAATGGCATTGAAGTCACTGCCTATATTCCCGGCGAGGGACACAATCTGCAGGAGCACTCTGTGGTGCTCCTCCGTGGTGGTAGGGTGAAGGATTTGCCCGGGGTTCGCTATCATATCGTCCGTGGTGCTCTAGATACCGGCGGCGTGGAGAATCGTAAACAGGGGCGGAGCAAATACGGAGCCAAACGGAGCAGAGCAGTCAAGATTGCGGGTATTGCCTCGGATGAAACTTCTGGCACACCAACAGTAAGCAAAACAGGTAAGGGTGCCGAGGAGGAATAAATGCCGAGGCGAGCTAGCGTAATAAGAAGACCAACACCTCCTGACCCTAAATACGGAAATCTCACGGTGGCAATTCTTATTAATAAAATAATGTTATGTGGGAAGAAAGCCACCGCTGAGCGGATTGTTTACGATGCCCTGGATTTAGTTAGCAAGCAATTGAATACGGAACCTCTGACGGTTCTTGACCAGGCGATTAAGAATGCTACACCTTTGCTTCAAGTAAAATCTCGGCGTGTTGGCGGTGCTACTTACCAGGTTCCAATAGAGGTCGAGGCCGAACGCGGGTTATCTCTGGCTATGCGCTGGCTAATCAGCTATGCCAAAGAGCGCGGTGGTAAGTCTATGGCGGAGAAATTGGCGGCGGAGATTATAGATGCCGCTCAAGGGCAGGGGGCGACTATCAAAAAGAGGCAAGATACTCATAAGATGGCCGAGGCAAATAAGGCTTTTGCTCATTACCGATGGTAACAACAGGAATTAAAGCTCAGCCGCTTAAAAAGGCGGCTGGCATAGGAAATAATGGCATGACCAGGACTTTTCCTCTGGACAAGGTGCGGAATATAGGTATCATTGCCCACATTGATGCTGGCAAAACAACTGTGACTGAGAGAATCTTGTTTTATACCGGCCGTACCTATAAAGTTGGTGCGGTGGATGAAGGGACGGCGGTGATGGACTGGATGCAGCAGGAGCGGGAGCGAGGTATCACTATTACTGCTGCTGCTACCACCTGTCACTGGCGGGAACATCGCATAAATATCATTGACACGCCGGGGCATGTAGATTTTACTGCTGAGGTCGAACGCAGCCTCAGGGTTTTAGACGGTGGGGTGGTGGTGCTTGATGCGGTGGCTGGCGTGGAAGCCCAATCAGAAACAGTATGGCGGCAAGCGGATAGATATAGCGTGCCGCGAATTTGTTTTATCAACAAGATGGATAGGGTTGGTGCTGACTTTCATCATACTGTGAGCATGATTGAAGAGCGACTGCGGGCTAAAGCCATATCAATACAATTGCCTTGGGGTAAAGAAAGTCAATTTCAAGGTGTGATAGACCTGCTTGATGGCAAAGCGTTGCGCTTACCTGAGGATGTGAGCATGCCACCAGCTGAATTGCCTATTCCCGAAGACGAAAGAGAAGAGGTAGCTAAATATCGGCAGATATTGATTGAAAGACTGGCCGAAAATGATGACCAGTTGATGTTACTTTATCTCGAAGGTGGAGATATCCCTGGTGAGCAAATTAAAGCTGCCGTAAGAAGGCTGACTTTGGTTAATCGGATAGTACCGGTGCTTTGCGGGAGTGCTTTGCGGAATAAAGGAATCCAACCTCTTCTTGATGCCGTTGTAGACTATCTCCCTTCTCCACTAGATGTACCTCCGGTTCATGTCATTGATTTGCAGACTGGCGAGGTAGATGTTCGCCAGGCGAGCGATGATGCGCCATTTTCAGCTTTATCTTTTAAGGTAGTTGCCGACCCCTTTATGGGAAGATTGGTTTATTTTCGTGTTTACTCAGGCAAGGTCAAGGCAGGAATGCAAGTCCTCAATTCTAGCAAGGGACACAAGGAGCGTCTTGGAAGGTTGATTCTTATGCATGCCAATCGTCGGGAGGAAATTGAAGAGGCTGATACAGGTAGCATTGCGGCTACTCTAGGCCTTAAGAATACCTTCACCGGTGATACCTTATGTGACTCAGCTCGACCGATACTCCTCGAAGCTATTCGTTTCCCCGAGCCGGTGCTGTCAATGGTGGTGGAGCCTAAGAGTAAGGCTGACCAGGATAAACTCGGTGAAGCCCTGAACAAACTTTCGGAGGAAGACCCCACCTTTAAAGTGCGCACCGACCAGGAGACGGGACAGACCCTTATCTCAGGCATGGGCGAATTGCACCTGGAGGTTCTGATTGACCGTATGCTGCGCGAGTTTAATGTGACGGTGAGAGTTGGCAAGCCGCAAGTGGCTTATAAAGAGACTATCACTGTATCAGTGGAAGTAGAAGGTAGATTTATTCGTCAGTTTGGCGGTCGAGGACAATATGGCCATGTCTGGCTCAAGCTTGAGCCTGGAGAGCGAGGCAGCGGCTTCAGGTTTGTTGACCAGGTTCGAGGTGGAGCTATACCGAAGGAATATATTCCAGCAGTTGAAGCGGGAGTTAAAGAAGCTTTGGAAAGCGGCGTATTGGCAGGATATCCGATAGTGGATATCAAGGCGACGCTGTATGATGGCAGTTACCACGAAGTGGATTCTTCAGACCTAGCCTTCAAAATGGCAGGCTCGATAGCTTTGAAAGACGGCGTCCGCAAAGCTAACCCTATACTGCTCGAACCGATTATGAAATTGGAAGTGGTGATGCCAGCCCAGTTCTTGGGTGATGTCATCGGTGATTTGAATTCAAGAAGAGGACATGTTGAGGGCATCGAGACGCATGGCGAAACTTGTGTTATACGTGCCCTTGTCCCTCTGGCTGAGACTTTTGGCTATGCTACTGTTCTAAGGTCATTAAGTCAGGGCAGGGCAACTTATTCCTTGGAGTTCCAATGCTATAGAGAGTTGCCGACTAGCCTGGCAGGGCAAATAGAGGTTAGGGTTAGAGGTAAGTAAATGCCTAAGCAGAAGATTCGAATTAAAATCAGAGGTTATGACCACAGGCTAGTTGACCAATCTGTGGAGCAAATCGTGGAGACTGCAGAGCGCACTGGTGCTGTGGTTGCTGGCCCGGTACCATTGCCCACTCATATCCAGAAGTTTTGTGTTATTCGTTCTCCACATATTGATAAAGATTCACGAGAACAATTTGAAATTCGTACTCATAAGCGTCTCATTGACATCTTGGGCCCAACTTCCAAAACTATAGATGCGTTGACTCAACTCCAGCTACCTTCTGGGGTGGAAATAGATATCAGGTTATAGCGGAGAAATGATTCAAGGTATGATTGGCAGGAAAATAGGCATGACTCAGCTTTTCCGGGATGATGGAGAGGTTGTGGTAACAGCTATTGAAGCAGGTCCTTGCTTTGTTACGCAAGTGAAAACCGAGGCTAATGATGGGTACGATGCTGTCCAGCTTGGTTTTGGAGATGCGAAGCGGATTAACTCTCCGCAAAAAGGCCATCTTAAAGGAGTAGGCCAATTAAGGTATCTCCGCGAGTTCGATGTTGATGATATCAGCTCTGTTCAGGTGGGCCAGAAAATTGATGTAGATATGTTCAAGCCAGGTGATTTGATTGATGTCACTGGCGTATCGAAAGGTAAAGGTTTTGCTGGCGTAGTCAAACGCCATCATTTTGCTGGCGGACCGAAGACCCACGGACAGTCCGACCGTCATCGGGCACCTGGTTCCATTGGTGCCACTACATCCCCGGGTCGAGTGCTAAAAGGAACACGTATGGCTGGACATATGGGGGATAAGCGGGTAACGGTGCGTAATCTTAAAGTGCTTGATGTCGATTCGGCTCGGCACTTATTACTGGTTAAAGGAGCAGTACCCGGTTCTAAGAAAGGATTGTTGCTCATTGAGAAAGCTAGTGGGGAATAAGCGAGAATGCAAGTTCAAGTTTACGATTTAAGCGGTGAAGTAACCGGGCAGATAGAAATAAGGGAAGATGTTTTTGGGGTGCCCTTAAACGAAGCTGTGGTGCACCAGGCTCTGGTGAGGCAGTTGGCTAATCGGCGCCAAGGTACTGCTGACACTAGGAGAAGAGGCGAGGTTACTGGTAGTACCAGGAAACTTTTTGCTCAAAAACATACCGGGCGGGCACGCCGTGGTGATATTAGGTCGCCCTTGCTCAGAGGAGGTGGGGTGGCTTTCGGTCCCCACCCTCGAAGCTACCGACAAGGTATGCCTAAGAAGATGCGGCGTTTAGCTTTGAAATGCGTGCTTTCTGCTAAAGCCGGTAGTGGGGCGTTGAAACTTGTAGATAAACTTGAGCTTGACGAGCCAAAAACGAAGGCGATATCGGATATGTTGATAGCTTTAAGGATTGATGCTTCTGTCATCATCGCTACTGCTGAAGCTGAGCCTAATTTGGTTGTATCGGCGCGCAACTTGCCAGGCGTTAAGACAATCCCGGCACCTTTGTTGAATGTGGCCGATTTGCTTTCTTTCAAAGATTTGGTAATGACTGTGGACGCAGTGCGAGTGGTGGAAAAGTTGTGGGGTGAAAAGCCAATCGAAGAGGCAGTGAGTAGCGGCAATTAAGATTTTGGAAATTAAACATGCATCTTTATGAAGTACTGCGGCGGCCTTTAATCACTGAGAAGAGTACGCTCCTAAAAGAGCAGAACAGGTATGCTTTCGAGGTGGCGTCAGGGGCCAGTAAACGCCAAATTAAAGAAGCAGTGGAAGCAGCATTTAAAGTCAGCGTGGTTAAGATTAATGTGATGAATGTACCAGGGAAGATGAAAAGGATAGGCAGGCGACAGGTATTGACTCCAGTCTGGAAGAAGGCAGTTGTTACCCTGGAACCAGGGCAGAAGATAGAATTCTTCGAAGGAGTCTAAAAAAGCAGGGGATTAGAATTGGGTTCAGTTATCAAAAAACGGAAGAAAAAGATGGCGAAGCATAAGCATCGCAAGCTCCTTAGGAAAACCCGATGGCAAAGGAGACATCCCTAGGACCTAGGGGAGGTAAGCTTTGGCATTAAAGACCTATCGGCCGACATCACCGAGCAGGCGGGGTATGGTTAGTGCCTCTTTTGAGGAGATAACTAAGACAGCCCCGGAGAAGTCCCTATTGGAGCCGCTTAAGAAAAAAGCAGGGCGGAGCAATAGAGGTGTGATAACTGTGCGGCATCGAGGTGGCGGTGCTAAGCGTAGATTGCGCATTATTGATTTCAAGAGAGATAAACTGGGTGTCCCAGGTAAAGTAGCTGCCGTGGAATATGACCCCAATCGCTCAGCGCGCATCGCTCTCATTCATTATGCGGATGGGGAGAAGCGTTACATTCTGGCTCCTCTAGGGCTTAATGTAGGTGACGTTATAATGGCGGGCGAGGGAGCTGAAATAAAGCCCGGTAATACACTACCACTGGGTTCGATTCCCGATGGTACTCTGATTCATAATCTTGAGCTTGAACCTGGCAAAGGCGGACAGTTAGTTCGTGGTGCTGGGACGGCAGCTCAGCTATTAGGTAAGGAGGGTAGGTATTCTCTGGTTCGTTTGCCCTCAGGCGAAGTTCGGCGTTTTTTGACCGATTGTTTGGCTACTATAGGACAGGTAGGCAACGTTGAACATCAAGGAATCAGGCTGGGTAAGGCTGGGCGCACGAGATTGTTAGGACGGCGTCCTCAGGTTCGCGGTTCAGCTATGACGCCGCGTGACCATCCACATGGGGGAGGTGAAGGTAGAGCTCCTCGGGGGATGGCACCGAAGACACCATGGGCTAAGCCGGCTTTGGGTCGTAAGACACGACGCAGCAAGACTTCAGATAGATTAATTGTTAAGCGTCGGAAGTAGAAGGTAGTTAAAAAGGCAGGAGAATAATGTCACGTTCATCTAAAAAAGGTCCTTATTGCGACGCCAAGTTGCTTAAAAAGATAGATGCACTTAATCGCTCGGGAGAGAAGGTAGTGATAAAGACATGGTCTCGCGCCTCTACAGTTTTGCCTCAAATGATAGGTCATACTGTTGGAGTGCATGATGGCCGGCGGCATGTGCCCATCTTTATTACAGAGAACATGGTGGGACATAAGCTGGGAGAATTTGCCATGACTCGGACATTTCGCGGGCACGTTAGCAAGGCACAAGTGACTGTTCAGGCAAGGAAGAAATAGTTTCATGAAGGTGGCAGCAATAGCTAAAGATGTTCGTATCTCGCCTCGGAAAGTTAAGTTAGTTGTAGACGTGGTACGAGGCAGGACAGTTGACGAGGCTTTGGCTATTCTTAAGTTTTCGCCAACGCCAGCAGCTCGGGCTGTGGCTAAGGTGATAAAATCGGCGGCGGCAAATGCGGAAAACAATTTTCAGATGGAACCTGCTGGACTTAAGATTACTGATATTTCTGCTAATGAGGGGCATACTTTAAAAAGATTCCGGCCTCAGGCTAGAGGGCGTGTGAGCCCTATATTAAAGCGTTCCACCCATATCAGTGTTTTCGTCGAGGAGGAAGCAGAAAGTGGGACATAAAGTTCATCCTTACGGTTTTAGAATTGGTGTTATTCGCGGCTGGCACGCTAAATGGTATGACAAGAAACATTATACCGAGTTTTTGCATGAGGATTTGAAGTTACGCAAGGCTATCGAGAAAAAGTGCTCTGATGGTGGTGTCGCCAGGGTGGAAATTGACCACCAGGGTAATGAGGTCTTGTTGACGGTATATTCATCCCGCCCCGGTATTGTTATCGGTAGAGGTGGGCAGCGTGCCGAGGAATTGCGTTCGCTTTTGGAAGAAATCTGTGGTAAGAGAGTGCGATTATCCATTAAGGAAGTTGAACAGCCTGAGCTTGAGGCTTGCTTAGTAGCTAGAAATGTGGCTGACCAGCTCGAACGTCGGATGGCTTTTAGGCGGGCAATGAAACAATCTGCTTTTCGGACAATGCAGGCTGGCGCTAAAGGGGTTAAGATAAGCTGTGCTGGGAGGCTGGGAGGTGTGGAAATCGCTCGTCGTGAGACTACTCTTCAGGGTCAGCTACCCTTGCATACACTTTGTGCTGATATAGATTATGGTTTTGCTGAAGCTCATACTACGCTAGGCCACATTGGCGTTAAGGTCTGGATTTATAAAGGTGATATCCTTCCCGAGGTGAGAAGAGAAATTGTTACAGCCGAAGCGAGTGAAGTATCGTAAAACTCACCGAGGTCATTTGAGAGGCAAGGCGCAAGCTGGAAACACCATTGTCTTCGGTGAGTTCGGGTTGCAGGCTCAGCATGGCGCGTGGATAACGGCCAGGCAGATTGAAGCTGCTCGCCGTGTCATTGTTCGTTACCTGCGTCGCGGTGGTCAGATGTGGATTCGTGTCTTTCCGGATAAGTCAGTGACTAAAAAACCAGCGGAGACGAGAATGGGCAGTGGTAAGGGTGCTCCAGACCATTGGGTAGCTGTAGTCAGACCGGGAAGAATGTTATTTGAGATAAGTGGTATAAAAGAGAGTATGGCTAAGGAAGCATTGCATTTAGCTTCCTATAAGCTACCTATTGCTACCAGGTTTGTAGTAAAGGAAACGGTTAAGGAAGAGGCGAAAGGTTGAAAATCGAGGAAATTCGAGGTTTGGGCGACGAGGAATTATTGAAGCGTTTAGAAGAAGCCCGCAAGGAGCTTTTTAATTTACGGTTTCGTCTGGCTACTCGGCAGTTGGCTAATCACCGCGAATTGCCTAAAGTTAAGAAAAGAATCGCCAGAATCCAGACTGTAATAAGAGAGAGAGCTAGGAGTAGGATAGTCTATGGAAGGAAAGCGAAAAATCAGAACTGGCAGGGTAATAAGCGATAAGATGGATAAAACGGTGGTGGTGGTGGTGGGGAGTTTAACGCGTCACCCTCTTTACAAGAAGGTAATCAGGCATACTTCTAAATTCAAAGTTCATGATGAGACTAATGCCTGCAAGGTTGGTGACGTGGTGAAGATTGTTGAGACTCGCCCTTTGTCCAAGGGTAAACGCTGGCGAGTGGTAGAAATAATAAGCAGAAAGGAAGTAGTTGAGGTCGAGCCTACTGAGGTAGCTTAAATTCGGTCAGAGATAAGAAATAATGATTCAGTCCTATACTAGACTTAAAGTAGCTGATAATACTGGAGCTCGACAGATTATGTGCATTAATGTGCCAGGTGGCACGCGGAGAAGATATGCCACCGTTGGCGATGTTATTGTAGGCACGGTGAAGCGCGCTATTCCTGGTGGTGTGGTGAAGAAGGGTGATGTGGTGCGGGCAGTAATTGTGCGTATAGCTAAACAGCACCATCGCCCAGACGGTTCTTATATTAGATTTGATGATAATGCTGCTGTTATCCTGGATGACAGGAATAATCCCAGAGGCACTCGTATTTTTGGTCCGGTAGCCAGAGAACTCAGAGACAAAAATTTCATGAAGATAATATCGTTAGCACCCGAGGTTCTTTAAGATGAAGATTAGAAAGAATGATACGGTTCTTGTTATCGTCGGCAAAGATAAGGGTAAGAAGGGTAAGGTACGTCAGGCTTTACCTAAGAAAGATATGATTATGGTCGAAGGTGTTAATATGGTTAAGCGCCATTCCCGAGCCCGTGGTGTAGCCAGGCAGGCTGGCATAATCGAGCTAGAAGCTCCACTGCATATATCAAATGTCATGTTAATTTGCAGCAAATGTAACAAACCGACTCGGGTAGGTTACAGCTTTCTTGCTGATGGGAAAAAGGCGCGAATTTGTCGCTCTTGTGATGAAGTCATTGACTAGTTAAAGGCATGAGTTGAAAATGTCTCGATTGAAGGAAAAATATGTAAAAGAGATAGTGCCCGAACTGATGAGTAAGTTTGGGTATGAGAACGTGATGCAAGTGCCGAAGCTTAGCAAAATCGTGCTGAATATCAGTTTAGGTGAGGCGATACAGAACCCTAAAGCATTAGAAGGGGCTGAGAGCGATTTAGCAGCTATTGCTGGGCAGCATCCGGTAATAACACGGGCCAGGAAGTCTATCGCCGCTTTCAAACTCAGGGCTGGCATGCCTATTGGCATAATGGTGACATTACGAGGCAGGCGAATGTATGACTTCTTTGATAAGCTCGTCAGTGTCGTTTTGGCACGCATCCGGGATTTTCAAGGGGTATCCCGTGATTCATTTGATGGCGAGGGCAACTATACTCTGGGAATGAAAGAGCAAGTAGTTTTCCCTGAGATTGATTACGATAAGGTGGATAAGTTGCGGGGATTGGAAGTAACTATTGTTACTACCGCGGCTAATGATGAAGAAGGCAGGGGTTTGCTTGAGGCTCTGGGCATGCCCTTTAGAAGAGACTGAGGTTGGCATTAGAAATGGCAAAGTTATCTAAAGTTTTAAAATCAAAACGCCCTACGAAGTATAAGGTGCAGCAGCGGAGTCGCTGCCAATTGTGTGGCAGACCGCGTGCTTATATACGTAAGTTCGGTTTGTGCCGTATTTGTTTTCGAAAGTTGGCTTTAAGTGGTCAGATTCCTGGGGTGAGGAAGTCAAGCTGGTGATTTAAAGTCTGGAGGCGTCTCTCTATGGTTACTGATCCTATTGCTGATATGTTAACTCGAATACGAAACGCAATCATGGCGCACCATGATAGTGTCCTTGTACCAACTTCAAGGATTAAGCTTTCTATCGCTAAAATTCTTAAAGATGAGGGCTTCGTTGCTGATTATACTGTGCTTAGGGGTAAACCGCAGCGAGTGATTAAAATTATCTTGAAATATATAGATGGGCGTCCTGCCATTGTAGGTTTGGAGAGAGTTAGCAAGCCAGGCCTTCGAATGTATGTTGGGCGTGGGGAAATTCCACGCGTCTATGGTGGGCTTGGTATTACTATCTTGTCTACATCTAAAGGAGTCATGACCGGGCAGGAGGCATGGCGCCGAAATCTCGGTGGTGAATTGTTATGTTATGTTTGGTGAGTAGGCTGTCGGAGGATATTTCGTGTCTAGAATAGGATTATTACCTATACTTGTGCCTCAGGGTGTGAAGGTGAACATCCAGGGCAGTCAAGTGACCGTAGAGGGCAGTAAAGGTAAACTGGCCAGGTCATTTCATCCCGATATCTCTATTACGCTGAAGGATGGAAGCCTGGTAGTAGCACGGCCTACCGATAATAGAAACCATCGTGCTTTACATGGCTTAACTCGGAGCCTTCTGGCTAACATGGTTGAAGGGGTTACTAAAGGTTTTGAGAAGGTTCTGGAGCTAATTGGTGTTGGATATCGAGCTCAAAAAGCTGGCAATAAATTGTCACTACAGGTTGGATTTAGTCATGCGGTGGATTTTTCCCCGCCGCCTGGAATAGATATTGTTGTTGAAGGGACGAACCGTATTCGGGTTATTGGTATAGACAAAGAGATTGTGGGTGGGACGGCGGCTCGAATTCGAGCGATACGTCCTGCGGATTCGTACAAGGGTAAAGGTGTCAAATATGCTGGTGAGGTACTTCGTCTAAAACCTGGCAAGGCAGGTAAAGCAGCGTTAAAAGGATAAAGGATATTGATGGCTAAAGCAGATGCCAGATTAGCGCGAAAGCGCCGTCACACACGAATCAGAGCCGAGTTAAGCGGCACAGCGATGAGGCCAAGGCTTTGCGTTTTTCGGAGCTTGAAACATATCTATGCTCAAGTTATAGATGATGGTACTGGCTATACTCTGGTTTCAGCCAGCAGTTTAGACCCGGAAATCAAAGAGAAGGCGGCTGGGAAGAAAAAAAAGGAAAGTGCTGAACTGGTAGGCTCTCTTGTAGCCCAACGCGCCTTGAGCAAGGGGGTCAGCCGTGTCGCTTTTGACAGAGGCGGCTATAAGTATCATGGGAGAGTAAGGGCTTTGGCTGAAGCCGCCAGGAAAGTCGGATTAGATTTTTGAGGTTTGTCTGATGAAAGCAATTACCAAGCTAATCGGTGAGAAAACTAAAATTGATGCTAGCGAACTTGAAATTAGCGAGAAGCTAGTGTCACTTAACCGTGTAACCAAAGTCGTTAAAGGTGGTAAAAAGCTTCATTTTAGAGCTCTGGTAGTGGTTGGCGATGGCAATGGACACGTCGGGGCTGGTCTGGGTAAGGCTAGAGAAGTACCGGAAGCTATCCGTAAGGCTGGTGTTACAGCAAAGAAAGAGTTAATCAAGGTGCCTATGTCAGGTACTACTATACCGCATGAGATTTTGGCTAAGTTCAGAGCAGCGAAAGTCTTGCTTAAACCAGCACCACCGGGGACTGGTGTCATTGCTGGCGGCAGTGTACGGGCTGTGCTTGAAGCTGCAGGCATGAAGGATGTACTCACTAAATCTTTGGGTAGCTCTAACCCTGTTAATACGGTCAGAGCGACTCTATTGGCCTTAGCTAGTCTCAGGAACCCTGAGGAAGCTGTAGCAAAGCGGAAAGCTGAACTTGGAATCAAGGGAGATGAGGCAAGTGGCTAAACTTCGCATCACATGGATAAAGAGTGATATTGGTTATGCCAAAGACCAAAAGCGAACCTTGAAAGCTTTGGGTTTTCATCGGTTGTATCAAACGGTGGAGCATGAAGATTCTCCTTCCATTAGAGGCATGGTAGGTAAGGTCGGTCATTTAGTTAAAATGGAAGTGATTGGTGATGGAGCAACATAAACTAAAACCCTCAGCGGGGGCCAAACATAAAAGAAAACGCGTTGGTCGTGGTGATGGCAGCGGGCACGGCACTTATTCGGGGCGCGGCTGTAAAGGTCAGAAGTCGCGTGCTGGTGGTGGAGTTCGCCTTGGTTTTGAGGGCGGGCAGCTACCCCTTATTAAGCGTCTACCTCGGAAAAGGGGGTTTGTTAACATCTTTAGAGCGGAGTACAGTATTGTTAATGTGGGCGAACTAAAAGTATTCCCCCCCAATGCTGATGTTACTCCAAAAGAATTGCTTGAAGTCGGGCTAATTAAATCTTCTAAGCATCCAGTTAAAATCCTCGGCGATGGTGAGATTGACCGCCCACTTGTAATAAAGGCCAACAAATTCTCTGCTGCTGCTGAAAAGAAAATCGTGGCCGCCGGTGGGAGAGTGGAGAGCATTTAAGATGCAGCAAGTGTCAGGTAGACCGCGCCTTATTCAAGCATTGATAGACGCCTTTTCTCTGCCAGACTTGAGACGTCGCCTCCTGTTTACATTGGGCATGCTGGTAGTTTTTCGCTTCATAGCCCATGTTCCCGTGCCCGGTGTGAACCTTTCCGCACTTGATGAGCTTTTTAGAACAAATCAGCTTCTGGGCATGCTTGACTTGTTTAGTGGTGGAGCTATGAGAAATTTCAGCGTGGCGGCTATGGGAGTTTATCCTTATATAACTTCTTCCATCGTTATGCAGTTGTTAGTTCCAGTTATCCCTCAACTCAGGGCTTTATCTCAAGAAGGGGAAGCCGGCAGACGCAGGATTAATCAGTTTACTCACTGGCTGACCGTCCCCTTAGCTGCTCTTCAAGGCTATGCTCAGTTAACACTGATGCGCAGTCAGGGTGTTATAGGTCAAGTTGCTGCGTTGCCTACACTGGGCATAATAGTGTCAATGACTGCGGGAACAATGTTTCTTATCTGGCTTGGCGAGCTGATTACTGAGCGAGGCATTGGCAACGGTGTCTCGATAATAATCTTCGGTGGCATTGTGTCTGGTTTGCCGGAGATGATTGGTCGTGGCTTTATCGCCAGGGAGAATCTGGTTGGTCTAATCGCCTTCATCATTCTGGCCCTGGCCATAGTGGTGTTTATAGTCATATTCATCGAAGGGCATCGGCGTATTCCAGTGCAATATGCGCGGACTGCATTTCGTGGTGCTCGCATGTATCGCCAGACAGGCTCAACATATATCCCGCTTCGCGTAAATACAGCAGGTATGATACCTCTCATTTTTGCTATCTCACTGATGATTTTTCCGGCAACGATAGCTAGCTATTTTGCTAGCCCCCAAGGACAGGACCCGAACTTCGCCAGTAAGATTATGACGTGGTTCAGTCCTGATGCAGCTCTCCCCATGGGTCTGTTTTACTGGGTGCTTTATTTCGTTATGGTGGTTGCTTTTACCTTTTTCTATACCATGGTGATATTCGAGCAAATGGACCTGGCACGGACTTTACAGCGTCAAGGTGGCTTCATCCCGGGCGTTCGCCCAGGCAAACCCACCACCGATTACCTTAACAAGGTTATCAACCGTCTCACCTGGGGTGGGGCTTTTTACTTAGCTTTAGTTGCAGTTTCTCCATTTCTGATTCGAGAATTGACGGACGTCGCTGTGTTGACTCTGTCTAGTACTGGGATACTCATCGTTGTCGGTGTGGCTTTGGATACTATGAAACAGATAGAGGCGCAGTTGACCATGCGGCGCTACGAAGGTTTCTTAAAGTAAGGAGATAAGCAGAGTGTTTTTGGTTTTGCTCGGTGCTCCCGGGGCGGGCAAGGGAACTCAGGCAGCTATGATTTCCCGAAAGCTAGGACTAGCTCATATAGCTTCGGGTGACCTTTTCCGACAGGCAGTAGAGAAAGGTACAAAGTTGGGACAGTCAGTTAAAGCCTATATGGATAAGGGTGCTTTGGTTCCTGACGAGGTGACGATTCAGCTTATCTCTGAGCGCCTGAATGAACCTGATTGTAAAACGGGATGTGTTTTTGATGGTTTTCCCCGGACTATCGAGCAGGCCAAGGCGCTTGATAAGATGTTAACCAGTCGAAAGGAGGCTATAGATAAAGCGGTTTATATTGAGGTTCCTGAAGAAGAGCTGTTGAAACGGCTCAGCGGGCGATGGATATGCCGCCAGTGCCAGGTGCCTTACCATGAGCTGACCTCACCGCCCAAAGTTCCCCGGAAATGTGACAGATGTGGTGGCGAGTTATACCAACGTTCTGATGATGCTGTGGAGACGGTAAAAGAGCGATTAAAGGTTTATTTTGCTCAGACCGCGCCGGTTCTGGACTATTATAAGACGATGGACAAGCTTATTGCAGTGAATGGCAAGCTTGGAATAGAAGATGTGGCTGAGGCGATAATTGATGTTCTTAAGCCTAAATCGGTAAGAGCCGGATGACTGTGATAAAGTCTCCACAGGAAGTAGCTATTATGCGACAGGCTGGAAAAATTGTAGCAGCAGTGTTACAAAAATTGAGGGAAGAAATAAGACCAGGAATTAAGACGCGCCAACTGGACTCTGTAGCTATGAGTGAACTACAAAAGTATGGGGCTAAGGCTTCTTTCAAAGGTTATCGTGGCTTCCCAGCACACCTGTGTGTCTCGGTGAATGATGAGATTGTCCATGGTATTCCGGGGGAGCGGTGGCTAGGTGAGGGAGACATAGTCTCCGTAGACTTCGGGGCGATTGTTGGCGGTTTCCATGGTGATGGAGCGATAACGGTGGGGGTAGGTAGAATTAATTCTAAAGCTCAGGAACTCTTAGCGGTTACTGAGGCTGCATTGATGGCTGGAATAAAGGCAGCACGTTGTGGTAACCATCTGGGAGATATTTCGGCGGCTATTCAGAGTTATGTCGAAACAAGGGGATTTTGTGTGGTTCGGGAGTATTCCGGGCATGGAGTTGGTAGGGACTTACATGAAGACCCATTAGTGCCAAACTTCGGCTCGCCCGGTGATGGCCCCTTATTGCAAAAGGGTATGACATTAGCGCTGGAGCCGATGGTGACTGCTGGTCACTGGCGGACACGGCTTGCTAAGAACAGATGGACGGTACTGACTGCTGATGGCAGTCTTTCGGCTCACTTTGAGCATACTATCGCTATTGACGAGGGTGAACCGGAGATACTAACTCTATTATAATAGAAGTGTAGTATGCCTAAGAAAGAAGCAATAGAGGTTGAAGGCACAGTGATTGAATCCTTACCTAATGCCACTTTTCGTGTCGAGTTGGCTAACGGGCATGAGGTTTTAGCTCATATTTCGGGTAAAATGAGGAGGCATTACATTAGGATTTTGCCGGCTGATAAAGTGTTGGTGGAGCTTTCCCCCTACGATTTGAGTCGAGGGAGAATTACTTATCGGTTTAAATAGTCATAAGCGAGTCGAGAATGTTTAGCAACATTGTAGCCTGCCGGGTAAGCGAGAGCATCTGCTCCAATTTACCCACTGACACAAGCAGAGTTAATAAACACTCTCCGAGTCAGGTTTTGACATGTTTATACACAAAGTATATTATGTAAGGGTTTTTCGAATTTTACGGTGGTTAAACTATGAAAGTGCGGTCTTCTGTTAAGTGTCGTTGTGATAAATGCAAGATTATAAGGCGGCGTGGAGTCGTCCGGGTTATTTGCCAAAACCCTAAGCATAAGCAGCGACAAGGATAACTTGGAGGAAATTGAGATATGGCACGCATTGCAGGTGTGGATATTCCTAAAGAGAAAAAGGTGGCGATCTCTCTGCAGTATATTTACGGCATCGGTCCTACCGTAAGCCGCAGGATTTTGACTTCCAGCGGTGTGAATCCCGATACTAAAGTAAAGGACCTTAGTGACCAAGAGGTTAGCCGTATTCGAGAGATTATTGATAAAGAGTATAGAGTAGAAGGTGAGCTTCGTAAGGAAGTTAATCTGAATATTAAGCGGCTTGTTGAAATTGGCAGCTATCGAGGTATCAGGCATCGTCGCGGTCTACCCGTCCATGGACAGCGGACACGAACCAATGCTCGGACCAAACGTGGTCTTCGTAAGACTGTGGCTGGCCGCGGACAGAGGCGTGGAGTAGCTAAGAAATAAAGGAGTGATGAAAGTAATATGCCTAAGAAAAAGAGGACTGGGGTAAGAAGGCGAGAACGCAAACAGATTGCTGAAGGTAAGGCTTACATCCAATCTACCTTTAATAATACAATTGTTACTCTTACCGACAGTAAAGGCAACGTTGTCGCCTGGGGGAGTTCCGGTACAGCCGGGTTTAAGGGCTCTCGCAAAGGTACTCCTTATGCTGCTCAGTTGGCTGCCCAGGCAGCTGCTCAGAAAGCTAAAGAGCACGGTTTGCGTCAGGTAGAGGTATTCGTCCGTGGTCCCGGCAGCGGTCGCGAAGCAGCAATTCGAGCAATTCAAGCCTCCGGGATTTCAGTTACGGGGATTAAGGATGTGACACCTATTCCGCATAATGGCTGTCGGCCTCGTAAGAGAAGGCGAGTGTAGAAATGGCAAGGTATACGCAGGCTACTTGTCGTTTATGTCGTCGTGTTGGCGACAAATTAATGCTCAAAGGAGACAGGTGTTTCACCTCCAAATGCGCTTTAGAGCGTAGAGATGTCCCACCTGGCTATAGTGCCATTGCCAAGCGGCGAGCAAAGAAGTCTGACCGTGGGCTTCAGTTACAGCAGAAGCAGAAAGCTCGCTATACCTACGGAATTTTGGAACGGCAGTTCCGTAAAGTCTTCGCTGAGGCGGAAAGGCTACCCGGTGTAACTGGTGAGAATCTCTTAGTCTTGTTGGAGAGACGCTTGGACAACGTGGTTTATCGTCTGGGCTTTGCCAGTTCGCGGCCTCAGGCGAGGCAACTAGTGCGACATGGTCACTTTCGGTTAAATGGACGTAAGACTGATATTCCCTCCTGTCTGGTAAAACCTGGTGATGTTATCGCTTGGCGGGAAGCTAGTACCCAAAGTGAATATTATAAGACACTCGTTCAGGAAATTGAGAGCAGGACTATTCCTGGTTGGTTATCGCTGGATAAGCAAAAACTGGTTGGCAAAATCGTTAATTTGCCAGCCGGTGACGATATTGAAGTGAAGTTCGACGCAAAAGTTATTGTCGAATATTATTCCCGGTGAGGTAGTTTCTTGGCTAGCTTAGCATTACCAAAAGTTGAATGTGTTGAAAGCACTGAAATCCATGGCCGTTTTGTTGCCGAGCCGCTGGAGAAAGGTTTCGGAGTTACACTGGGCAATAGTTTACGCCGGGTGCTTCTTAGTTCTTTACCCGGTGCGGCGATAACCTGGGTCATGATTGAAGGTATGCAACACGAGTTCTCCACAATCCCATATGTTAAGGAGGACACAATAGATTTCTTGTTGAACGTCAAGGCAATACGCCTGCGACATCTTGCTCAGCGTCCCGGTAAGCTAAGACTGGAGGTTGAGGGAGAAGGGCAAGTTTGTGCTGGTGACATTAAATCATCAGCAGATTTTGAAATCGTTAACCCTGAGCTCCATCTGGCTACCCTGGACTCTCATAAAGCTAATCTCAGAGTCGAATTTAATGTCGAGGTGGGCAGAGGTTATGTGCCAGCTAGCTCCGGTGACAGCCTGCCCATAGGAGCAATTCCCATAGATGCTATCTTCACACCGGTGCGCAAAGTCAATTACTCGGTCGAGCCCAGCAGCATCAGGGAGGGAAGCAACCAGGAGAAACTTATCCTGGAAGTCTGGACTGATGGCACTTTGTCTCCGATAGAGGCTGTTAGTCAAAGCGCAGCTATCCTGGTCGAGCAGTTCAGCTGCTTCCGTGAATTGGCTAAGGCTGTTACCCTTGAGGGAGCCGAAGTGTCATGGCAAAGGCTGCTGCCGCCAGAGCAGTACCTGATGCCTTTAGACCAACTGAATTTATCAACACATACTTATAACAGCTTAAGAAGAGGTGGTGTTACCACATTAGGTCAGATTTTAGAGCGGGGTATAGATGGTCTGCGTGCCCTAGCTGGCTTTGGGGCTAAGTCTACGGAGGAAGTGGAGACAGCCCTTAAACGGCTCGACCTACCCTTTATCCCCGAATCTAAAGAGAAAAAGGAAAAAAAGAAGGGGACATCTTTAGCTTCTAATAAAGCTGAAAGCAATTCAGATAGCTAGAGGAAGATTACACATTGAGACATCAGATAGCTGGACGAAAACTCAGCAGACCTACAGCGCAGCGCTGGGCATTGTACCGTAACTTGGTCACTGATTTATTCAAGTACGAAAAAATCATCACCACTGAGGCCAAGGCAAAGGAAATTCGTGGCCTGGCTGAGAAGATGATTACATTAGGGAAAGAAGGCAGCCTGGCTTCTCGGCGCCGGGCTTTGGCCTTTGTTACCGACAAGAAGATTGTGGGCAGGATATTTGGAGAGTTTGCCCCCAGATATGCACAGCGCCCCGGAGGTTATACACGATTGGTCAAGTTGGGACGCCGGGTCGGTGACGGGGCACCCTTGGTACAGCTTGAGATGGTAGAATAAAAAGACACCTTCCGGTGAAGCTCTTTAACAGTTTTAACAAAATCGTTCTGGTTGTGGAGTATGATGGCAGACGATATCATGGTTTCCAGTGGCAAGCTAAATTGCCCACGATTCAAGCTGAACTCGAGCGAGCTATACGAAAACTCACTGGAGAGAGGAGACGTGTAGCCGCTGCCAGCCGGACTGATGCTGGCGTGCACGCCAGGGGTCAGGTAGTCAGCTTTCGGACCGGGTCTGTTTTGCCTCCTCGGACGTTTGTTAGAGCACTGAATTACTATCTGCCGAGGGACATTGCGGTTAAGGGAGCTTGCCGAGTGGATGTAACTTTTAATGTCAGGCGTGATGCCGTGAGCCGGGAATATGATTATTACATTTTGAATAGTTCCAGTCGGTCACCTCTACACGAGGGTTTTGTTTATACTATACCTAAAGAGTTGAATATTGAAATGATGAATCAGGCGTGTAAATTTCTTGAAGGTGAACACGATTTCGCCTCTTTTGCTACCTCTCTAGGCAAGCTAAAAAGCACAGTGCGCACTGTGTATGAAGCTAATGTGACAAGGGAGGATGATTTGGCCACCTTCCATATGACTGCTAATTCTTTTCTGCCTCACCAGGTTCGCAATACGGTAGGCATATTGATAAGAGTGGGGTCAGGCAAAGTGGGACTTGACGAGTTTCAACGGATTATGGAGGCAAAGACGCTGGGGTTGGCCGGGCCAACAGCCCCGCCTTGTGGTCTATATCTTACTAAAGTCAATTATCCCAGCGATTTGGAACTGGAAACATGAAGACATATGCAACTAAAGCTGGAGACATCGAACGCCAGTGGCATGTTGTGGATGCCGCTGGGAAAACTCTGGGCAGGCTCGCCTCCCAGATAGCAAGTTTGCTCATGGGCAAGCATAAGCCGACATATGTTCCGTATCTTGATACCGGTGACTATGTTATCGTGCTCAATGCAGCCAAGGTTAGAGTAACGGGGAAGAAAGCCAGACAAAAAGTCTACTATCGGCATTCTGGGTACCCTGGCGGCTTGAGAGCAACGACTTTCGAAGATATGCTGGCTAGCCATCCTACCAGGGTGATTGAGCATGCGGTTAGGGGTATGTTGCCCCATAATCGGCTGGGTAGAGCCATGTTTAAGAAGCTCAAGGTTTATGCCGGCGATAGCCATCCGCATCAGGCACAACTCGCTGGCGCGAAAATGACTGCAAAAGGGAGTGGAAGCTCGTGACAACTCAAACTTATATCCGTGGTATAGGCAGGCGCAAGTCTGCCATAGCCCAGGTCAAACTGTTCTCAGGGGGCAGTGGGGAGATTATCATCAATGGTAAGCCTTATCAGGAGGTTTTCCCTCGAATTGAACACCGCCGCACCATCGAGCATCCGTTTGTGGCTACCGATACCGTAGGAAAGTTCAACGTCGAGGTCAAGGTGAACGGTGGTGGCATGACTGGCTGGGCTGGCGCTATTCGACTTGGCATTGCCCGAACCCTGGTTGAAGCCAACGAGCAATTCAAGCCTCTTCTGCGACAGGAAGGGCTGTTAACCCGTGACCCTCGAGTTAAAGAACGCAAGAAGTACGGACTCAAGCGCGCCCGCAAAGCACCTCAATACACCAAGCGATAAAAATTCCGAATGGAAAAGGCTTGGGCAGCGGAACTGGACCGGCTACGGCCATATCTACTTGAGAAGTTCCACGAGTGGATTCATGAGCAGCGGAATTTTCACCTGCCTAAAGCTCGGCTGTTATCCAGCGAGGAAAAATCACGATTAGCTGGATATTTTGAGAACAGACTCCTTGATGTGGTCAGAGTGGTCAGCGTTGACCGCATTCAAAATCCCAAATTCTATGGTGCCCTGAAAAAGTCCGGTGTGCCAATTCCTCTGGATTTCAGCACCGCCGTTGGCCTTACTCTCATTGACTGCATCCTCATTCGGAAAGAACTCCAGCCGGGCACTACTGCATTTATCTCCACTCTATTTCATGAGATGGTTCACGTCGTCCAGTTTGATATATTGGGCATAAAAGGGCACATTGAACTATATGCTGATAGCTTGCGTGAGGGCGATTATCAGTACCACAGCGTTATCTTGGAAAGACAAGCCTATGGCCTTACTAACAGGTTTGACCGCGGCGAGCCCCCATTTTTAGTTAGCGCGGTCATCAGGCAAGAGCTAGGACGCGGCCAGTAGCAGGCGAACACTGGGCGTGAACAAGATGCAGGGGGTAACAAAATGAGTATTTGTTCAGCCGTAACGTTATAAGGATACTTGTTAGCTCACAGAAAACTTCAAAATTGGAAGAAAAAAGTCAGGTCATACCTATTGACAAATCGTTTGTGACTAATTACAATAGCATGAGCTAGGAAAAGAGGGCGTTGAACTGCCACCCGTAAGTGGTCACTTGGGTGGTAGCGAGCCAATAGTGAAACCGACCTTAGCAAATGGTCGGTTTTTTGTGTGGAAAACGGTAGCAGCTCTGCCTGCAGATATAAAAGGCAAATTTTGAAAGAATGGAGAAGATAATGAGAAAGGTATTTTATTCAGTATTTATAACAGCGGTGCTGGTGCTGCCAATGATGCTTGTGGCAATTCCAGTATACGCGCACATTCCGGACTCCCCAACAGGACTGACCGCAACAGTGAACCCAGACAACTCAATAACCGTTTCTTGGAGCCCAGTAACCTGTGACCCAGCCATAGACAAATATAAGGGGCAATGGGGAACTGCCCCAACATTCAACACAGAAACTGATTTCGCAGTGGATGCACCGACCACCAGTTTCACCACACAATCAGGCTTGACGGAAGGGACCTACTACTTCAGGGTGGCGGCAAGGCATCCGGCTGTGCCTCCTGGTCATAATGCTGAGTGGAGCGAATGGACAACCTCTGTAAGTGCGACTATCCAGGGAGCTTCAAATCCTCTTAGCATAATAGCGCCAGAGGACATCACTGTAGAAGGGAGTACTACAGGCGGCGCTGAAGGCATTGATTTGGGTACTGCAACAGCATCCGGAGGTACACCTCAATACACCATAACAAATGATGCTCCGAGTTTCTTCCCGTTAGGGGATACGGTAGTGACGTGGACGGTTACAGATGACAACGAGGACACGGCTTCTGACACTCAAACAGTCACTGTAGTGGACACCACACCCCCAATGATAACCGTGGCTAGCTCGCTAACAGTTATCGTGGGCGCACCCTCTTCAGTATTACCGCTACCGACAGTCTCAGATATTGTTGACCCAAGCCCGACGGTAACAAATGATGCGCCGAGCTTCTTCCCGCTAGGTATGACCATAGTTACCTGGACGGCTACAGACGCCAGTGGTAATTCATCGACAGCAACAACAAGTGTAGCTGCGATTTACAACTTTGGCGGCTTCCTGCCACCTCTGGTGATAAATGGCGTAGGGAATGGGCTATTTAAGGCTGGCTCCACCATCCCAGTGAAGTTCCAGCTCACCGATTACTATGGAAAGCCGGTGAGCACTGCCACCGGCATCGCCTCTATTAATACGGCTCCAGTGGCTTCGGCCACCATCCGCTATGATGCAACGGCCATGCAGTATATCGCTAACTTGAAGACCACCAAGTCAGCGGCACTCGGCATCTACACCATCACTGTAGCCTTGGATGATGGCACGTCTCCTTATATCTCCGTGACTCTCAAGTAGGCTCTCCGATCGAGAAATCAAGCTGAAGGGGGACACCTGATATGGTGTCCCCCTTCATTTAGCGGTAGCTGTTTGGCCTGCTCTTGTTTTACTCACTGTTTAGGGCGTTTTACTTCGGAAGGGGCACGTGAACGGTCGAGCAATATCTCTTAGTTTCTTGGCATATCAGTTAATAAGTTATCGTTAAACGTAGCAAGGTTTAAAACCGAGTTAAGTGTAATGGCGCTTCGGCGAGTCTCCCGGGTCGCTAAAATGTTGAAGGTATCCTCGTCTAAGCCATTTTACTCTGTTAACTGTAGACCCTGAACTGCAACACCTCTCTACTTCTCTAAAGGATGTGGCTTGAAAGGATTCTGAATGCTATAGCGAGCAGTAGAACCGCACCGACTATCTCGGCCCATCTACCAACAAACTTGCCGACATTCCTACCTGCTACAAAACCAAGTGCCGTTACTACAAAAGCGACAGCGCCGATAGTCAGGCTAGCTATAGCGATGTTCACTCTTAAGAAGGCGAGAGAGAGTCCAACAGCCAAAGCATCAATACTTGTTGCTACTGATAGAACAAGCAGCGACGTGATTCTTGTTATATTGATTTCCTTCTCCGGAGTGTGTTGCGAGCGGAATGACTCCCAAAGCATCCTACCGCTGACAAGTACCAGTAAACCGAAGGCTACCCAGTGGTCATAGCGCGCGATGTAATCAACGATGGTCTCTCCAGCTAACCACCCGAGAACAGGCATCGTAGCTTGAAACAAGCCGAAGGAAGTGGATACGCGCAGAACTTGTCGCGCCGTGTAGTTGCGGTTGGAAATACCCCCGCTAAGTGCAACGGCGAAGCAATCGGCAGATAAGCCAATAGCTATAAAGAAAATAGGGATAAAACTGCTACCGTTAAGCATCAATAAAGTATGACATTTTACGCTGGAATTTGAAAACGAATCACTATTCTAATTAACTAAAGCAACAGCAGTAGTCATTTGGCGCGATACCAGAACTGGATAGATTATAGCTTAACAACTTGATTTTTCGTTACTTTTACCATCTGCTAAACTACTATAACAAAGTGAAGTATAATGTTTCCGCTGCGTTTACCACTGGACAAAAATGGCGTTTCTTATAATTATAATTTTGCACTGGGGTAGAACGGTCTAGTGCAGTAAGGAAGTAGTAAGATGCATTCAAGAGGCTCGTTGGTAGATGAGCTACGTGCTATAGGGCTGGATGCCCGCCAGGCAGAAGCGGGTCGACCGGAAAGTCGCGCAAGAGGCGAGGGTTGGGGCAGAAGGTCGCTACTACTAGTAGAAATACGCGGAGAGCCCATACGCTGGGTTAACGTAGTCATCCGAATTCAAGGCCAGACGAGCCAACATACCAACATTTACATAATCCCAGATTCAAGTGTATCGAAGGAAGGATGGCTAAAGGGTGTCCGGGTAAAGAATATACCCGTATTCGGACGGGTTGTTGGCATTCGTTGGAAGGGCAAGATGGCGGTAAGTCTTAAAAGGCGACTGGAACAGGACGTATCGCTCAGTCAAACACTAATTAGACTGAAGGAAGACATAGAGATACGGAGCGACCCGGAACATGGTTGTTGGACCTTAGTTTCACTTGGGCACAAGTTTGACTTAGGTGCTGGACAGCTTTTGCAGCCTGCTCCATCAGCAGAAAAGTGGGAGTGTTACAAGACCATAGCTCGCCATCTGCTGGGACATAGGGGAACGTGAAGAAAGTGAATGAAACGAAAGCACTGAATCGCTGTTCTGTGCCGATAGGCAAAGAGAGTGACGGGGGTGGGAGTATTGCTACAGGCTTTTCCTCTCACAAACTCCTGAGCATAAGATTGATTTTGAGAAACATCACGCTCCTCAAAGCTTAAGCCCCTCTGTGATAGGAACTCCTTCACTATGTTGCAGTAGGGTCAAATCCTCCAAATATTCATTCCCTCAATATACATTCATATCTATCAAAAGACTATATTTTATCTTTGTATTTTACTCCAATTCAGATTAGGATGTCGCTTACCTGCCACCTATATTTACTCATGGAATTTGGTGAACTTGCACAAATGTCAGTAAAGTGCAACGGTGGTTCAGCGTATAATCTAGAGTGCTAGAGAATTCAACGCGGCGGAGAAGCAAGCTAATAGCATTTCAAGAGCTGGGTGCGAGTATAAGAAACAGGTAATGCCTAAATTCCGTACGAAACCTGATGGGCTCAGAGGCAAGCTCATTCCCACCCAAGCAGTTTGGCAACGATTTCTATTGGTGAGTTGCCCTCAGCCTCTAACTGCAGGTATCTTGATAGGAGTTTTGGATTCCGCACTATAGATAACGCCTTCTTCTCTCCTGTCCCCGTCATCAATAGGAGCCACCAAATATCCTTTAGGTGTTCCGATGTCCTGCCATACTGTCCTAACACTCTGCCAATACTTGGGTCCCTAGATATTTGAGCCAGCATCTCATCGGTCTCGTCGGCGTGTTCAAACAGTGCCTCAACTAAGGATTCAGTTCTTTCTTCTTTGCCAAATATCATTTCCTTTATCTTGTCAGCGTGTGGCATTTCAGTTACCTGTCGTCCAGTTGCCAAGTCAAACAGCATACAAAAACGGGCACCTGAAAAGAATAGATTCCTAAAATAGGAACGGCATTTGGCACGACTCCAGAATCCCATTTTTAACTGTTTATTCAGAACAGGTTCAATCTTCGTACGATAGTGAAATTCGAAAATACGTAGAGGGAGCATGTTGAGGTCTTTATTATAAGCCTTCATTATCGCATCGGCTACCAAGCTTTCTGGAATCCACGCATTAACAAGCGCTTGCGTATCTACCCGGTCGACATTGTCCCGAGTCGGGAACTTGTTAAGAAATAAATGACACACCAAACCCAAGAAGAAAGTATCTGCGAGAATGTCGTTCATAGTTTCTCTAAGTGTATAACGTAGAGTTGCCGTGGATGGCTCGTTGAGAAAGCGCTTTGGAAAGCACAGTGCACGCTCGATGCCCGGGAAACCTATTTCTGACCCTTCTTTTCAACCCCTGTACTATCCCAATAAACGTGTCGCATGTTGGTTTAACTTTGTCGAAGACTAGCGCCGCCGACCGCTTTAACTCATTGTACTCATCGGAAGAGAAATAATCTCGCGGGTCAGTTACCGAACTAACAGTAGACTTGTAAAGTTGGACAACCTCTGCGAAGCTGGCAGCCATACGCATTCTCCTTTCTGTCCCACAACAGAGGTTCTGGGGTGATTTATTTTGGAACTGAAGTACAAGTAGTCTATCCAATTAGTTTTCATGTGTCAATTGTTCATCCACTTGCACAGTACGTCAGCTTGTTCAGCGTAAGGTAAGGTGGCAAAACAGCTTCTATTACCGTGGCTACGTGGTCTAAAGGGTCGTTGCGTGTGAAGACACAGCAATCTTCGCAATCGCACTTTGAAAGCTAGTAACTCTGGAAGCGTTTCCTGGCTATTATTATCAGCAAGCCCACCAACATAACAATAACAGCCATCGCGACCGCGAGTAATAAGCCTGCGGCAATGCCTGTACTCGGTTTCCCAGCCACGTTGGTAACAGTAAAGCTTCCCCTCTGGTCACTGATATTGACGGTATAAGTCCCCGGTTCAGCCTTGGTAACGGTAAACTTCACCGGCTGAGTGCCCTGTGGGCCGACGCTGACCATCTTGGTCTGCTCTACCTGCCCGTTTATCTTGAGGGCGACATTGTAATTGCCAGCCTCATCGCCGGTATTAACCACGTTGGTGGTAATGGTCACCGGCTGACCAGCATATGTCTGTTGTGGGCTGACACTCAGGTACCTCACCGACATCTGAGCTGGTTTGAACTGTGGTGGTATCGTTGACGCTCGTGGTTTTGTTGGTATTGGTGTTGGTATTGTCACCGTCGGCCCAGGGGCGGTAACGGTAAAGCCGTTAGTCAGGGTAGCCGCACTTTCAGCACCATTCACCGTGACCACCACGTTCCAGGTGCCAGTGGCCGCCCCGGTGAGGTCAAAGGTGCAGGTGATCTGGGTGGGGCTGACCACGGTCACAGCGGTGCCACTTATATCAGACTGACCGGCCTTTTGTAGCTTGACTGAGGTCTGGCCAGTAACAAAGTTGGTACCAGCCAGGTTGGTGATATTGACCGCGCCGGTGTTTACCCCGCTATTGGGGGTAATGGACCCTACCGTGGGGTTTGGCCGGTAGATGGTGAAGAGGTCAGCACCAGTGCCGGTCTGGGAATCAGGGTTGGTGACCTTGACATCCCAGGCTGAGCCCAGATTGGTGGTGACACCAGATAGGTTGAAGTGGGCGGTAATCTGGTTGGAGCTGACCCAGGTGACGCTGCTGCCAGCTATGGCATTGGCGCCATTATAGTTTATCTCAGCGGCCAGCCCGCCACCACTAACAAAGTTGGTCCCGTTAATGGTGAGCACGAGGTCTGAATCAGCAGTTGTCCCCTTGGTGGGACTGACCGATGTCACTGTCGGCCCAGGGGCGGTAACGGTAAAGCCGTTAGTCAGGGTAGCCGCACTTTCAGCACCGGTCACCGTGACCACAACGTTCCAGGTGCCAGTGGCCGCCCCGGTGAGGTCAAAGGTGCAGGTGATCTGGGTGGGGCTGACCACGGTCACAGCGGTGCCACTTATATCAGACTGACCGGCCTTTTGTAGCTTGACTGAGGTCTGGCCAGTAACAAAGTTGGTACCAGCCAGGTTGGTGATATTGACCGCGCCGGTGTTTACCCCGCTATTGGGGGTAATGGACCCTACCGTGGGGTTTGGCCGGTAGATGGTGAAGAGGTCAGCACCAGTGCCGGTCTGGGAATCAGGGTTGGTGACCTTGACATCCCAGGCTGAGCCCAGATTGGTGGTGACACCAGATAGGTTGAAGTGGGCGGTAATCTGGTTGGAGCTGACCCAGGTGACGCTGCTGCCAGCTATGGCATTGGCGCCATTATAGTTTATCTCAGCGGCCAGCCCGCCACCACTAACAAAGTTGGTCCCGTTAATGGTGAGCACGAGGTCTGAATCAGCAGTTGTCCCCTTGGTGGGACTGACACTTGTCACCGTCGGGGCTGGATTGCCATACAGGTGTATATCGGACGAGGTCAAAACGCTGAAGCCATCGCCGCTGCCGCCGGTATATTTCTCATCCGCCGCCAGAGCGGGCTCCGGGGTGAGCGTCACCAGAATAAGCGCCGCCAGAAGCAGGATAGGCAGCCCATGCCATCTCAATAGTTTAGTGTTAATAGTACTCACTTCTGAGTTTCACTCCTTAGTAACAATACCTCCCCGGTATCTCCTTCCGTATGTGCCAGGTGTTGGTGTAACTCATTCCATTCTTTTTCAAAAACTTCTCCCGCTACGCCTTCGCTACAGGACACAGGTTAAGGTGATGTCCTGACGAGGCGGAAGCTGAACCTGCTGCTGCGAGCCGCCGCCGGGAGAGCGGCGCAGCCGCGGTCGGAGACGCGGAGGCCGTACTCGTAATCGCCCCAATCGCCGCCGCGAGCGCTGGAGCCTAAGGCGGTATTCCCGCTGGTGGCGGTTGGCGATGGCCAGTTGCTAACATTGGCGAAGCCATCGCTGTCTAAGTTTCCATCACCATGCTGCCCGTCAAAGGCGCCAGCATTGGTCGCATTGTTCCACGTAGACCCATTCCAGGCGTACTTCGCTACGGTGACCGCTCTCTCCACCAGGTTGCCGCTCATCTCCATTACCCCGTAGTAGGAAGCACCAGCCTGCTCCCTGGTGGTACTGGCGCCGGCTGCCCACCCGCATCTCAATGGACCTAGCACCGAAGCGTGACCATCATAAACGGCATTGGCGCCATTTGATGAGGTCTCATTATTCTGATTAGCATTGGAAATACCCGTTGCCTGGACAATATTAGTTGTGCCCCAGGCATACTCATCGCCGGCAGCCCCCGGGCCACGGCATATCTTCTCAAACTCAAGCTCCGTCATCGGGCGCAGCCCCGCCCAGTCGGCGTAGGCTAATCCATACGCCCAGCTAAGGAAGTTGCAGGCGGTCCAGCCGCCGTCGTTGGACTCGTCAAGAACTCCGTTGTTGTTGGCATCGCAGCCGTAAACCCCGCCCACGAGTTTAATGTAATGGCGGTAGTAACCATAGTTGTTGGGATAGCAGTTGCTCGCCTGGGTAGAGGTGAGCGTGTTCAGGAACGCGGCATACTGGCGCTGTGATATCTCGTACTTCATGCAGTAAATGGCCTGGTAGCCCTTGGGGTAGCTCGCCCCCAGCGCGGCATTGTAACCGCTGGTTCCACCGCTGTCTCCAGCACCGCTCCAAGTGCTTTCCGCCACTGCCCAGGTTATGGTATTTTCGGGAATGGCATTTTCGCTGCTGATAGTATTGCCACTGGTGAACTCAGCGTACATGGTGCCTTTGGCGCCGCTGTTCAGGGAAAAAGCCCCCTGGGGTATGTATACCATCTCAATGGCGAAGACCTTGACCTGCACGATGGCACTGTCGGCGACACCATCAGTCCCGTAGTTCCAGCGCAGCTGTACGCCCGTCCAGCTCACGCTGCCGGTGCCGTTGGCGCTACGGTAGATAAACACTCCTTTGCCATCGGCGGAAGTAGTAATGGTGGAGCCGCTGGGGGCAGTGTGCCCGCTGGTATTCAGGGTGGCATGCGCCCAGTTGCCATACGTAGCCTCGCCCGTTTTCACCCTATATTTGACGAATACCCAGGCGGCATCCCAGTTAACATCGTCCCGCCAGGAATAGTCCCAGGCAATGTTGAACTGGACATAGGTATAGTGGCTGCTTGTGTTCTGGCCGGTGAGGGTTACACTGGTTGCCGCTATGCCGCTGGCATACACCGGGCTTGGCGTACGGTTCATCTGCACCACCAGTATCGTTCCCAGCACCAGTACCACCGCCAGCGGTAAAACAATCCACTTGCGCCATTTCTTGGTAATTGCTTTCATCTCCTTTTAGCTCCCGGGTGGTAATGTCACATCAGCGCGATTGCTGTATATACACGCTGAGCCATACCTGCTGCGCCCTTCTAAATTCTTTCACATGGTTTCATTCGCATCCTGATTTTGCAATGCTTCATCCACGATTACCATGTCAGGCTTAAACCCATTTTGTTTGAATAGCGTTTGTGGGTGTAGTCAGGCATGGAAGTTACGTTAAAGCCAGCCTGACACAGAGCTAACTCCAGCTTACTGCTTAAGGAGACATCGCGTCCAATGGTCAGAATGCTATGTGCCATTCCGGCTCTCTTTCTCTGGCAGTGCCTCATGTAGGTAATACTTAACAAGATATCTGTTTACCACTTGTCTCCTCGCAAATTCGCCAAGTTGCGAATCACGCTTAGCTAAAATATATAACCAAATATGGTTTTTGTTGCCCAGTGATGTGTGAGTTCCCAAGCTGACGAGTGGACTAGAAGCCAGCCTAAGGCAAGAGCTTTGGACTTTTGAACTCGACATAGTAGATTTTTTGCGTTAAATGGTTGACAAAAACCATATTTAGTTAGCTGCTATCGTTGTGCCCGAAAGGAGGGCACATGAAAAGCGAGCTAAACAGATTCCTGCGTTATCTTCAGATTGAGAAGGGGGCTTCTCAAGGCACCGTCGAGGCATACCAGCTCGATATAGAAAGGGGGCTCATCCCCTTCGTACATCAGCGAGGTAAACTTGAAGTGCAAGAGATTACCAAAGCTGACATTCGAGACTATCTGGATTATGTAGCCACTAGCAGAGGTAACTCCAACATCACCAGGGCACGGAAACTGGCGGCGATAAAATCGTTCTTCAACTACTTGGTAGAGAATGGGGGATTGGAAGTTAATCCGGCCGCCTCGGTCAAAAGCCCTAAGATACCGGAGAAGGAGCCAGTGTACCTCAATGATGGGGAGTTGCTCCAGCTACTAAAGACAATAGCGCGAAAAGCCAAGCCACGGGTTCGTGAACGGGACATGGCGATAGTTCTACTCTTCCTTCACGGCGGGTTGAGGGTATCGGAGTTGACAAAACTGGAGCTGGCCAATGTTGACCTGGGAAGTTGCCACATAAAGATAACTCGGAAAGGAAATAAGGAGCAATACCTCCATCTAAACTCTGAGACAGTAAATGCCCTGGCACAATACCTGGCCAATCGCCCAACCGCTGAAAATGGCAGATGTTTTGTGGGCACTAATGGAGGCAATTTGGACCGCACCCATGTTTACAGTATAGTACAAAAGTATCTGAAGTTGGCTGACATCAACAAGGGTAAGTATGGCCCTCACCTTCTGAGGCATACCTTCTGCACCAGGCTACATCAGAAGGGGGTTGGGCCTTTCACCATAAAAGACCTCGCCGGTCATAAGAGTCTTAACACCACCATGAGGTATATCAAAATTGAGAATAAGGAGCAGGCCGAAGCAATTGATAGGCTAGAATTTGGTGCGACGAAAGGACTAAACAATGGAGTAGGGAGAAAACTATCTTAAGCTAATCGGCAGGTTATGCCTTGCTGGAAAAGAGTAATTACGCGTCGAGGCCTCAGAGAAATTTTGGCGAGAATCTGAAATCATTAAAGCTGTCCTTTTAGCAGAGAGCCGGTACTAGGTGTCATGGCGAGACATACCTCGGTTAGTAGTTGCTGGTAAGGTTGTCATCCAGCCGGGACAGGATGCTCAAACCTGAAAACATTTACAGTTGTGTAGCGGAAAGGCTTTGCTCTACCCTTCGCCAACCTTTCCATTTCCTTATACACATCGGCCTCAAGATACTTCTCGCCGCATTGCTCGCATACCTCTGCTGGGACATCTTCGATAACCACTAGCTCCTCTCCCCAACGGAAATCTACTTTAACCTTTTGTTTAGATACCCTTCCCTTACAAAAATAGCATTTACCAACCATCTGCCTATCGCCTCCTTGTCTTCCAATCTGTCTCCCAGTCCCTAGTATCGGGTTCGTACGCCGTAATAATAAGTAGTTCCTTGTCCATTATGCCACAAACTATATGTAGGGGTCTACCTTCCTCGCTATGTCCTAATATTAAACAGCTCGGCCCCCTTGGGTCAGTAGGGTAGTCCTCTATTATCTCACCAACAGATATTGCCTGCTCCAATTCTCGAATTTCAATCTTCCTTTCTCTGAGCTTCTCTGTATGTGTGAACGAGAGCCTGAATTTACCTTGCCGAACCTTTTTCTTAATATCGTTGATTTCCATCATTTCCCTGAAGTGACAGCCTGAGTTAAAGACACTTCAGTATACCCCATTTGCGGGCTAATATAACAGTTGAGGAACTCTATAAATACAACTAAGAATTGTTAAGCTATGCCACTGAACAGTGCATCGATATGTCATGCTTATAGAGAAAGTAATTCCTATCCACAAAGGCTTTCATTTGAGCGGTCATATTGTAGTAATAGACCGGACTGCCCAGAATTACCGCGTCTGCACTAATAAATCTATCCAGAATCCAAGGAGCGTCATCATCCTGCTTGCAAGCTGAAAACGAAGCACAATCCTCATGACCCAGGCATGGGTTCACTCGATACCGGGCCAACATAATCTTCTCGGTCTCAAAACCATGGGCGGCTACTTCCTGGAGTGCCTGGTCCACAAGATAGCTGGTGTTACCTCCAGGTCTGGGACTACCGACAATTGCCAAAATGTTCATCAGTTACTCCTCAGTCCTGATTGACCTGAGTGATAACTACCTAAAGGAAAATTTCGGGTAATCTAAAGTATTTTCACCAGCTCAATTTCAAACGTGAGGTCTTTCCCGGCAAGAGGATGGTTAGCATCTATGGTGACCGTCTCGTCGGAGACTTCTGTGATAACGACTATAATTTGTCTACCATCTTGTTGAGTCACCACCAACTGCTGGCCAACCTGCGGAGTCAGGTCGCTGGGGAGTTCTTCTCGGGGTATTTCCACTACCTGTTCATCACGGTGCGGGCCGTAGGCCTCATCTGCTGGAATGATAACAGTTTTCTTCTCCCCGACTTTCATCCCCAGCACAGCTTTCTCAAACCCAGGAATCAATTGGCCGGCACCCAAAGTAAACTCCAAAGGTCCACGCTCAACTGATGAATCGAATACGGTACCGTCCGCCAATTTTCCGGTATAGTTCACCTGAACGGTATCACCATTCTTCACTTGTGCTGCACCACATCCTGTAATCATTACTACTGCCAAGATTACCGCTAGAACAATGTGGCTTTTTTTCACCACGCTAACCTCCAATCTTTATATTAAGCTCTGGGGGCAACAACGCAAACAAGGTGCCTGCCCTATCCTTGCTTGCGTGTGTCAGACATTGCGGCATTTTACACCTATATTTGCTGATTGGCAATTTTTAAGAGCCTACTCCGTTAGCTACGGTTCGCTTCTTTTTATGCTTTTTGTATCCGCTTGGTCGAGATGTTTACTAACCCTGCATCGTCACTTTGAGCGAAGCGAAGAGTCTGAAAAGGGATTCTTCGCCCCGATGAATCGGGGCTCAGAATGACAAGAGGGAAGTTCTTAAAGAACCTTCTTTGGCTCTCTTTGCCGCTATTTGAATTGCAGGGTATGGGCTATTTCAGAGAACTTGGCTTCATTGTAAGGAACAAGCAGGGCAACAGTGGTTACTGTAGCCACAATCCACTTGCCGCCCTTTTGCACTCCCAGGGCAAAGGTCTCACCCGGGTAGCCTCTAACCGTCCAATCGGCTTTGGCTATCGTAGCCTCCGTGCCATCAGCCAGCTTCGTCTGTTTCTCAGTCCCAATCTTGATATCTGAACCGCCAGATTCTTCCAGGCCAA
>Ga0194125_10002140_pt1 | contig 33016 bp, 34 predicted proteins | sample TA2KigC250mmetaG_FD_148626 | JGI IMG/M metagenome (GOLD analysis project Ga0194125, IMG submission 148626) | Freshwater microbial communities from Lake Tanganyika, Tanzania - TA2015034 Kigoma Deep Cast 250m | ecosystem: Environmental > Aquatic > Freshwater > Lake | place: Tanzania: Lake...
CGGCTCTATACGGGCCACATCAAAATCGCCACTGGGTTCAAATTCTCCGAGCACTAACATATCGCATCCTGAAGATATAACTGTGACGCCCATCCATGATTCACACCGACCAACAGTTGACAGTAACATCGACCGCAACCTCTTGACTTTTTGTAAACAAGCTGCTAACCTTCAACTCACCGGTAGGTAAGTTCCCAACGGGACTTGCTAAGTGAGACCCCTTACCACCATAGGGGGTTTCACACTTTTTAAGGTACAAAAAAGCCTCCAATTACTAGGAGGCTTCCACTATCTGATTAGCTATGAAGATTCACAGCAATATCAAATAGCTAGCCCTCCTTTCTATAAGTTTTATTCACCCTGAGAATTCTCGGGTGTCTGCTGATAATATACACCCCAGCATATGGTGGTGTCAAGTAATACATACACAAATTGTTGGGTTCGGAATTTTTTGGTATGGGTGGGGGCAATCAATTCCATGGCGGAAGGGATAAAGGTGATTGACCAGACCAAGTGCGGCAGCTGCCAGCTCGTCTGCCCGCCGGAGTGTAATGCGGTGGTAAGACTCTCACCACCGAGTAAGGTGCCCACCCCAGCTCCCAAAACCACACCGTAATCAGACTTCGTGAAATAGTTGGCGCTAGCTGATTTCCTTGAGCGATGCCTGGATATCCTTTAGTTCCTCATCTGTCAAACCCCACAGCTCCGCCGCTTTGCGGTCTATCTCCTCTTCTACCTCGTGTAAATCCTTTTCGCTACTTTCACCTAGGGCAGCAAGCTGGTGCGCTTGCTGTGAGAGAGAAGCAAGGGATTGGTGGAGAGGATTCTGGCGGTTATATTTGGTGACGCAAATGTGGTCAAGGGTGTGGGCTACGATGCTAAGAGCTGTATAACTAACTGCAACTAATACAGAGGGTGACGAGTTAAGAAGAGCAGCAACATAATATGCCTCTTGTTCTGTCTCACAATCGACAAACATTGCATTTTGGTCTGTTACTACAGTTTTGTTCCCTAAATATTTATCTTCAAGTGGTAAGATAGCCACAGCCTTCAGTATGGTCTTGGCATGACTCCAAGCGACTTTATACGGCGCAAAGGTGTAGGGGCCAACATCATACATGGAGTAGAAGGGAGCTTTTTCTGGGTCGAAGTATTTTTTATAACCACTTCGCTGCCGCAGCACGTTCTCAAACTCCCTGAGGTAGGTATAGGTTAATGGGTACTTCACTTTGAGCCGAGTTTCATTGAAGCCAATGCTAGGCTTGGTGGGATCTTGAGCCATAAGGATATAGGCTGAGGGAGTGGCACGCCAGCACTTAACATTCTTGCCACGTAGGAGTGGATAAACTAAATCTGGCTCTACTCTGGTTAGCCACCGTTTTACTTTGATTTCTCCCACATCATACAAGTTTTCGACCAACAAATTTCCGTCTGCCTGCGTCTCGCGAATCCTTAGCCAGTAAACACCGTTTAACCAAGTGCAGACTCCTGTGTGAGCCTTGTAATCAGACTTGCCAATGACTTTTTCTAGAGCAGACAGGATTTTTGGTCGGGCAGTGATCCAGGGCGAGGCACGCTCTGATATATTTACTGGCAGGGCAGCCAAATCTATCCTGCTGGTGCGTTCCTCCACCTCTTCCAAAGTGGAGTCCACGGCAATTCTGCCGGGTTTAGTTCTCTGCCACAAGACATAGGCAACAGGATACTCGGTTGCCTTCCCTTTCTCCAGAACTACAGTGCTGGTGCGGTTTGAGGCTCCCTCAAAGGGCTGGAGTTCCACCAGGTCATTAACCTTGAGCACCTTTAGCTTGTCTCCCTCGCCCAACTGGAAGCGGCGGAAGCCCTCGCCTCCGCCTTTGGTCTTAAAGACAGTCTGGGTGATGACAAAACCCAACTTGCCCCCCTCTTTTAGGTAGCTGTCCATAGCGGTATAAACCATGAGAATAGAAATATCGTCTTTACCAGTGCCTAACCTGGCTCGCAAACCTTTGTGAGGGAAGAGTCCATAGTTTTGCCATAGCTCCTTGGTGGCATCTCGATACTCGTCGGCCAAGCTTTCCCAGTTGACCCAGGGGGGATTGCCCACCACGTAATCAAAGGGAGCAGCGGCACGGAAGACAGGCGCAAAAGCATTCTTGATGATGCGGGCCCAGAGGCCATTACGTCCCTCAGCTTTAAGCCGCCGCACCTTCTCATAAAGCTCTGCAAGTGAACGTTCCGTAAGGGGATTATCCCAGTTTAGCTCCGGCTTCCCTCGTGCCAAGAACTCTTCCGTTTGGTAATCACCCGTGATGCAGTGTTCCAACAGACGGCAGAGAGCATTCACCTGGCCTTTATCCACCAGCTCCTTGGGGATCCAGAATTCTTTCTGTGCCGAGGGCACAGGGATGTCCTCCTGGTGCTCGATGGGCCGTTGCTGATACCATCGAGTTTGCGGTGTCAGGATGGAGTCGCAGAGGTAAACAGGCAGATCCTTTCCTACTAAGTGCCTAGCTTTGGGACCAAGGGCAAGTAGATAGTTGGTACGTGCAGCGATGACAGCCAGTGGGTTGAGATCAAAACCTACTGTATTTTCCAAGATTTGCGCCACCAACTCTGGGTCGCCACGAGCACGCCAAGCCAAGGAATCTTGGGCATGATCCAGGATGCGACGGATAGCCAAAACTAAGAAGGTCCCAGAGCCACAGGCGGGGTCTAACAAGCGGTCATCCGGGTCACCGTTATATCCCACTTCATTTAGTACTAATTCGGCCAACCAATCCGGGGTATAGTATTCTCCCAGGTCATGGCGCAATTCTTTTGGCACTAGATTCTCGTACAATTTCTTCAGTAAGTCTCGGGTAGCCTCAGGGGCAAGTGTGGCAGTGGCCGGCTCATATTCGGCTAATGCCCGAGCCAGTCTGCGGATAGCCTTCTCGATATCCGCATTCCATGCCGACAAATACCAGCCGAAGAAGTCTGCTTCCAAGAAGTTGCGGATGCCTTGCGCCTCGAACCAAGTGCCTTTCTCCATCTGTTCTATGCGGTCTTGGAGTAACTCACCACTCAATGCTGGAAGTTGTTCCGCTATGGAGGCTAAGAGTGCGCCCTGTTGCAGTGAAAGGAGCTCTGCTGCCAATAGTTTCATAAACAGGGCATAGTAGGTGTGAACTGCGAAAAGTAGGGGCTTAAGGTCGGTAAATTCAGCAATGTGATAAAGACGTGCCAATGATTGAGCATCTCGTTCAGCCTTAACCAGCTCCTGGCCATAGACTATCCCAAAGATACGTTTCCATTCCTCATAGAGCGTCTCCACTCTCGGGAAAGAGTTTCCCGGTGCCGTAAGGCAGTCCGTCAGGCGATTGTAAAGTGCGTTGACTACCTCATGCGCCATGTCCCCGGTGGGGCCGAATTCCTTGGCAAGCTCCTCTGCAGTCAAGGGGCGGCGGTGCAACGCCCGCAAATGGAGCAGAAATTCGTTGATGCTTTCTTCGGTAATGGAGTAGGGGCCAATTAAAGGAAAAGTACCTTTTGATGGTTCTTCGACCATGAGGGGAAGTTGGGTTGTCTGTGGCTTTGGTTTGTGTTGCTCAGCCGGGGGTGGTCTGTCGCCACGGTAACGTAGGAAGAAAATACTGTGGCCATCCAAACCGATGCCAGCCATCCGTCGCAATGCAGGCTCGCGCTGGCGGCCGCTGCCTGCGAGACCTTGAAGATAACGCTCAAGCTGCCTGCGGGTGGAAGAGATACCCTGCTGGGTACTAAGTTTGCCAGGTGGCTCGTATTCAATAATTGCCTGGCCGTAGAGCGCGTCAGCCCGACCGGGAGCGGTCAAGACAGTACGCCGAATTTGCCGTTCATATCGCGGCTGTGCTGCTATACCCAACCGCTGTAATGTAGGCTCTAGCAGCTTTTCCACACCGATACGTAGCTCCTCCTCATTGGTGGCCGTCTCTGCTACCCTGGAGATGGCCTGGGCGAGCATTGCAGCCTCAGACATAGCAAAGTTGACTTGTTCCTCTTGGTTCATGTTACTTATCACCAAGGGGGATAATTCGTTTGGGCGCCACGTTTGTATGGTCTATTATAGCATCATTCTGCTGTTATGTGCGTTGGACTATTTTAGCACCGCGATTTATGCAAGACTTGGAACCGGGCTCAGCGTTGGGCCATGTAGCCAGGGTGGTTGATAAATGGTATCATATTTGATACCATAATTTGCAGAAGCGAGAGTAGAGGTTTATGTAATATGAGCGTGAAGAAATCTCTGAAATATTATGAAAAACTGCCTTATCACATTATTTTAGAACCCTGGGATGATGAGCATGGTGTGTACTGGGTGGCGAGGGTGGTGGAACTCCCTCATTGCCTGATACATGGCGATACTCCTGAGGAGGCAATCAGGGAAATTGAAGAAGTCAAAAAGGATTGGATAAGGTCCAACTTAGAGAGAGGGCTTAAAATTCCTGAACCTATATCTCGTAAGTATAGTGGTCAGATTAGCCTCAGAATTCCGCCGTCTCTTCACAAACTGCTGTCTGATATAGCAACTGTTGAGGAGGTGAGCCTCAATCAGTTTATAACCATGGCACTGGCGAGAGAGGCTGGCTTCCATATTGAAACAGTTAAATCCAAAGCGGAACGCGGCAGAATTTATGCTCGGGATAAAGCATCTGCTAAACAAGGTTGTATCAAGAATGTTATCTAAAATGAAATATGGCACTGACAAGCCTGTACGGCGTGGTGTCCGTAGAGTAATCGAGAGGCTATGAATATTATGGATGTGCTAGCTTATATCTCGGTCTTGGGGATGGGTGTGGCAGCCATAGGAGCTGCGTTGCTGGCGGAGTTAGCCTATGAAGACTTTAGGAAGCGTCGTAAGGAGCATGAGGCTCGCAGAGTTAGAAAAGGAATAATTTTCTTGTTTGTTGGCTTTTTGCTGGCAACTGGTGGCTATTATTTGCAGATTGGCTGGTGGCAGGGGCTCCTGTTGCTAGTAGCTTTCGTGAGTATGGGAGCTCTGGGAGGATTTTTAGGATTCCGTTCTAGGTGTTCTTAACTTGCGTCTTTCAAGCGCCTCTTTTCTTTCTTGCGTTTCTCCTCTCCTACCACCAAGTCGGCCCAAGAGGACTGGCAAAACGCAGATCAACCATTTAGCAATTTGACAAGCGAAACGCTTTGCTTCATACTATGGTATGAAAATGGTATGAAGAGGTGTAATCGTGCCGAAGACAGCTAAGATTGCTATCAGCCTTCCTGAGGATGTGCTGGATGCTGTGGAGCGGGAGCGAGAGGAAAGCGGTGAGAGCCGCAGTGAATTCTTCCGCCGTGCTGTGGAGATGCTGCTACGCCGCCGGCGAGAACAGGAAATGAGCCAGCAGTATGTACGCGCCTATCAACGGATGCCCGAGACTAAGGAGGAGGTTACAGCAGCATACCGTGCTGCCAGCAATATTCTGGCTGAGGAACCGTGGGAATGAGGTGGGGCGAGATTTGGTGGGCAGAGCTGGAATCTCCCACAGGGCGACGGCCGGTGGTGCTTCTATCCCGTGACGAGGCATACAGTGTCCGCTCGCTGGTTATTGTGGCACCTGTTACCACCCGCATCCGCTATATTCCTTCTGAAGTCCCTTTGGGGGCCAATGATGGGATGCCCCACGATTGTGTGGCTAATCTGGATACTATAACCACCATACCCAAAGAATGCTTACGCAGTCGTCTGGCTACCTTGGGACCCAGGAAACTAAAAGAAATTGAGGCAGCTATTCATTTCACTCTGGGCTTGGAGTAACCGGGTTGCCATCAAGTTTGGTGCCAACGTCGGCGGTTAAAGGCACAGGGTAATTTTGACTGAAGGCAAATGGTGAATATGTGGGACTCTGAAAAGAAGGCAGTGATTGAGGCAGCTCAGGAGATGGTCAGGACGGGGCTGGCGGTGGGCACAGCGGGAAATGTGAGCCTGCGTCTTAAAGACCCTAGCGGACGGGAACTGCTGGCCATTACTCCCAGCGGGCGCTATTACGATTCGCTCAATGTCGATGACATAGTGGTAGTTGACTTTGCCGGACAGCGGGTTGAAGGTGAGTTGCGAGCTTCCATAGAGACGGTAATGCACGTCGAGGTTTACAAGGCGCGGAAAAAGGTAAACGCTATCGTTCATGCTCACCCCGCTTTTTGTAGCGTCATTGCAGTTGCCGGCCTGGATATACCTCCACTCATAGACGAGCAAGTCATCTTAATCGGCGGGGAGATAAGGGTTGCCCAATACGGTTTCCCCGGGACTCCGGAGCTGGCAAGAAATGCGGTCTTGGCGCTGGGGCCGAGAAATGCCGTTATACTGGCAAATCACGGCGCTCTCAGTGTGGGCAGGGACATGCGTGAAGCCCTGACTATCTGTGAACTGGCGGAGGAGATGGCGAAAATATACGTCTCTGCCCTGGGTCTGGGCAAGGTTAACCAGCTTCCGGCTGAGGTAGTTGAGCTGGAGCAGGCGTTCTTCGCTTCTATCTATAGTGAGAGCGAGGGATAGCCTCAGCCCGTCTAACTCCTGGCCGGTTCCTTTGTCAGTGTTGCCAATATATACGATGCCGTGGATTAGCAGCGTCGTTTCAATGTATAATATCGGATTGTGTGTGAGAACTTGGGGTAATGCCCTGGCCTCTTGATGGCTGAGCAACCTGAAAAGTAAGACTGGAGGTGTGAAGTGACAACGACGATTGTAGTAGCTGGGAAAGGGGGTGTGGGCAAGACGGCTATCGCTGCCCTGCTGATAGATTTGCTGTCCAAGAAGGGAGTAGTGCTGGCTATCGATGCTGACCCTGCCACCAACCTCAACACTGCCCTGGGTTTACCTCTGGGAGACACCGTAGGCCGGGCTCGTGAGGATGTTACTGAAGATATACAGAAGGGACGCCTTTCGCCTACCGTTTCCAAGCAAGACGTTCTGGATATGAAGATAAGGGAAGCTCTGGTGGAGTCGGCGAAGGTTGACCTGCTGGCTATGGGGCGGCCTGAGGGCCCGGGATGTTACTGCGCCGCCAATCACATGCTGCGCCTTTCCATCGACCGGCTGGCTAACAATTACGATTATACGGTTATCGATTCTGAAGCTGGAATGGAACATATAAGCCGGCAGACGACGCGAGACGTGGACTTCCTGTTGATTGTCTCCGATGTAACCATGCGGGGTATCACCACAGCGGCTAGAATGAAAGACTTGATTAAGGAAATGAGAACCAAGGTCGGGAAGGTGTGCCTGGCAGTAAACCGGGTTAAGAACGGTCTGCCACAGGAGATAGGAAAGGCTATCAGCGATTTTGGACTTGAGCTTATCGCTACCATACCCGAAGACACAAATCTTGCCGATTTGGATATAAAAGGCAAGCCGGTAATTGAGCTCCCGGAAAATTCACCGCTCCGGCAGGGGGCAAAGGAAATAATTTCTAAGCTTGTGCTATGAGTCGCTTGTGCAGGAGGGCATCAAATGGGGCTTAAGGATAAGAAATTGATTGGTTTGCAGGAAATCGAGGGAGCGGTAAGTCCGCACCAGAAGCAAATTGATATGGCGCTGAAAACCAGAAAGGAAGCCTTAGAATACGTTGCTGACGTTTCTAAGTTAGCTGAGTTTATCGGCGGCAAGGTGGAATCACTGGGAATGGGTGAGGACTGGACAATAAGCAAGGAGGTCTTTCCCGGGGTGCAGGTCTTTTTTATTTTCAACCGTGCTGATGAAGAGCTACCCAGCAATCTTAAAGTCCTATTCTCTGGCGACAGGATAAAGCTGATGAGGGGGGAGGACTTGGCTGGCTTCGTCATTCTCTATGTCATCCACATGCTTAGACATGTGAAGGAAAGCAATCCCGGGAAAAGTCTTCCCGAGGTTTGTTATAGAGTATAAAGATTTTAGCGTGAGCATTTGAGGTGATAAATGGCAGGTAATGCCGATCTCGACGGCGTGTTCAACCCCAAATCAGTGGCTATCTCTGGGATTTCGACCAACAGAGCCTATGATGGTATAGCTGAAACCTATCTGAGAGCCTTAATCGAGAGCGAATTCAATGGCCCGATTTATCCAATTAACCCGAAGGGTGGCGAGATCCGGGGCGTAAAAATCTATCCTAATGTTAAAGATGTCCCTGACTCACTTGACTATGTTATCTGCTGCATCCCAGCGGCTTCGGTGCCGCAGTTAGTTAAAGACTGTGCCGCCAAGGGGGTTAAGGCGGTGCAATTTTTCACCTCCGGCTTCAGTGAAAATGGCACAGAAGAAGGCAGAAGGCTGGAGGCGGAAATTTGCGACATAGCTCGACAGGGTGGCATCAGGCTCATTGGTCCTAATTGTATGGGAGTCTATTGCCCCAAAGCCGGCTTATCATTTGCCCCCGATTATCCCACGGAAAGCGGGCCGGTGGCATTTATTTGCCAGAGTGGTGGCAATGCCATTTATTTCACCCGGTACGCCGCCCAGCGCGGCGTTCGTTTCAGCAAGGTGGTCTCCTTCGGCAACGCTGCAGATGTTGATGAGAGCGACCTGCTGGAATATCTTACCAATGACACTGAAACTAAAATCATAGCTGCCTATATTGAGGGATTGAAGGACGGGAGGCGCTTTAGTAAAGCCGTGAGAAGGGCGGCAGCAGCCAAGCCTGTTATAATGATGAAAGGCGGCTGCACTGAGGCTGGGGCAAGGGCAGTGGCTTCTCATACTGGGGCTTTGGCTGGGTCAGCCAGGATATGGGATGGGCTTTTGCGGCAGGCGGGGGTTATCCCTGTAGCTACTTTGGAGGAGTTAGCCGATATTCTGGTTACCCTCCTTTATTTGCCTGTACCTCACGGGCGGAGACTTGGTGCTATTGATGCTGGTGGTGGGGCTGCGGTTGTGGCTACTGATGCGTATGTTTCCGCCGGGCTTGATTTGCCACCACTGCCTCAGGAATTGCGACAGAAACTCAGGAGTTTCCTCAGCACTGATGCTGGCCTAAGCGTTAACAACCCTGTTGACCTCGCCGGTCAATTCTATAATACTTCAGCGGCCTACTCCGTGGTGAAGACTCTGGCTGATTATGGTGGCGTTGATATTCTTGTTTTCCATTTACCTTTAGGCATTAATCCGCCGTTTCCCTCTTTCCCCAAGGAGTTTGCTATTGTCATACTGGATAACGCGATTAGAGTCCACAATGAGACTGACAAACCGATGGTGGTGGTCATTGACCAGATTACCACTGTTGAAAGCTGGGAAACAGCCATTGCTTGTCAGCAAAAGTGCCAACAGGCGGGAATTCCAGTTTATTTTTCAGTAAGTAGTGCCGCCAAAGCTATCGGCCGGTTTTTGAGTTATCACGAAAAGCGAACTAAGCTAGCTGACTAAAACCAGTCAGTTCTAGGTTTAGACTATTAACCAATGATGCATTGTCATTGCGAGGAGCGACAGCGACGTGGCAATCTCAGAGATTGCTTCGTTTGCAATGACAGACGGGGATTAATAAACACACTTTAGAGTTGGAGGGTTGAGATGCCGCAGCAGAATATGGCTGCCTTATTCACACCTATTACCATCAAGGGCCTGGAAATCAAGAACCGTATAATCATGGCGCCGATGGCATTAAGTCTGGGATTTCGCAGTGATAGAGCCAGGGCTTTCTACCTCGAGCGAGCCCGAGGAGGTGTAGGTGCCATCGTCTTGCCGGGTACTGCGGTGGATGTCTTGGCCTCTGATGAGGCTTGGGGGAAAAGAGGGGCTCTGGCTTCATTCTTGCAAGGATTGTCATCACTTGCCAGAGATGTTCATGATGCAGGGGCAAAGCTGGGAATTCAGTTGTGGCATGGCTTTCGTTTTCCTGCCGGGCTTATGGGAGACCAGGGGGAGCTAGTCGCCCCTTCACCTGTGGAAAAGGCACGAGAACTTAAGGCGGCTGAAATTGGAATCATAATTGGCAAGTTTGCTGCTGCCGCGGCTAGTGCCAAGGAAGCCGGGTTAGATTTTGTGAATATTCACGGTGCCCACGGGTACCTGCTGCACCGATTTTTCTCTCCTTTGGATAACAGGCGAAATGATAAATATGGTGGCAGCGTGGGGAAGAGAATGGCCTTTGCCCTGGAGTGTGTCAAGGCAGTCAGAAAGGCTGTGGGTGAAGAATACCCTTTGTTCTGGAGACTATCTTCTGAAGAAGGAGTAGTGGGTGGCATCACGCTGGAGCAGAGCATCAAATTGGCTAAGGCCCTGAAAAAAGCCGGAGTTGATGTCATCGATGTTTCCTTCGGACGCCTTCCCAGACAAATTATGCCTTCCAAAAGACAACCAATGGGGACGTATGTTTCCCAGGCTGAGGCGATAAGAAAAGAAGTAAATATCCCGGTAATAGCTGTGGGACGGATTAACTCACCCCAGCTAGCCGCAGAGATTATTTCCCAGAATAAAGCTGACTTTGTGGCTTTGGGGCGTCAGCTTATCACCGACCCCAATTGGGTGAGGAAAGCGCAGGAAGGCAGATATGACGATATAGTCTACTGTGATTCCTGCAACAAAAACTGCATCAGGTTTATTCCTGAAATCAAGAAGGCCCCAGCCTCTCAGGACTTGCCATTGTGTAATCTGAATGAGCGTGCCGGCAAAGAGTGGATGGGATGATTGGTGGCAAAGAGCTTTCTATCCAATTCTGCCGAATTCCTTTTCTAGCTGGCGTGAGCTTAGGTGAATCATGGTAGGCCTGCCGTGGGGGCAGGTTCGGGGTTGGTTGGTCTGTTCCAGTTGTTTTATCAGTTCCCTCATCTCCTCGGCGTTTAGCGACTGCCCGGCTTTGACGGCGCTGTGGCAGGCTAAAGATTGAGCTATGTTTTCCTCCCGCTTAGATGGCTCTCCTTCGGCGGCGAGAGAGTCCAGCAGTGCCCTCACCGCTTCGGCTAGGTTTCCCTCCTTTATTATTGTCGGCACAGCTCTTAGCAGGTAGCTCCTTGCGCCAAAGGGCTCGAGGTTGAAGCCGAACTCGGTGAGCAGCTCGCCCTTTGTTTTCAAAACCTCTTCTTGCTTGGGGCTTAATTCTATGTTTACCGGCTCAAGCAGTCCTTGAGTTTCTATCTTATGCTGGGAGCGCTGGGCCAGGATTTTTTCGAACAGGACACGCTCGTGAGCGGCGTGCTGGTCAACAAGGTAAAGCCCTTCAGGTCCTTCAGCCATGATGTAGTTGCTGGCTAACTGTCCAACTACTCTGAGTATAGGCAGAGAAGTTGTCTCAGCGCCTTTCGCTGTCCACAAGCTTGGTGGTGGTGTAAATGACGGGGCGCCAGTTTTGATTTTAGGCGGCGGTGCTTTGACCAGCACCTTCCCTATTGACTTTTGTATCGCTGTATAGACCGTCTGGCTATTGCGGAATTTCACCTCTGTTTTCGTAGGATGGACGTTGACATCAATCTCTTGCGGCGGTAAAGAGATATTTAAGACCACGATAGGGTACTTGCCGGTCATGAGCGAGCCGTGATAGGCGTCTTCGGCGGCTCGAGCCAGCAGGCTGCTCCGCACCCAGCGTCGGTTGACGAAGAAGCTGAGATAGCCCCGGCTAGAGCGGGCTAAAGAAGCTGGGCTTACCAGGCCAGACACACCGGGAACCTGGTCAGCTTCATCTATCTCCAGCATCTGTCGGGCTACTTCGAGACCATAAACTTCGGCGACGACATCGCGCAGGCTGCCGTTGCCCGGGGTGTGTAAGGTTAGCCGCCCATCGAGGACAAGGTTGAATTTTACCTCAGGGAAAGCCAATGCATACTGGCTTAAAAGGTTGGCGATGTGGCCATTTTCTGTAGTTACTGACTTTAGGAATTTCAGTCTCGCCGGGAAGTTGCGGAAAAGGTGATGCACGGTGATGGTAGTGCCTCGAGGCCGGCTGTGTTTCTCCCGCTTCACTACGTTGCCGCTTCTTAGGTAAAGGTAGGTGCCGGCGGCATCATCGTCGGCTTTAGTCAGGATTTCCACCTCAGCCGCAGCAGCTATGCTGGGCAGAGCTTCGCCGCGAAAGCCGAGCGTGGTGATTTTTTCCAGGTCGGTTAACGTATCAACCTTGCTGGTGGCGTAGCGGTGAAAGGCGAGCTCCACGTCGCTTGCCGGGATGCCGCTGCCGTTGTCGGTGACCCTGATAAGGCTGATGCCGCCGCCCTGCGCCTTAACTGCTATCTGTGTGGTGCCGGCATCCAGAGCATTCTCCACCAGCTCCTTCACCGCCGAAGCCGGCCTCTCCACCACCTCACCAGCCGCAATCTTGGAGATAACTTCCCGGGCTAAAATTTTGATTGGCATGCTGGCTTATTTTACACGGTTTTTATCGATATTGGCATGCCCATTAAGATTTTCCTTTTGCGCTTTTGAGCTTCTTATGTTCAACTGAACTGGATTCACTGACAAATTTCACAAGCTTTTCCCAATCTATACTGCCATTAGCGAAACAGAAGTCTTTAACAAATTCGGCTGTGAATCTGTTTATGGCGGCATCCCAAGCCGGAGCATATTTTTGCTTGTGCTTAGCTGGCTCCTCTTTCATTAAACCTACCAACTTTAAGTAGAAGTCAGGGTCACCCGTAATCTCTGTCCAGAAATCCTGTCCTGAGCGGCGTCTGTAGACAAGATCTTTAGTTGGCTCCGATCTGGCTCGCCCGTAAGCATGTCCTAGCATAGGGTCAAACTGCTTGTGGAGCTTGTAAAGGCGGCTTCGTAAAGCCAGGAATTCTTGAGATTGACGTTTCTTCTGGCTGGCGTTGTAAATATTGGGCCCTGATTTCAATGCCACAGCAATTACCCTGTCTTCAGTTTCAATTAGGAAGTCTACTCCTTCAGCATCTGAAACTTTGGCGTTTGAAGCAATCCTAGCTATAGGTTCAAAGAAGGCTTCTCCAAACATAGTTTCGTCTGAAGCACCAATATAGGCGGTAAGTATTTTCTCAACGATCTCAGAGGCCTTTTGTGTTCCGAGTGCTTTGAAAAGGTAGGGGTTCTTTCTGCGTAGAAAATATTTTAATCGGAGTTGTTCTAGCCTTCGTACACGCCGCTCATGGAAGTCTTGGAGACATTTGCTTATCAGACTCTGGAGTTCGTCTGTGTTCACCATTACCTCTCCTTACTGCTGCCACAAGTTGGCGATGAGCAGCGACAGCCTCAAGGGCTAGCTTATAATAGTCCTCCATCAATTCAATGCCAATATAGTGTCGGTCGAGTTCAATGCAAGCGAGTGAGGTTGTCCCAGAACCAATAAAAGGGTCCAAGACCACATCTCCTGGCTCAGTGAATAATTTAATGAACCAGCATGGTAAGGATATGGGAAAGGCCGCACTATGATTGCGGTTGGAGCACTCTGTGGCGAGGTGTAAAACATTTGTTGGGTAAACATATTTCTTGCCGAGCCAGTTGGACACGTTTTTGCCGAAGCCGCTGAGCGAACGAGACTCGTCACGAATACGGTCGGTGTCACTTAGTTTGGTTAGGCGCTTTTCTGCCCAGCTACCCATAGGCACCATCACCGCTTGCTGAAACATTTTAAATTTCTTTTGTTTGGTGAAATGCAAACAGCGCTCCCAAGCATCTCTGAATCGGTTGGGCCATTTCCCTGGGTAGCAGTTCTTTTTATGCCACATGTACTCCTCGGTCCAAAGCCAGCCTTGCTTCCTCAGCTCTAGAATTAGCTCTAATACGTAGGTCTGGCGCTCGCCATTGGCGGTTCGCTCTTTGATGTTCAGTACAAAAGAGCCTTCAGGCTTAAGGATGCGTTTCAATTCGTAAGATATAGGTAAGAACCATTGCACATATTGGTTAGTAGGGGTACCTTTGTAGCTTTTCTTTCGGTTGTCTGCGTAAGGTGGAGAAGTAACGATTAAGTCAATGCACTCATCAGGGAATGTCTTAATCACACTCAAGCAATCGCCGTGGATAACTGTATCCAGTTGCAAAGCAACTCCTGGGAGTGTCTGCTGATTGCCTGTCTCTATTACTTGAGTCATACTGTCTTAATTCTTATTTTACACGTTTTCGTGTATTTTGTCAATTGGTTTGAACCAAAATCTTCAGCTTTTTTCTATTTTCTCCAGGGGTGCCAGGCTGAGGAGGAGACGCTTAACTCCGGCGGTGGTGAAGGCGACGGTTATCTCCTGGTCGTCTTTGTTCGGGGAGCAGTTTATGACTACGCCGTCGCCGAACATCTTGTGGTGAACTTGGTCGCCGACCTCTAGTTTTAGTGTGCTGAGCGGACTTGGTGCCGGCTTGGAATAAAGGGCGGTTACTGGGGTGAATTCCTCTTCTTTCTCTTCTTCCCACAGGCCTTTGCGAGTTGTTAATTGAGGTGGGATGTCTTCAAGGAATCGGGAACGCCGGGTGGCTGAGTTCCCGCCGAATAAGCTGCGGCGGTAGGTGTGCAACAGATAGACTCGCTGCTGCGCCCGGGTCACTCCTACGTAACACAGGCGGCGTTCCTCCTCCAATTCCTCAGGGTCGTCCAGCGACCTACGGTGGGGCAACAGGCCTTCTTCCATGCCGACGATGAAGACCACGGGAAATTCCAAGCCTTTGGCTTGATGTAGAGTGATTAAGGTGGTGGCATCGCCCTTTTCATCAAGCTCGTCTATATCTGATACCAGGCTTACCTTCTCGAGAAAGATAGCTAGTGCCTCATCGGGGCTAAGCTCGTTGTAGTCTCTGGCTACGGTGTATAGCTCTTGGATGTTTTCCCAGCGCTCCTCGCCATCTTCTTCGTTAAGGATATGTTCTTTGTAGCCTGTCTGCTCCAGCACTGTATCCAGCAAATCTGTGAGGCTCAACTCTTGGCTTTTTTCGATGAGTTCATCAATCAGGTTAAGGAAGCTGGTCAAGGCGTAGTTGGCCCGTGGTGTTAAAGCCGGTCCTTTCTTTTCTGCCACCATCTTCAGCGCTGAATACAAAGGCATGCCCTGATTTTTTGCCCAGCCTGATAACTCGGCAAGGGTACGCTGGCCGATACCCCTGCCGGGGACATTTATTATGCGGGCGAGGCTGATATTGTCGTTTGGATTGTGAATTAGCCTCAGGTAGGCGATGACGTCTTTGATCTCGCGCCTCTGGTAGAAGCGGGTGCCGCCGACAAGCTTATATGGTACGCCATAGCGCATGAAAGCTTCCTCCAAGGCTCGTGATTGAGCATTGACCCGGTACATCACGGCACAGCTGCCCGGCGAGACAAAGTTTTGTTCAACCAGCCTTTCTATTTCACTGATGACAAACTGGGCCTCCTCATCTTCGGTGTAAGCCTCGATGACGGAAATCGGAATGCCAGCCTCATTCTCTGTCCACAGGCGTTTCGGTTTACGCCGTGAGTTGACTGAGATGATGCTGGAAGCTACATCCAGTATGGTCCTGGTGGAGCGATAGTTCTGCTCTAGAAGGACAACCTTGGCATCTGGGTAGTCCTTTTCGAAGCTGAGAATGTTGCGCAGGTCAGCGAACCTCCACGAGTAGATGGACTGGTCAGGGTCGCCGACAACGCAGACATTGCGGTATTTTCCGGCTAGCTGCTTTATCAACATGTACTGGGTGATGTTGGTATCCTGAAACTCGTCAACAAGGATATGCAGATAGCGTAACTGATATTTGGACAGAACCTTGGGATGGTCGTTGAAGAGCTGGACTGTTTTCATCAGCAGGTCATCGAAGTCAACCCCATGGCTCTGGGTGAGAGATTGCTGGTATCTCTCGTAGACACGCTGGACTACCCCTTCGAAATAATTGCTGGTCTGCTGGGCGTAATCTGTGGGAGTCAGCAGCCGACTCTTGGCATATTTAATGGCTGATTGAATAGCTCTGGGTGTGTATTGCTTGGGGTCAAGGTTAAGTTCCTGTAGGGCCTGCTTTATCAGGTTTAACTGGTCTTCCTCGTCATAGATGACGAATCTGGAGTCGAGCCCGATGGCTTTGCCCTCTTGGCGCAGGATGCGGGCGCAGATGGCGTGAAAGGTGCCCAGAGTTAAGGCTTCGGCTGTCCGTCCCAGCAGCCTTTCCAGTCTCTCCGCCATCTCCCTGGCCGCCTTATTGGTGAAGGTGACCGCCATGATGTGATGAGGGCTTATGCCGCAGACCTTTATCAGGTAGGCAACCCGGTGGGTGATGACCCTGGTCTTGCCGCTGCCGGGGCCGGCGACGATGAGCAATGGCCCGTCAATGGTTTCTACGGCCTGTTTCTGGGCCGGATTCAGTTTAGCTAAAACATCCATAGATTGTTCCAACTACTTAGTTGTTGTACTTTCCCATTTAATTTCTACCTGTTCCGGCTTGACGCCGGTAAAGCTTATGCCATCCGGGCCGGTGACTATGGTGGCACCCGAAGGGCTCAGTTTAATGGTGGTCTCCCCACCAACCGTGCTTATGGTTACCCTGTTGGCATTGACATTGAGCAGGAGGTTCACTTTCTGCGAGGGCAGTCCGGTAACCGGTTTACCCTCAACTGATACCGAACCGATGGTTACCCCTTCCAGGTATACATCGGCACAGCCGCCACCAGCACCACAGCCGAGACTGAGCCCCAGGGGGATGACGAACAGGGCCAGAATGATAAGCTTAATGGCCGGTAAGGTTTTCATTGTGTTTCCTCCTTTGTGTCTGAAGACTGTCGTCGGTAGAAGTTAGCTCGATTGCGGATATTCATGAGGCTTTGGAATCATTATAGCATTGGGGCGAAGGGGCTTCAAAATAGCTTGTTGTGAAAAGCTTAATGAATTGATACCTCCCTTCAATTTTTACAAATAGGAGTAAGCAAATGAGTGAATTGTAGAAAAAACAAGAAATGAAAGCCTAAAACCGATAGAACTTCCAGCAAAGTTAGTTGAAAATATTGAACTTTACTTTTATCTCAAGGATAAAGGGCTAAGACTAGGCGAAATTGAGGTTATTTGAGATGCCTCATTTGTTTGTTAGCCTTATCAATAGCCTAGCAAATAGCTAGAAGTATAGTTTTGTATGTCTCTCCCGCCCATTTTGCTGAGAATTCTTCGTCTCCCTTATCACTCTTTGCGGCTAATGGATTCCTATTTATAACTGCGATGGTAATATTCATGGCAACTTCCTTAGCATCCATAATTCACCCCCTTTAACTTTTATTATAGCACTAGGTTAGAAGGTGTCAATGCCATTGTAATGGGCATTTCAACACATATCCATCAAGTTTTGTAATTTCTGGAGGCAATAGGCTCTTCTTAAGCAACGGTTCTGTAATATGAACAAAACCATTGGCAACCCTACGAAGGTCATCATTAGTGCGCATCGGTGGAAATACTACTATCACGTGCTTGTGAGGAAATTCTGATCTAACCTTTTCAATTGAAGGCACTAGGTCACGGTCTGCTGACACAAGTAAAGCCGTATCATATTTATTCCGGTGCGCATCTGAGACCATCTCTGAGGTTATTTGAACATCTGTCATTTTTTCCTCAGGGATATCATTTTGGTGACCGCATTTCTCGCACATGAGAGGAGTTAACTGGTATTTGCCATAATAGGGTTTTATTCCATCCACAGTATTGAGTGCTTCCAAGAATATAGATTGCCTTTTCCTTTTGTCTGGTGGTGAAGTGATGCGTGACGTGAAATACTTCACAACAATTAGATGTTGAGGACTTATTAGCAGATTTTGGCAAAGCAACTTGACATTGAGCCAATAATAACAACGCCAACCTTTCTCTTTCAGGCCAAAATAGAGATTGAACCCGTCCACATACGCTATTACCCTTTCACTTTTCATGGTTTCATTCCTATTGCCTATTGACTTTTCAGTATAACATGTTATAAAATTACACCAACAACGCCACGTGTGAGTAACACTGGCTGAAAACAGCCCCCTCCCAGGAGGGGGCTGTTCCTATTATACACGTTATACACGATTGCACAATATTATTATTGGTAATTAGGCGCTTTGCTCAACGCGAGATTTTTCCATATAATGTGGGGACAAATTCGGTTGTTAAGGCAGCGGCTATTATAAATTCCTATTGGAAGCAGTGAATGATGAGGGTGGTATCGATTGTTGGTATGGCTGGTTCGGGCAAGTCCGAGGCAGCTAGGATTTTTGTGAGGAACGGCTTCAAGAAGGTAAGGTTTGGAGATATTACCGACGAGGAAATCAAGAAAAAGGGGCTGGAGTTGAACGAAGAAAACGAACGCTACGTCAGGCAGCAGCTGAGGAAAGAGCATGGGATGGCAGCCTACGCCAAATTGAACCTGCCGAGGATTGATGCCCTGTTGAAATCATCAGATGTTGTCGTGGATGGGCTCTATTCGTGGGAAGAATATACGTTGATGAAGAGCCGCTATGGGGATGATTTTCACGTGGTCGCTGTTTGGGCATCGCCTAAGACGAGGCGTAGTAGATTGGGGAAAAGACAGATTCGGCCTCTAACGGTGGAGGAAGCTGCCAGTCGGGATATCGCTGAACTGGAGAATACTAACAAAGGTGGCCCTATTGCCATGGCGGACTTCACCATCATGAACGAGACCTCCTTGAAAGACTTGGAAAGAGAAACTGAGAAGGTTGTGGCTGCTTTGAGATGAAGAAAGTAACCAGGCCGGATGTTGATGAATATTTTCTAAAGATAGCTTCTGTGGTGGCGGAGCGCTCGACCTGCCATCGGCACCATGTTGGAGCCGTGGCGGCAAAGGACAAGCACATACTAGCCACCGGTTACAATGGCGCTGCTGCCGGACTTAAGGACTGTCTTGAGCTCGGCTGCCTCAGAGATGAGATGAAAATACCATCGGGGATGAGGCATGAGATATGCCGGGGCATTCATGCCGAGCAGAATGCAATCATACAGGCATCGCTCCACGGAGTTAGCCTCGAAGGCGCTACAGTCTATTCCACCCACACGCCGTGCATACTCTGTGCCAAGATGCTGGTCAACGCCAGGATAAAGCGATTTGTCACCTTCGGCAAATACGCTGATGATTCTTTTTTGGAGTTATTTAACGAAGCCGGCATTGAGTTCGAAGTGCGGGAGCGGCCGCCTTCACAGATAACTTATTTGGCTTGAGTCCGCTCATTTTTAGGTTATAGATGACCTTGAGCAATGCTTTGAGATTACACAATCTAATTGAAGATAGGGCAGAGTTATGTTTCACAAAATTATGATTGCCAACCGCGGCGAAATAGCAGTGAGGATAATAAGGACTTGCAAAGAAATGGGGATACGAACGGTTGCAGTTTATTCTGACGTCGATGCCAACTCGCTCCATGTTAAGCTTGCTGACGAAACTTACCCCATTGGGCCAGCAGAAGCAGCGCAGAGCTATCTTAATATGGAGAGAATACTCGAAGTTGCCATGCGGAGCAAAGCCGAAGCTCTTCACCCGGGCTATGGTTTCTTAGCCGAAAATCCTGAGTTTGCCGAAATGTGTGAAAAACAAGGGATTACTTTCATAGGGCCTCCCAGCGACTGTATGTATAAAGTCAAACCAAAGCACAGAGCTCGTCAGCTGATGAAGATGCTTAATATACCTGTCGTCCCTGGTTCTGATGAGCCTTTGATGGATTCAACCAACGCGAAATTCACTGAAGTTGAGGAAGTAGCAGAAAGCATTGGTTACCCTGTTATCGTTAAACCCTCAGGTGGGGGTGGTGGCATTGGTATGATCGTAGCTAGAAGCAGAGAAGAGCTGGCAGACGCTGTTCGCTTTGTGGAAGAAAGAGGGAGAAAGATCTTCGGCATTCCATCATTTTATGTTGAAAAGCTTCTTACTGGGGTTAAGCACATAGAGATTCAAGTCCTTGCTGATAAGTATGGCAATGTCATCCATCTAGGAGAAAGGGACTGCTCTATTCAGCGAAGGTTTCAGAAGATGATAGAAGAAGCGCCGTGCCAAATTTTATCGCCGCATTTGAGGATGAAAATGTTCGTCGCTGCGCTTGACGTAGCTGTGGCTCTGCAGTATGTCAATGCGTTGACTGTAGAGTTCTTTTACGTACCCGACACTCAAGAATTTTACTTCAATGAGGTGAACTCTCGCTTGCAAGTAGAGCACTGTGTAACTGAGCTTGCTGCCAATGTAGATATTGTCAAGGAGCAAATCAAAATTGCCGCTGGTGAGCGATTGAGTTATAACCAGGATGACGTTAGCCTTACTGCTCATGCTATAGATTGCCGGATCACTGCAGAGGATGCTTCACGTAGTTTTTTCCCTTGTCCCGGTAAAATAACAGGCCTTCGGCTTCCCCATGGGTTGGGGGTCAGGATTGATGAAGGGATATATGAGGGATACGAGCTTCCTCATCATTATGACTCATTGCTGTTTAAACTTATGGTAAGGGGGAAAACAAGAGAAGAAACTATTTTACGTATGCAGAGAGCTCTTAGTGAAATGATAATCGAAGGAATCGAGACGACTATTCTCTTTCATCAGGTAGCGTTGGAGGATGAAACGTTCAAATCAGGAAAACACACTACAGACTTTATCGTTAGTCGGAGTATTATTCAAAAGGTTCAGGAGAGAGCAAGGATTCTGCGGCGGTTGGACAATCGGTAAATTGCAGGCCAACGCCAAGATAAAGCGATTTGTCCCCTTCGGCAAATACGCTGTTAGAACTGCTGATATCCAGACTTCCTCTTGTTAGATATATTAATAGAAGGCTCTAGACAGTTCATAGGCTGGTCTATCGTTGCAGAGTCAATGTTTTGTGCGTTATCTGTTTCTCAAAATAACTTGGCTATGTATGCGAGTCGAGACCGCTAGTCGCTAAGTGGAACAAGAAAATCAACTTGCAGTTTATCTCAATATCTTCCCGAACGCTGCTGGAAGACTCGGTTACCACGAAAGATTTCACTAGCCTGTTGTCAAAAATCGCCTGTGGGAATACCTCTCGGAGTTTCAGAACGAGGGTACCAAAGTTTGTTAGAGAGGATACAGCTATCTTTGCTCCTAAGAAGGAATAATTCATGTGATGTTGGAGGATGTCTATACTAGGCTCTGATGATTTTCGATCATAGAGCCTGGCGAAATACTCAGCCTCAATAGACCGAGCTGTGGTTTTCTCATCAACTTTGCGCCAGATTGGGATGCCGCCTGTGAGCAACGTCCCGGTCAAGCTAAACTTAATCTTGGACTTCGTAGTCTCCACCTCCACGGAAGTTCGTATCTTCCCCTCGAGAATAAGGAAGACATTATTTTCTCCTATCCTTTTATCGCTACCGGCAACGTCTCGGAATAAAACTTCTTTCTCCCTGAATTCCAGGGTTTGCGCCTTGAAGCTTTGTGGAGACTGGCGAAGCTCAGAATCCCTACACGCAATTGCACAAGACCCAGGTCTCGCAGATTCTGGATTCCGGATTCTGCTATTTGTATGCTGTTGTAGTGAGCAATGATTTTAGGAATCTCACCGGCCAGGAGAAGACGTGTATCATAAGGGCTTTTGTTGATAACAGCGGCCACACTTTTTACGAGATTTGCATCAAGTGTAGCTGGAGGAGCTACTGCAACATGAATTACCTCGTAGTCAGCCATGAGCGTTTCCCATGTAGGTTAGTAGCTTTTCGCAACAATATACACCTTTATTTATTATAGCCTTTCGTGGGCAACAAAGCATCGTGTATATTACTTGCAGGCTGTAGACCCTCAAAATAGGATAGAATAGAGCCTGACGGGTTCCGGTGAGGTGCACAATTTATTGGGGAACTCAGGTTGCCCCGCCAATCAGATTGCCTGCCGGCCCTGAGGTGGCCCGATTAAGGAAATTGGGGTGTCCATAGTGGCTAGCCCCGCATCAGACGCACGAATGGGCAAAGGGACCGGCCAAATTCCCACCGAACTCGAATTTCACCAAGGAGGAGAGAGATGATCTATAGTGTAGGTATCGACTTCCACAAAGATCAACACAGAGCACGCTGTCTGGATGAACGAGCGCAACCATATGATAGCTTCAGCTTCCAAACAACGCCAGAGGGGTTGGCCAAACTGGAAGAGCGCGTTTTCCAGGACGGGGCTAATCCCATCATAGTCTTCGAGCCTGCTGGTCTGTCATGGCTGGTAGTAGCTGTCTATCTGCGCTCCCGTCATCCTGACTGCCGGTTGGTGAAAGCCAAGATGCAGAAGATAGCTGCCCTGCGCCGGTACCTTCGAGGATCCGCCAAAAGCGATCGTATCGATGCCCTCACCCTGGCCAAGATGCCTTTCATCGACCCGGAACAACTATATGAAATTTACCTGCCCCCAGCCGAGGTTCACGCTCTACAGCGACTCACGCGCCAGCGGAAGCGGCTAGAAGGGAACATCACTAGCCGCAAGATTAGGATCGGGGCCACCACTGATGGTTACCTGCCCGGTATGCGTCAGGCATTTACTGATCCCTGGTCTCCCCAGTCCAGGGCCTTCTTGAGATCTCGGCTTAATCCCTTCGCCGTGGTCCGTGACGGGGAGGAAGCACTCCATATGTTTCTGAGCAAAGCAACACCCCGAGGCAAGGGGAGCAGGGCAGAAAGTCACCTGGTTTTTCTGGCTTGCCAGAGTGTGGCACACCTATTATGAGCTATCACAGTCGGTCGGAACCATCACCGAGGAGTTCTTCACCGAACTCCAGGAAGAGGTGGCTCGGGAGCTGCGGCTGATGGAGGTCGAGGAGGCTGAATCTGAGTCCTTGTCCCGGCGCATTGCGGAGCTTTACCGGAAGCGTCACCCCTCAGATAACCTGCGCACTATACCCGGCATTGGGGAACATACTGCGCCGGTCTTCTTATCAGCGGTAGGTGATCCAACACGCTTCCGAAGTCAATCCGCTTTTGCCAACTGGGAGGGAGTAGTGCCGGGAGCCAGGCAATCATCTAATGCGGAGGCCAAAGGGTTGAGAATGACCAAGGCTGGGCCGGCCATTATGAGGATGGGCCTCTACCAGGCAGGAGATATAGGTCGCCGCTGGGATCCCCAGCTTGCTGCTACCTACTATCGTGAGATGGTTTATCATGGCAAGAACCATAAGCAGGCTATGGGAGCAGTGATGAGTCATCTTGGAGCCAGGGTAATGGCAGTACTCAAGGAGGATAGACCATATGAGCTGAGGGATACCGATGGCAAGCTCGTTAGCAAGGGTGAGGCTAGGAGGATAATTCTTTCCAGATACCATGTGCCAGAAGAAATAAGGCAAGAGAGACGGCGACGCAAACCCGTTAAAGTACGCAGAAAGGATCGGGAGATGACGACTTACAGGACGAACGAGGCAGCTAAAGCTCCTCAGCCTGTAGAAGCCATGGCCATCTCCCGGAAATAGTCTATCTCAGAGTCACAAGGAGGTCAAATGAATGGCCCTTGACACCTATTAGGAAATCTTTTTGTTCAAAATACTTGTTATTGTGACTTGGTCAATACGCAAAACCCAGGAATGTCAGCGGCATGCAGTTAATGTTATTACGCTGAAAAAGAGCATGTGTTGGCGCGTGGTGTAACGCAAAAGCCAGATTGTTTGCTACATGTTCGGACGTGTGGAATGTAGTCACAACTTTTTGTAGAGGTGAGGTCCCTTTAGCCTTTGCCTAAGTCCGGACATTGAGGAAGCTCACGGTTCGCAAGAAATTCGAGCTTTATCTGTCTGCTGCTATAGTAATATGTCGTCTCTGAGTGGGAAGGCTAGGCTATTTACGGGGTTTGTTTTGTGATAGAATCACGTTGATTTGCGAAATGTCAATAGTCATTGAGACTAGCACAGTACTAAACATAAAACCACAGGAGGGTGTTTAGATGGCAAAAGTCGAAACTGAACGCAAAGGCCGCTTACTTGTCGTTACCATCAATCGTCCAGAGGTTCATAACTGTGTGGACGGTGAAATCGCAGGGCTGCTATTCGAGGCCGTCGAGTTATTTCGCAAGGATGCGAGTCTTTATGCTCTTATCCTTACCGGCGCGGGCGATCGTTCCTTCTGCTCGGGGGCCGACTTAAAGAATGCTGGAAGCCTCTTAGCGCGTCCCGGTGCCGAGGAGTCTGGCCCAACGGGCATCAGCCGCATAACTGACATAGCAAAGCCGACCATAGCTGCCATTAATGGGTACTGCTTCGCCGGCGGTCTGGAGCTAGCTTGCTGGTGTGACTTCCGAATCGCCTCCCGCAATGCCAGTTTCGGTGTCCCGGAGCGCCGTTGGGGTATTCCCCTTATAGATGGTGGAACGCAGCGTCTGCCCAGGATTGTCGGCCTGGGCAACGCGCTCTATCTGATAGAGACAGGAATTGTAATCGATGCTGACCAGGCATTCCGCATTGGGCTTGTACAAGAGGTTGTCCCCCAGGGGCAGGCTTTGCCGCGAGCCTTGGAGCTGGCTGAAGTGATGTCTACCTATCCGCAGACCTGCCTATACAACGACCGTCGAAGTACGTACGAAGGCATTTCGCTGTCATTGCCCGACGGGCTGAGGTTGGAGGCGAAGATTCACCAGAGCAGTCTGGCTGACCCTGAGATGGTTGAAAAGCTTCGCCAGTACGCTGCTGGACAACGCCCACCATTCCCGCGTCCACCAACTTACTCCTGAATCCAAAAACGTTCTGCCAAAGCGCCTAGCATGTCCCGGCAAGGCCACCAGCAGGGGACCCTATCGCTGAAAGGCGGAGCGTACTAGTCTCTTGATATGTCACATACCTTGGGGGGTGCTCAGTCTGACGATGTCTTCTGTTCTCAATCTGACCAGTTTTGACCTGGCTCCACCGCCGCACCAAACGTAGTCATGACTTAATACTTCCTCATCGAGGAAGACGGGCGTCTTTCTCTTGTGTCCTACCGGGGGTATGCCGCCAGTGCGATAACCTTATTTCTGACCAGAAATGCTCTTAGGTTCATTTACCCTACAGCATGAGGCGTGCTCTTCGAATGATTTCATCCCGTTTCGTCTTTGGAGGAATTCTCTGAGTCAATCTCCAGGTGAAATCGATGAAGGAACCTATGTATGACCGGGGCAAAGATAACTGCTACGGCAATAAGAAAGACTATCCCAGAGAAGAGCGCATAAGCTGCTGCAAACAACTTACCGACGTTACTATGCAGCTCATTGACAGGTCCCATGCCACCAAGAATCATAGCAGCATTAACGGTAGCATCGATCCAGGATAATCCCTCGAATTCATGGTAGCCAACTATGCCTATTGCCAGCGCAACAAAAACAATTCCCAATGCAAAGCAAATATGGAGAATAAGTCGAACAAAAAATGCAGCTCTCGATATTAACGGTTCCTTGTGGTGTTCAAACATCGGATTGTGAAACCTCCATATCTAACTGGAATGTTGCTAGGTATATAGCTTGCTATATCAATATACCTTATTATCCTGGGAGAAACAAAAGCCGTCTTGCGCCGTAGTACAAAACAGATCTGTCACTCCTGGGCGACCACGAAGTTTCTTAGTGTACCTATGTTTTGTATTTTGACTTCGGCTACATCGCCCGAATTCATCGGCCCGATGCCTGATGGAGTGCCTGTGGCTGTCTGGCATCAAGCCATGCGCTGTGGATTAAACAGTACGTCATGAAGTGCAGTGATGACTGTACTAGGTGCCCCGAATATTGACTCCAGAATATGTGGGAAAGTTTGCCACCGAAAAATCTCATCCCCAGCGAATTCAACTCATTTAACTCGGCTTCTTTACTTGGAAAGGACCCTTGCCTTGGGCTCGATGTTCTTCCGCACAAGTCTTACAGTGGTAAGGTGGCTGTCTTTGTCTACCACTTGGAAAGGGACGACCACAACACGTGCATTTGTACTGAATAGGATTCGGAAGTATTCTCTCCCCCACCCATTCTATATTCTTGGAATCGTACTCAATAAGTTCAGGACGCACAACCGCGTTACAGTAATCCTCGAGGAACCTTAGGTCACGCTTATTTATTGGGTCTAGCTCAACAACGGCGAATGAGCAAAACTGCCCGATGTAATCGGTTATTTCCTGCGACGTACCCAGCTTCCGCGACTTGGCTAAAACCCCTCGGAGTTGTGAACCTCCTGGGCGCACTCGGCGCCCAAGGTAATGCTCCTGCCACAGCCGAGTATTGAGATTTTGTGCGCTTCCAATATATACAATGGCCCCTTTGTCTTCGATAAGATACAAGCCCGGAACTGCTCGCACGTCATGCCACACTGCTTGGGAAAACTTCTGCCGTGGAGCAGTAACCAGACATTGTAGAACAGCCTCCATTTCCTTAAGTTTGGAGTCGTATGAGCTGTCCATTTTTCCTCCTAATTATGAGAAATTCGGCTCTCACATATCTTGCCATAGGATTTGATGTCCCCTCCGAATGTCAGACGGATCATTACCAAGACGTTTTCTTTTCTAAACGTGATACTTTGCCCAATACCTACATACCACCATGATTCATCTCCTATATGAGGGTCGGATGTATCGGCAACCAGTCTCGATTCATTTTCCTTGTACGCTTGATGCGCTAGTTGGATTGAGGGAAATACAGCTACTTCATTAAATATATACTGCTGGTAAGTACCGCTGCTTCGATAGAATTTTACTCCATAAGTTGATAGAGCTCCTTCATGAAGCATCTGAATAGCCGACGATGTTTCTTCCTGGCTCCACCCATGTTGAGTAATCCCTTCCGTTATACTTTCTATATCGTCTAATCGGAGGACAATTTCTGAAGCATCCTTTGTAATTACAACTGGCTTTTCCTCTGGTCCCATGACAGACGATGGACTTGGAGCAGGAACTGTTCCATCAAAAAGAGTTTCTCCATTGAGCCCTTGTAATACTACCTCTACAATTGGCTTTTGATAGGTCAAGTAGACGTGGAAGGTACTAGCACCCCGGCGGCTTAGGGTCGTTCCTATATAAACAGTCTCCTCGTCTCTGTCTGACCGCAGCACCATATTATGAACATATATTCCTTCACCTGAATTGCTCCCCAATCTAATAGCTAAATTACAGCCTGGCAGGTCATGTCCAGCAATGGTTCGCGGAGGCAAATCAGATTTCCCTATTTCGACCGTGAAAATTTCATCCTCATTCCCGAGCGGTTGCTTCTGTGGTGAACCATCTCCTGCCGTGGGAGGTGGCTCCGTTGATGGGACTGGGCTAGATGCAGGTTGCTCGCAAGCAACAATTGAACTGACTAATAAGAGAATCAATCCAAGGATTGAAACTAAACGCCATTTACGCCCCCTTCTCATTTTATCCTCCTACAATCTCGCCTTTGCCCAGATTATACATCAATCCAGGGTGAAGAAAAATAGCTGGCATTGACCATTTAGCCATTTTGTGACATAGTGCAAAGTTGGCTCATAATTCCGGGCTGACGGCAAAATTTCTCAATGTGCCTATGTTTTGGATTTTGACTTCGGCTACATCGCCCGGATTCATCGGGCCGATGCCTGATGGGGTGCCTGTGGCGATGACATCACTCGGTAGCAGCGTCATTACACCAGAAATAAAGCTAATCAGTTTGGATATCCCAAAAATGAGGTCGCTAGTGGAAGCGGATTGTCGGAGTTCACCGTTGAGATAGGTTTCGAGTTTTAGGTTGTCTGGATTGGCTTCTGTTTCTATCCACGGGCCTATCGGTGCGAAGGTGTCGTAGCCTTTAGCTCTGGTCCACTGGCCATCCGCGGCCTGGGCATTACGGTCGGAGACATCGTTACAGCAGGTATGGCCGAGGACATAGTCTTTTGCCTCTTCTTCTGGAATATCCTTAGCTTTCTTACTGATGACCACGCCCAGCTCACCTTCATAGTCGATGCGTTTCCAGCCTCGAGGTAGGATGATTTTATCATCAGGGCCAATGACGGCGGTGGATGGCTTGAGGAAGATGAGCAGCACGGAGGGCATAGGCAGTTTGGTCTCCTCAACATGGCTGCGGTAGTTAAGCCCCAGGCAAACTATTTTGGAGGGGAGACAAGGAGCAAGAAGCCTGACCTCCTCCAGTTTGTAAGTACTACCGTCCAGAGTAAGTGGGCTACCAAGGCGTTTAAGGTGGGCGAAAGAGCTGCCTCGGATTCCTTGTATGATGTTCTCGGCTAACAGGCCATATTTGACCTTACCTCGGGCGCTAAAGCGAACGATTCGCACTTTCACCCTCACCCTTTCCCTCTCCCGTCGAGGGAGAGGGTACATTTGGCAATTCTTGACTGTCTCTCCTGGGGGAAAGATTACAATTTTGCAGCATCGAGAATTGCTGGCACTTTGGATTCCAGGCCGATAGCCATGATGTGGGTGCCCTGGCACATATTTTTCATTTCATTGATGAGGCGAGCAGCTATCTCAATGCCCTTCTGTAATTTGTTCTCGGCCTGGTCCATCTCGGCAATAAGCTCATCTGGGACATGGATGCCAGCAACGTTCTTATTCATAAATTTGGCCATAGCTGCTGACCTGAGCACCACAATGCCTACTAAAATAGGAACGCCGAACTTCTTAGCTTCTTTCATAAAGGCTTCGAACGTCTTGGGCTCGTAGATGGCCTGTGTCTGGAAGAACTGGGCACCAGCCTTTACCTTTCTCTCCATTTTGATCAGCTGCGGCTCGACAGGGTCGGCACCGGGAGTCACGCAGGCTCCGAGGAAGAACTTGGGAGTGCCCTTTAGCTCCTTGCCGGCTAAATCTTTGCCCTGCTCCAGTTGCCGGGCTGCATATAGCAGAGAGACGGAATCGAGGTCGAAGACAGGTTTAGCGTCCGGATGGTCTCCCAAGGTGACATAATCTCCAGTGAGACACAGAACATTCTCAACACCCATAACATAGGCACTTAGCAAGTCGGACTGTAAAGCGATGCGGTTGCGGTCGCGGCAGGTCATCTGGAATACTGGCTCAACGCCTTTTTGCTTGAGCAAATAGCAGGCAGCCAGCGAGCCCAGCCTCATAACGGCGCTTTGCTGGTCGGTGCAATTAACCGCAGCTACTCTGCCTTTAAGTAATTCGGCGTTCTCCATAAACTCATGAATATCCACACCTTTAGCTGGGCCGATTTCAGCGGTGACTGCAAACTTGCCGTTCTTAAGTTTTTCGCTCAGACTCATAGTATAGTTACCTCCTTCAAGGATAGCTAGACCTTCGTTTCCTGTTGCTCCAGCGCCCACATTATTGTGGACCTCAAGTGCTTTGGCGGCTGCATTTTGCCGTAGTTCTTGACTAATGGCAGGGTTTGCATTTTGTCCAGCCGACCCAATTTCTTCAATCGTTCATAGATTAAGTGCCAGCCGCAGTCCCGCACATCTGGTTCAACCTCGCACTTGCCGTTTTTAGCGCCGCCGCAGGGTCCGTTGATCAGCCATTTGGTGCAGGCGGTCAGAGGGCAGATGCCGCCGGTTAAATCGAGGACGCAGTCGCCACATTCACGGCAACGCTCGCTGCCCCGCCATTCCCCACGGGCACCGCCAACATTGAGAGTGTTAGCTGCCGGGTGGACCAGTTTGTTCACCACTGCCGCGGTGGCCTGGACTCCGATGCCGCAGGTCATCACCAGCAGTGAATCGGCAGCATCTATTTCAGGTTCATGGGGAAACAGTCTGGTCTTGACCAAAGCTTTGTCACAGAGGAAATCAACGACACAGTAACCGGTGATAGTCTTGCCTTCCTGCTCCAGCTCCAGTTTCTGCTTCATGTCCAGAACTTGAAGCTCATCACCGGTGTGGCAAACCTCGGCACAACCTTTACAGCCGACCAAAAAGACCTTCTTTTCACCGTCTAAATAACCTAGGATTTCTGGAAGCGGCTTTAACTCAGAGATTATCATTTGTTTACCTCCATAGCTCTATTAGTTTCCTCTATTTCCTGGAGAACTAATTTGACGATTTCGGATAATTTACCTTCTACTTCTGGGGAAAGCTCAAGTCCGAAGTCTATGGTCTTGGGTTCGATGCCAATAACGACCGTAGATTTTGGCTGCCTGTTAAGCAAAGCCATCATTTTTAAACTTTCCAATACTCCTATATCGTGCAAGGAAATTGGCGGCGCTGAATCCAAATCTACGTCATCGAAGCTGAATCGATATATAGTCCCCGGCTTATCACCGGTTTTGACAGCATCGATGATGATTAATTTATCTGTACTGTCATCTACCAGATACAGGAAGTCGGGGTAGGTGCCAGCGTCAATTATGTTGACATTGGCATCGCTTACAATGCTGGCTAGTTTCTGAACCAGATGGACTCCTACGCCTTCGTCTTTAAGCAATAGGTTACCTATACCCAGAACGGTGATTCTAGGACTGCCTTCACTTGTCACCCTGAGCAATAGCGAAGGGTCTCTAGTTCCTTCACTTCGTTCAGGACGAGTCTTCGGTCGCTTCGCTCCCTCAGAATGACAGACGGTCTTAGCCGACTTTGTATATTCCAAGAGTTCTCCCCTTAGGTGTAATCACATGGATGGCGCATGCCAGACACGGGTCGAAGGAGCGGACGATACGCCCGAGCTCAAAGGGATTGTTTTCGTCCTTTATCTTGGTTCCAATCAAGGCTTGTTCTACAGGACCTGGCTGTCCTTTGTCATCTCTCGGGCACAGGTTCCAGGTGCTTGGCACCACACACTGATAGTTAGCGATTTTCTTATCTTTTATCTCAATCCAGTGTCCTAAGGCACCTCTGGCACCATCAACCAACCCCATTCCCATGGCTTCATTGGGGATCTCATAGTCTATGTATGCGGGTTCACCGGGCTTAAGTTGTAGCAGCCAGCCGGGCATGGAATCAGCCACATATTTCGTTATGAGAGCGCGAGCAGCATGGCGACCGAGGACAGAGAATAAAGCCTTTGGGCTGGCCTTGAACCTGGATAGGACTGAATCAATCAAGTTCTTCACCGTCGGCTCGCCGCTGGCATAGGTGACTGCCATGCCGGCTAAAGGCCCGACCTCGTAGACCTTGCCATCGTAGCGAGGCGCTTTCGACCAGGAGTAAGCTCCCTTCTTGCCATACTGAGGCTCTGTCATCCCATGGGAAGGATGCTTGCCGGTGCTTGAGTCGTCATACCAAGAGTGCTTCACATATTCCATAATCTTATTGGGGTCCAAAGCCCCGAGCTTGAGGTCAGTTGATATCGTCCCCTGCTTCACAAGCCTTTTCCTATTGGTGTAGTCAGGATTGCCGCCTTCTAGGTCCCAGAGGCCGTAGGAAAGCAGGTTGCCGCAGCCAGCGCCGATTTCAAAGTAGTCGGAATAGACTTCAGCTACCGCCAGGACATCGGGAATATAGACACTGTCGATAAAGTCCCTTAGTTCATTGAGCCTCCACAGGAAGGAAGCTATTTTATCCACGGTAACCGTCGAGGTGACGCCGCCGGGGACAACGGCCATGTTATGGGGCATCTTGCCACCGAAGATAGTCAGCATCTCCTGCCCCTTGCGTCTCATTTCCAGGGCTTTAACGTAGTGGGCTGTGGCCTCTATATTAATCTGGTCGCTAAGGCGATAATCTCCTTCATAGCGGGGCACGAAGGGGGCTAGCTCTCCTCGCTTGATAAACTCCTTTATTGAGTTAAGAGCCGGGTCATTGCCGTTATAGCCGGCTACTTTGGTCACGTCCACATAATCCAGAGCTGCCAGATGGTAAAAATGGAGAATATGGTCGGCGATATGAGCGGCTCCGAGGATGAGGTTACGGATAATTCGGCCGTTATCGGGTATTTTATCGGCGAGGCCGAAGGCGCTATCCAAATTAAGGGTAGCGGCTATAGAGTGGCTGGTAGGGCAGACGCCGCAGATACGCTGGACATACCTCTGGGCATCACGGGGGTCTCTACCTCTAAGGATTAGCTCGATGCCTCTGAACATCATGCCCGAACTGTGGGCATCTTTCACCACACCATTCTCGGTGATGACTTCAATCTTAAGATGCCCTTCAATACGAGTAATAGGGTCAACAATAAGCTTGCTCAATTTCTAAGCCTCCTGTCATTAGAGTTTACTAAAATAAACTGTCATCCTGAGCGCAGCGAAGGATCTCGAAGTGAAGAGCCTGGGAACAGATTCTTCGCCCATAGGTCTCAGAATGACAGAGGTATTAAGCAGCCTCCTTTCCCTGGAGTTTACCTATGGCAGGCAGGTTGGCATCGGTCAGTTTTTGATAGAAAGGTGCCATTAAATCAGGAAAGCCGGGCTCGCAGCAGCCGATGCAGGGCGAGCCGGCACCGATGCACCAGTTCGTTCCATGGTTCCACAATCTTATTGGGCAATCGGCATAGGTAACCGGCCCCTTACAACCCAGTTCGTTAAGACAGCCGGGTTCACCGAATTTCCTGGCGAATTTGCCCTCGTCGAAGTAGGCTCTACGTGGGCAGTTTTCATGGATTAACTGACCGTAGAAAGCCTTGGGGCGTTTTAGCTCGTCCAATTCTTCCGGCTTGGGCAGGCCCAGAAGCAGCACCGAGGCAACGGTGCTTACGAACCAGTCGGGGTGGGGTGGACAGCCGGAGATGTTAATCAACGGCTTGTTGATGCCACAAGATTTCAGAAATTTATCAGTGCCCACGTAGCCACCGGGGTTAGGTTTGCCAGCGGCTATACCGCCGTAGGCAGCGCAGGTGCCTAGAGCCAGGATTGCCAGCGCATCTTTGGCCAGGGCTTCGACGCGTGATGTCATTGGCAGTGGTTTGCCGTCTTTCTCACCAAGCGTCCCGTAGATACCACCGTCTTTGGTAGGTATGGCACCTTCAACCACCAGGACATAGCCCCCTTTGTTTTCCTTTGGTACATTTTCGAGCACGTGGAGTATGGCCTCTCCCTCCCCGGCCATTACGGTCGCCTGGAATTTCAGGCTTATATGTTTGCCGGGGATAACTTCATCGATGAGGACATTTTTGATGGTGGGGCTGACTGAATTGAGGACTGAGACTGAACATCCGGTGCAGGTACCTGTCTGTATCCAGACCACCGGCACCTCTTGAACCTGTGCTTTAGCCATAAGGCCTCCTTTCCTTGCCAATCGCAAATTCTACAGCTTTATGGCGATTAATGCAACTAGGCGAATTGCCTCATAATTATTGTTACCGAAAGTGGTATCGTTGCCTCAAAAATAGTGTTACCCAGAGGAGGCAAACATGACACGAGGCAGCATACAAGAATATACCGAGGCAGTGCGAGAACGCTATC
>Ga0194125_10002144_pt1 | contig 32976 bp, 23 predicted proteins | sample TA2KigC250mmetaG_FD_148626 | JGI IMG/M metagenome (GOLD analysis project Ga0194125, IMG submission 148626) | Freshwater microbial communities from Lake Tanganyika, Tanzania - TA2015034 Kigoma Deep Cast 250m | ecosystem: Environmental > Aquatic > Freshwater > Lake | place: Tanzania: Lake...
GCGCGCATAAACCCCTTCGACTGGAAGACGGGGTTCCCCCTTGTCCTGCAGGCAGGGGGCTTCGACTGCATCGTCGGGAATCCGCCTTATCTGTTCATCACCGAAGTCCCCGAGCGCGATCGTGAGTACTATCAGACCAACTACGAGAGCGTCATATACCGGTTCGATCTCTACGGCGTCTTTATCGAGAAGGCGCTCAAGTGCCTCCTTCGGCGCGGCGGACTGTTCGGGTTCATCATCCCCCACACTCTGCTTGGGAACGACTCCTTCGGTGGCCTGCGATCACTCCTCGCGCGCGCCGCGCACGTATACCACGTCGTCGACCTGGGCCCAGGCGTGTTCCAAGACGCCAAGAACGAAACCATGCTCCTCTTCTTTCGGAACGCTACTCCTGCTGCCTCGGACACGGTCGAGGTCGTCCGTACAACTCCGAAGACCTTCGGAAAACCGCAAGCGACGTTCACCGCCGTGCAGAGCGCGTGGACCGCCGCTGACGGGCGCGCATGGCTCGTGCGAGGCGCGGGAGGGAGCCTTGCCGTCCTCGACCGCATGTCCAAGCACGAGAAGTCGTTGAAGGACTTCTGCACGGCGAATCAGGGACTTCGGACCGGGGACAACACCAAGTATCTGGCCGAGACGAAACGGGGCCGGACCTGGAAACCAGCGGCTGGAGGGAAGGAAATAGGCCGGTACAGCCCGATTCCCGAGGGTCTGTACGTCCGATACGAGCCGGAGCTTCTCGATGCCCCGCGTCGCCCCGAGATCTTCACCTTCCCGGAGAAGATCGTCGTTCAGGAGATCCGCAACATCTCCCTGTACAGACGAATCGTCGCGACTCTGGATACGAAACAGACGTTCTGCCTCCAGTCCACAAACGTGATCAACCTCCGACCTGGCGCCGACTTGAGTCTCCGGTACCTGCTTGGTCTGCTGAACAGCTCGGCGGTCAACTTCTACTTCAGGTGTCACGCACCCGGGAACAACCACATCCCGTCGAATCAGCTGCTGCGAATCCCGGTTCCGGCGCCTCCCTCCCAGGAGGCCCACGACCGGTTGGCCGGGCTCGTGGAGACAGTTCTCGACCTGAGCAGCCATCTGGCCTCCGCGCCTTCCGCGGAGCGGCGGGCCACGCTTCAGCGCCAGATCGACGCAACCGACGCCGCGATCGACCGCGTCGTGTACGACCTGTACGGGCTGACCGCTGAGGAGATCGGGATCGTGGAGGGGGAGCGGTGATGGAGTGCGCCAGGAGGTCCCGTGGTCGGTAGTAGCCGCGCCCCGCAGGGCAAGAGAGCGAAGCCCAGGCTCGTGAAGGACAGCGCCTTCGTCCTTCAGTTCCGCGTCGAGCTTCTCGGCATCGAGCCCCCAATCTGGCGGCGCATTCAGGTCCCCGAGGACTACACCTTCTGGGATCTCCACGTGGCGATCCAGGACTCGATGGGGTGGTTCGACAGTCACCTGCACGCGTTTCGGGTCGTGGGCATCGCAGGCGACATTGGTGTTCGCGACGAGGATGAGATCGGTCCGTCCGAGACGCGACCCGGGTGGAAGATCCCGATCCGTGAGACCTTCAACGACGGCAGCCCGCTTGCGGCCTACGAATACGATTTCGGCGACTCCTGGGTCCACGAGGTGCGCTTCGAGGGCTACTTCCCGACCGAGAAAGACATCAAGTATCCGCGCTGCCTCGACGGCGCCCGACACTGTCCCCCGGAGGACTGTGGAGGTGTCGGCGGGTATGAAAACTTCCTGCGTGTCATCGCCGACTCGAAGGACCCGGAACACGCGTCCATGCTCGAATGGGTCGGCGGATCGTTCGACCCCGGGGAGTTCGATCCGGCCAAGGTCGAGTTCGACGACCCGAAGGAGCGGTGGCGGATCGCGTTTCAGGAGGCCAGCGAGTGATCTCGGATCGGCCCCTGCGGTCATCGAGAAGGAGACATGCCCCACAGGAGAGCCGCTTGAGAGACAAGAGGGAACCCCTCTCACCTCGAATGGGGCACTCGCTCTTGAAGTGGTTCAAGGACTTGGGGCAGCTCAGGGTGATCCCGTGCGGGAGGAGCACAATGGGTGAAGTCGTAACCTACCAGGCAGGGGCCTTTTCCCAGGTCAACCTCGAAGACGGGTCGAAGCTCCTCGTGTCAATCGGGCCTCTGGACGTTCGCATCTTCGGACTCCACGGAGGACCCCGTGGTGACCCGTTACTGAACAAGCTCCTGTGGGTCTACAACCCCGGCAGGCTGTGGCTTCTGAAGTGGTTCTTTCTCCGGAGCGCGAGAGACGCTTTGCTACAGTCGATCGTCACTACACTCGTTAGCTGCACGGACCTGCCCGCGGCGCGGGACAGCCTCGGTGCTCTTACGGAGACACGACCTGCTTCCGAGGCACGCATGACCCCTGCCCAGTGGGCCCGTTTCGCTCTTGATCAGTTGTTCTCCGAGAAGTGGGATCGTCTGCGTCGTGAGTTTCACGGCCGGGAGACTTCCCGGAGCGGGTCCGTGGCAGAAATCGACGATGTCCATTTCATCACGGCTCTACTTGGCGCGCAACTGCAGCTTCTGGGTTTCGCCTCAGTCCATGCCAATGAAGACGTGGGGATCGAGGTGACCGCCCTGATCCACGGGGAGTATTTCGAGCGCGTGCCACCTCAAGGCCGAGATCTGTGCGAGTCCACATACACCTACTCCAATCAGCTGATCGCTGAGTATGGCCGCAAAGGTATGTCCGGATATGGTGCCATCGCTGATGGCCTCACACATTGTCTGGGGCTTCGACCAGAACATCCAGACACCAGGAGCTTCCGTGCGACATTGGAGGCAGAGTTTGCCGCTCTCGGAGAGACGTGGCGCGCTGATATTCGCGCGAACTGTCAATAGGCGCCTCGTAGTTGCCACCGTCTCCCCAGGGAGAGGTCGCCGGCCGTCTCTGCGCAAGCGGATGTACCTGTGGAGATTGCCAGAAACCGGACGGAGCCTCTCCCTCGGTGCGGAGCCCCAGGATGACGAGGATGGCAGCATAGCGGGCAGAGCCTGCGGCAAACGCCGCGACTCTTTACGTGGAACGTCGGCACGTCGCGGGGCGGACTTGGGCTATCCTGCGACACATTCCAGGTGAGACCCTGGAAAAGGAGAGGGGAAGGTTCGGATCCAAGAGAAATGGCTCTGTGGGTGGGACAATAGGAGTGGCCCGTCAAGAGAATAGAGCCTCATAGAGAAAGCCACCCTCGTGTCCCCGAGTTCCACACTTCGACCCTGGAGTGCCAGCCGTGCGAAATCGACGCAAGTCGTTGAGGGCCCTTGAAGAGACAGTCGCCAAGCTGAATCTGAGAATATCCCAATACCTTCTGGGGAAACTCCGCCCAACCTATTCTCCTCAAGACTCAAGCATGCTTGCCGCCGCAACTACGGCCGCCCTCTTCGGCGAACCTCCGGATGACCCGCGTGTAGCGGCCTACAGGCAAATCATCCGGAAGACATCACGAGAGTAATTGAGGGCGTCACGGACGATGTGATTCTGCGTGGAGTAGTGACAATTGCCGTACGCTACTATATGTACTTGGAGTGTGAAAGGAAGAGTGGAAGGGCATCACGCGCAGTGCGCGCCATGGAGCAATTGGAGCGCCTTGGCATTGCTGTTCCTGACTATGGTGGTCAAACCCCGGAGCTTCTCACCGAGATCGCCAGACTATTCCTGCCATCACTTACGGGCACGCCGAATGGGCCTCATGAGTCTTTCAATCTAGAGAACAATGTCGCGCTGCAGGCAGCGATCCAAAGACTTGAGACCCTCTTCCCACCCCCCTTGGAACGCCCCGTTGTCCTGGCCGATGGATTGGTGCTGGGGGAAGAGGATGTTGTCCAAGAGACTGTGTTCAAACTTGAAGAGCGAGGCATTCTCAAGGCCGGCCTTCGTGTTTATGGCCGATACCCCATCACTCCCGTGGGGATGACGAAGAAAGAAGCGGCCGAGCGCCTGTCAATGGAATACGAGGTGTTTCGAGCTGAATGGGAAGGGAAGAGCTCGGATCAGTACATCTGGTATCTCGAAAGGGCGACCCGTCGAAGAGAGAGAAGAGCGGAACGGGAGTTGTCTGCGGGGCCGGATCCGGACGTTGAGGGAAGAGGCATGAGCACCGGGGTGAAGATCGTTCTTGCCCTCCTGGTTACCCTTGTCGTGGTGAGTATCTACGCAGTACTATCCTACTCCCCATAGCCCCGATGTCGATGAGGGCCCTACTGGCGCCACTCGCTTTCGCGCATCGTGCGCCACGCGTCTCCCCAGGCGGCAGCGCGAGGCGGAGAGGCGCCCGACGGCCCCGGCGCCCCGTGTCGCGCGTGTGCGCGAGGGACACAGGCGGCATCGCTCGGCGTAGCGTGCGTCGGCGCGTGGAGCCTGCGCGTGAGGCCCCTGCGCCCTGTGGAGCGCGTGTGCGCCCGTTCCCCAGGCGGCAGCGCGGCCGCCCCTGCGTTGGGTTTGACGATCTCGGCGTTCTCGTGGAAGGCACAGATACGGTACGCATCCAAGAAGAGCCCCGTGGAGCCCTCGGCCAGCCGAGAATCTGCCCGGCCTGACGGCCGGAACCGGCAAGGATGGGATCTTGGTGTCAGGCTACGGAATCCTGCCGCTTTTTATGAAGTCTCGTAGTCCGGCACCGAATACCCGTTTCATGTACTCCGTTCCGTAAGTTCGGAACGCCCCCCTGGTCCCCGTCCCCCGTGTCCCTATCTCCGGTATCGGTAGTACGCGGCGCAAGCTCCCTCGGAGGAGACCATCGTCGCCCCGAGAGGGTGCTCCGGAACGCAGGCGGTTCCGAACGCCGGACACTCCGGCGGTTTCTTTATGCCTTGAAGGATGAGACCGCTGATGCAGATCGGGGACTCCTCGGCCGTTCGCGAGGCGACGTCGAAGCGCGTCTCCGCGTCGAACGCCGCGAACTCCTCGGCGAGACCGAGCCCGCTCCGAGGGATCGACCCGATGCCTCGCCACTTTCGGTCGGTCACGCGAAAGACGCGGGCGATGAGGGCGCGCGCGGCGGCGTTCCCCTCGTCGCGCGCGGTGCGGGCGTACGCGTTCTCCACCTCCGCCCTTCCTTCCTCGAGCTGCCGGACGACGAGAAGAATCCCCTGAAGGATGTCGAGCGGCTCGAAGCCGGTCACGACGATCGGGACGCGGTGCTTCTTCGCGATCGGAACGTACTCCTCGGTCCCCATCACCGCGCAAACATGCCCCGCCGCAAGGAACCCCTCGACCCGATTCCCCGGCGAGGAGAGGATCGTCTCGATCGCCGGCGGCACGAGGACGTGCGAGACGAGCACGGTGAAGTTGCGAAGGCCGAGCTCGCGCGCCTGAAAGACCGCCATCGCGTTCGCCGGCGCGGTCGTCTCGAAACCAACCGCGAAGAAGACCGTCTCCCGCTCCAGGTTCTCGCGCGCGATGCGGACCGCGTCGAGAGGCGAGTAGACGATGCGGACGTCCCCTCCCGCCGCGCGCACCGAGAGAAGATCGGTCTCGCTTCCGGGAACGCGGAGCATGTCGCCGAACGAACAGAAGATCACGCCGGGGCGCGAGGCGATGGCGATCGCCCGGTCGATCTGCTCGATCGGCGTCACGCAGACCGGGCAGCCGGGACCGTGGACGAGCGTGATCTCTTCGGGAAGAAACGTGTCGACGCCGAAGCGGACGATCGAATGCGTTTGCCCGCCGCAGATCTCCATGATCGTTCGAGGGCGAATGGTCGCCCGTCGAATCTCCTCGGCGATCCGGCGCGCGGCGGCCGCGTCCCGGTACTCGTCGATGTACTTCATGTCTCTTCCCGGTCGGCCGCCTCGCCCATCTCGCGGAGAAGCTCGAGCGTCTTCCGAGCCTCTTCTTCGTCGAGCGTGCTGATCGCAAAGCCGACGTGGACGATGACGTAATCCCCGACGCCCGCCTCGGGAACGTACGCGAGCGCGACGTCCTTCACCACGCCGCCGAAATCGACTTTCCCCATTCGCGTGAGCGGATCGTCGCCCGAGATGCTCCGGATCTTCCCCGGAACGGCGAGACACATCAGCGTTCCTCCTCGGGGGGACGCGCGCGCGACGACGACGACGCGAGCGCCGCCGCTTGTCCGAGCGCGATCCCGCCGTCGTTCGGCGGGACCCTCTGATGCCAGTACGGGCGGAAGGCGCCCGCGCGAAGCGCCCGCACCGTCCTTCTCAAGAGATAGTCGTTCTGCCAGCAGCCGCCCGTGAGAAGGACGCGCTCCTCGCCCACCTCGCGCGCGACCGCGGCGATCGAGGAGGCGAGGGCGTTGTGGAACTTCGCGGCGATCGCGCCGGCACTTGTCCCCCGCGCGGCGTCCTCCAGGATAGCACGGACGATCGGTTCCCAGTCGACGAGGAGCCGGTCCTCGCCGCGCGCGAGGCGGAACGGATACTCCTCGTCGGGCGCGGAATCGGGAATCGCGAACTCGAGCTCCATCGCCGCCTGTCCCTCGAAGCTCATCGTCTGGCGGATTCCGAGAAGCGAGGAGACCGCGTCGAAGAGGCGTCCCGCGCTCGTCGTCACGGGAGACTGAACGCGCTTCGCGAGCATCGTCCGAAGAACCGCGCGTTCTTCCTGTGAAAAGGCGCGGAGCGGGAGAAGGTCGTCCCGACCGAAGAGGTCCTCGCCGAGCATCTCGAAGAGAACGCCGAGCGCGCTCCGCCGCGGCTCGCGCGCCGCCGTCTCGCCCCCGGGGAGAAGAAAGGGGCGAAGCGACGCGACGCGCCGAAAACCGTCGTCGACGACGAGAAGAAACTCGCCTCCCCAAACGCTTCGGTCCGGTCCGTAACCGGTCCCGTCCCACGCCACGCCGAGCACTCGTCCCTCGAGCTCGTTCTCCGCGCGGCACGCAAGGACGTGCGCGTGGTGGTGCTGCACACGCTCGACCGGAGGGCCGAGCATCTCGGCCTCTCGCGTCGAGAAGTAATCCGGATGAAGATCGCACACGACGCGCTCCGGGCGGATCTCGTGAAGCGCGGCGAGCGAGCGGATCGAGCGGCGGTGCGCCTCGCGCGACTCGGCGGTGTCGAGGTCCCCGATGTGCGGCCCGAGAAAGACGCGCTCTCCGCGCGCGACCGCGACCGCGTTCTTGAGGTGCGCGCCGACCGCGATCGACTCCGGGACCGATCGCCCGAGAGGGAGCGGAAGCGGCGCGTAGCCGCGGGCTCGACGAAGAACGAGCTCCCGGCCGAGCGTGACGCGCGCGATCGAGTCGTCGACGTGCCTCTCGATCGGCCGGTCGTGAACGAGAAAGCGATCGGCGATTTCCCCCAATCGCGCGAGCGCGTCCTTTTCGTCCGTGCAGATCGGCTCGTCGGAGAGGTTGCCGCTCGTCGCGACGATCGGGAAGCCGAGCGCGCGAAGAAGAAGATGATGAAGGGGCGTGTAAGGAAGCATGAGGCCGAGATACGGGTTCCGCGGCGCGACCGACGGCGCGATCCCGTCCCCTTCCTTCCGCCGGAGAAGCACGATCGGCGATTCGGGCGAGCGAAGAAGGCGCTCCTCGAGATCGGAGACAGCGGAGATCATGCGCGCATCTTCGATCGAGGGGACCATCATGGCGAGCGGCTTCTCCTCGCGCCTCTTCCTTGCGCGAAGCCGGCGCACCGCATCTTCGTTCCGCGCGTCGACGAGGAGATGAAACCCGCCGAGCCCCTTCAGGGCGACGATGAGCCCGCGGCCGATCGCATCCGCCGCCTCGAGAAGGGCGTCGTGTTCGCTCGACCGAACCGCTCCCTTCGGATCCCAAAGCGCGAGACCGGGACCGCACGCCGGGCACGCGGTCGGTTCGGCGTGGAAGCGGCGGTCGCGCGGGTCTTCATATTCCTTCCGGCAGCGGGCGCACATCGGGAAGATCCGCATCGTCGTGCGCGAGCGGTCGTAGGGAAGAGCCTCGATGATCGTGAAGCGCGGCCCGCAGTTCGTGCAGTTCGTGAACGGATAATGAAACCGTCGATCATTCGGGTCCAAGATTTCTCGAAGGCAATCCGGACAGGTCGCGACGTCCGGAAGAACGAAGGCGCTCTTCTTTCCCGACTCGTCGCTCGCGAGGATCGCGAAGGGACCGAGCCCGGACGGATCGAGGAGACGGCTTTCGAGGCTTTGGATGAACGCGAGGGGAGGCTTCTCCCGTTCGAGGCGAAGGAGAAAGTCGGCGATGCTCTCTTCGTCCCCCTCCGCTTCGACGAAGACGCCGGAGGAGGAGTTCCGCACGTGCCCCGCGAGCCCGAGGGAGGTCGCCAGCCGGAAGACGAACGGCCGGAAGCCGACCCCTTGCACCGCTCCCCGAATCACGACCGAGGCGCGCACGCGCTTCCCGCTCACGATCCCTCCCCGCGCGCGGCGGCGCGCGCCGATCGCCCGTCCGTAAACATAGCAAACGGGGCTTCCCTTCCCCAACCGGGAAGGGCGCTTGACGGAGGATCGCGGGCGCGCGTACCTTCCCCCTCGGAGAGGCACGATGGGCGAACCGCTTCACGTTCTCGCGATCACGGCGCACCCGGACGACGCGGAGCTTCTCATGGGCGGGACGCTCGCCCGGGAGGCGGCGGAGGGAAGGCGGGCCGGCGTGCTCGACCTCGCGGCCGGCGAGTCGGGAACGCGCGGGGATGCCCGGGCGCGCGCGCGCGAGGCGGAGGAGGCGGCGGCGATCCTCGGGCTCGCGGCGCGCGAGAACCTCGGGCTTCCGGACGCGCGGATCGAGAGGAGCATCGAGAACCGCCTCCGCATCGCGGAGCGGATCCGCGCGCTCCGCCCGGAAGTCCTCCTCATCCATCACGCGGGCGGAAGAAACCCGGACCATCACGCGGCGTCTCTTCTCGCGCGCGAGGCCGCCTACACCGCGGGGCTCGCGCGGATCCTTCCGGGGACGGCGCCCCATCGGCCGCGCAAGATCCTCGAGGCGGTCTCCTTCCTCGATGCGCCGATCCGCCTCGTCGTCGACATCACGCCGGTCTTCGAGACGAAATTGCGCGCGCTTCGCGCGTTCGCCTCGCAGTTCGAGGGGGCGTTCGAGGCGGGGGACATCCTCTCGAACGGCGCGGACGATCTCTTCGAGCAGGTGACGTTCCGCAATCGCGCCTACGGGTCGCTCGTCCAGGTCCCCTTCGGCGAACCGTACTTCATGCATGAACCGTTTCTCGCGACCGATCTTCTCGCGCTTCGGGGGCGCTCGCTGTAGCACGCTCTGTGAGGCGGTGCAGGGCTTCAACGGTTCGATCGCGGACGCGCTTCCCCGCGATCAGAAATCCGCGGCGAGGGTGAAGAAGGAGATCGGGGGCCCGAGGTTCCGGCGGAAGTCGGTGAGCTGGCCCCAGTCCCAGCGGAGCACGAAGAAGCCGAGGTTGACTCGCGCGCCGAAGCCGTACGCGAAGCCGTACGCGTCCTCCACGCGCCCAGTGATCGGCTCCGCCCGCACGAGCTGCATGGGCGCCATCCTCTTTCCGTCGCCGTACCAGCCTGCGGCTCCGTCGAGGAAGACCACGCCGTTGATCCCCCGAAGGTCGAGAGGAAGGGGCCAACCGAAGCGCACCTGCTCGATGAACGGATAGCGGAACTCGAGGTTGAGGAGCCCGACGCGCGTGGCGCGGAGATCGCCGTAGTCGATCCCGCGGAACGTGTACGGGCCGCCAACGCGGAAGTACTGGAGGTCCTCCCCGACGGTTCCTCCCGCGATGAGACGCCCGGCGAACGTGAAGCGGTGGCGGAGGTTCAGGTACTTCCGATAGTCGACGATCCCCGTTCCGAAACTGAGATCGCCGAAGGCGTGCTCGACCGAGACGCGCGACCGGCTTCCGTTGATCGGCCCGGTGTATCCGTAGAGAACATTGTCCCGCACGAGCGCGAGGAACGGCTCGGCGAAATACTGCGCCTTGCCGCGCACCTCGCGGTACCCATAATACGACTCCACGTAGATCGAGTTCGTGATCGACTCGCCCCGCAGGCCGAACTCGACGCGCGAGAACTTCGAGAACGGCCGGCTCCCCATGAGTTGGATCCCGCGATAGACCTGGCTCTGGAATTCCGGGTTGGTCTCGGCCGTGTAGAGATAGTAGTCGTTGCGATACTGATAGAGGGCGACGCCGTAGTTCATCCGGCGGGTCAAGTTCGCGTAGGAGAGGTAGAGGTCCGCGTCGGAGAGCGATCCGTAGATCCCGGCGGCGAAGCTGATCGTGTGGTTTCCGAGAATGTCGCTGAAGGAGATCGCGCTCTGCCCGAGGAAGCCGACGTTGGACGCGAACGCCGCCCCCCCGTAGACGAAATCTTGCGTGAAGCGGAGCCCGTAGCGTTTGTGCTCGAACTCCGAAGTATCGGGGAGCGCCTCGAGATCGGATCCGCCCGCCGCGCGCTCCTCGAGACGCTCCGCCTTCGGCGCTTCTCCCTCGGGGAAGACCGCGCGGAGATCGAAAAATCGGTACGAGGCCCCCTTCGCCGAGGAGGCGGCCGGCGGCGGATCGGAGGGCGCTTCGTCGAGGAGGAGACGCGCCTCCTGATCGGCGAAGTCCGCGAGTGAAAGAGGGGCCGCCTCGCCGCGCGCCGAAGACCCGTCGGACCGCGCGATCACCGCCGGCATCGGCTCCTCCTCCGGCCGCGGAGCGGGGGCCGGAACCGCCTTCAGCCGGAGTGGGTCGTTTAGGACATAAAGGTTCCATGTCCCGCGCGAGAAAGCGGAGAAGACGAGCACCTCTCCGTTTCGCGACCAGCTGATCGGCGGCGCGCTCGGAATGATCCCCGTGATCCCCGTGATGATGTTCGTCAGCGGAAAGACGCGCTCTGTCTCGAGCTCCATCGCGTAGAGATTCGACACGCCGCCCCGGTCGGAAACGAAGAGGATCTCCTTCCCGTCCGGAGACCATTGAGGGGTGATGTTTTTCCCTTCCATCCCGGGAAGGACCTTCACCTCGCCGGTCGCGCGATCGAGAAGCGCGATCCGCAAGTCGCCGAACACGAGCTTCTCGAAATCGGTCCCGCTCCCGCGATCGGTGGCGAAGGCGATCGTCTTCCCGTCGGGGGACCAGGCCGGATCGAGGCACGCGTAGCGGTCCCCCGTGAGGCGCGTGAGCTCCTCGCCGTCCGCGCGGCACGTGAAAAGATTCGACCGCCCCCCCTCGAGCGCGACGAAGACGAGGTGCTCCGCGTCCGGAGACCAGGAGGGAGAGAGAACGCCGTCGAAGCCGAACGTCAGCTTCCGATGCACGCGGCGTCGATCCACGTCGTAAATGTAGATCGCGTCCTCCGCCCCGACCTTCGCGGGGAACGCGATGAAGCGCTCGTCCGGCGACCAGCTGATCGACGTGCGGAAGAAGCGGAGCGATTCGAAGCCCCCCGTCCGCTCTCCCTTGACGAGTCGGCTCACGATCTTTCCGTCCTTCGTGCTCGCCAGGTACATGTCCGAGTACATCGCCCGGTCCGAGACGAAGACGACTCGTTCTCCGCTCGGCGAGACGGCCGGAGCAAGATTGATGTTCGAAAGATCCTTCTCCGGATCGGTGATCGCCCGCGCGATCTTCTCCGGCTTCACGTAGTCCGCGATCTGAGGGAGGTACGTGCGGCGGACGTCCTCGAGCCACTCGTCGGAGAACTTGTTCAAGGGGATGCCGAGGACCGACTGGAAGGCTTGGTTCACGCCGCCCACGCGGGGCGTCGCGCGAAGGATCTCGCCGATCTTCTCATCCCCGTACTTCTCGCCGAGGAACTCGAAGATCGATTGCCCGAAGCGATACACGCGGATGTCGCCGACTCTCGAGAGCACCTCGATCGGGATGAGGTAGCCTTGAAGAGCGGCGTCGCGGAGCCACATCTCGGTGTGCCGGTCGATCGCGGGTTTCGAGAGGTACTCGCACATCCCCTCCATGAACCAGAGCGGCGGAGAGAACCCGAGCGTGTTCGCGACCACGCTCCCCGAGGAGCCGAAGAGGATCTCCACTTGGAACGCGTGCACCATCTCGTGCGTGAGAACGTGCTCGAGCTCCGCGTACGATCCGGTGAAGGGGAGCACCACGCGGCGCTTCAAGAACTCGGTGAGGCCGCCGGTTCCCTCCTCGATGAGGGTCGTCGTGATGTTCGTCTGTTGGAAGTCGGAGTGGGAGGCGTACAGAATGAGCGGGATCGGCCGGACCATCTCGTAGCCGAGAACGCGCGACAGGCGGGCGTAGGATCGCTCCGCCATCCGCGCGGCGTCGATCGCCGCCTCCTTCTCGCTCTCGTAGTAGAAGACCTCGAAGTGCTCCGTCTTGATGATCTTCCAGTCGAAATCCTTGTACTGGACCTTGTTCTTCCCGAAGTACTGCGCCTCGGCGCCGCCCATGAGGCCGGAGAGGAGAAGAAGAACCGCCGCGATTCGAACCCGAGCCGTCATCGAAACCTCGGAGGGAAGGGGCTACCCGCAAAGAGTATACCCCCGTTTCGGCCGCACGGCAAAGGACGGGGCGGGGCGGCGAGGGCGGGGGTGTTTCAAATCGACTTGTAGTGCCAGGCTACGAAATTGGGGATGTCGTAGGCCCGCCCTGAAACCCGAAGCCTCCATGCGACGCCGATGTCGGAGGAGGAGTGCAGACCGAATCGGCAAGATGTCCGCGAGATTCCCGGCGATGGGATGTTATTCTTCTCCAAGCGCCTCGAGATCCGCAAGGTCCTTCTTCCGTCCCGTCGCGCGCTTATTGGCGATGAACTCTTCTCGCCCGATGAAGTGGACAGGAAGATCGCCGTAGTTCCCGAGGACTCGGGAGGCGGCCGCCTGCTCCCAGGAAACCCCCGTCAGGGATGTGAGAAGGTCCACTCGGACCGGAGGCGTACCCAGTTGGATCACCTGGTTCGGAGACGTGAAGTCGCCGGCAGTAAGGCCCAGAGAAGCGAACCCAAACTCGCTCAGCGCGTCGAGGATTCGGGCAGCGTTCGGCTGGTCCGGTCGAACGAGGAGGTCCATATCACCGGTGAAGCGCGGAGCCCCGTGGAATGCCAGGGCGTAGCCCCCGACGACCAAATACTCAACCCCGTGCTTGTTGAACAACGCAAGCAGTTCTCTGAAGTCTGGCTGAACATCCACCGATCAATCTCCTGAGCGCCTCGACCGCCGCCAGACGCTCCTCAGGCGACCGCTCCAGCCAATACGTCAGATCCCGCCTCGCCTCGGCCGGATCTCCTAGCTCGTGCTTGTAGACGACCTTCTGAATCATTGTCTCATTCTAACATCTTGACTCGGCCTAAGAAAGCCCCACTCGCCCAAAGGCTCGTCGACCGTTCCTTCCTCCGTGCACAAGCCCGCAGAAGGAGCCAGGGTCCACGAAGCCCGCGGCGGGATCGGGGCGCGAACTCACGATCGGACAAGACGTCTCAATCTCAGCCGCGGGTTCGGAGCGAGCGTTAGTCTGCGAGCGCCCGCCGTCTATGACCCGCGAACCGAGTTCCGTCTAGAAACCGCATCGCCTCCACGCCGATCCGGTCGAGCGGAGCACGAGGGTTCGTGGACCGCGTCCGGGCGCGCGTATCCCCCGGAGGATCCGTCGATCCTCCGTGCTCTCTCCGCCCTCACTCCCGCTCGGTCCGGCGACGCGGATCGTATATCCCTCGATCGTTCGAGATCAAGGGAAACGGTGCGGAAGCGGGCGTCGGAGTGAGGGAAACACGCGGGACGAATCCCGAGAGACATCGCCGAAATCCGGGGAGCGCTCACCGCTCCCCGCTCCCCTCCGCGCACGCGGCTACTCGACGTAGCTCTTTCGCCTTCTCCAGGGTTCTTGGCCAGTGAAGCCGACGAGGATTCTCAGGTAGCTCTCTTCGAGTCCGACGGATCCCTTGTCGCCGATGCTTCCGTACTCGATGCCGAAGTCGAACGTCCCGCGGCCGCCTCCGAGTGGAATGCCCGACCCGATCGTCGCGATCCAGCGGGAGATCTCCTCGCCGTTCTCCGATCGGTAGGCGATCGGATCGACGCGGAAGCCGACCCGAATGGGGAGTCGAAGAAGAGCGGGGTCGTCCCTTCCCGGCGCGCGCTCGACGCCGATCGCGTACGCGACGACGTCCCGATACCCGCCGAGCGCGAAGACCGTGTCCTCGATCTCTTCCCACGAGGAGACGACGACGTCCGCGCCCGCCGTCCACGCCTCGCCGACACGCACGGAGAAACCGCCCCCCATCCGCTCGGGGACGCCGATCTCGACCGGGTCGGTGCTCACGCTCCCCGACGCGCCGATCCGCTCCCGGTCCCCTTCGAGCGTCGCACCGGACGAATAGACGAACCCGACCAGGAGGCGCTCGTGGAGCGGGACGAGAATCCCGGCGGTCGCGCCCGCGCCGGAACACCCGGTCCGGAGCCGCTCCCTCGTCGAGCGGATCGAGGAATCGTCGAAGTCGAGATCGTATGTTTCTTCGATGTTTAAGAAGTAATTGTCGAGCCGGAAACCGACGCGAAGATCCTCGAACAGCCGGAAGCAGAGGGCGGCCGGGACCCGGAAGAGCGCGCCGCTCCTCTCGAAGTGCCTCGCGTGCGGCTCGACCGGCGCCTCGTCGGGAAGGAACGGGATGCGGGTGCGCGCGGTCCCGAGATCCCCTTCCACGTCGTAGCCGAACCCGACCCCGAACCGGGAGCCGAACGGGATGAGGAACTCGAAGAGCGGGATGCCGCTGCTCGTGAAGAACGCCTCGCCCCTCGCGTCGCTCGCCGACCGGCGGTCCGCCAGATAGACGGCGCTCATCGAGACGCTGCGGAGACCGGCCGGCGCCGCCGGGTTCGCGAGCGAGAGTCGGAGCGAATCGTCGAGACCGATCGCGATCCCGCCGAGCGCCCAGGCGCGCGCGTTTGTCGGGGAGAGCGCGACGCCGAGCCCGCCCGCGCCGAACTGCGAATCGGCCCGCGCGATCGTGGCGGCGAGAAGAAGAGCGCTCACGAGGAAGAGACGGCGCAACGATGTCTCCTCCCGCTATCCGTCTTCCGAACGGAGCGGGGTGTAGAGGAGCCGGAGCCGAGGCCGAAGCGAATCCGGAGCCTCGGTCGAATAGAAGACCGCGCAACGATCGCGCGCGCGCTCGATTGAGGAGCGAACGACGATCCTTCGATCCCACAAACGCTCGCTGAACCAGTTTCGCACGATGCTCGTGAGCGGGATCGCCACCGTATCCCCCGAGACCGCTCCGGCGTCGATCGTCCGGCTTCCGAGCACGGCGTTCTCGACAACGATCGAATCGGCGACGAGCGTGTCGTTGAGAACGCGGCTCGCCCTCAGGGAGAAGGCATCGGCTCCGGCCGAAGGGGGACGCGCGAGCGTGAGGACGATCTCCGCCCGGTTCACCGCGGCGTCGCGGAGCTCCTCGGGAAGGAGAAGATCGAAGAGGATCTGGTTTGCCATGCTCTCCCGCATCCCGACGAGAAGAGTGTCCGCGCCCATGTTCTCCGCGACGTACGAGCCCGCTTCCACCTTGAACGCGTAGAAACGGTCGAGCCTCGCCGAGGAGACATAGGTCGATTCCGCGCCGGTCGTGTCGGCGACCGTGACGCGCAGCCGGAAGCGCTCCCCCGCGCTCGTCGTGTCCGCCTCGCGCGCGGGAAAGCGGAAGAACGCCTCGTCCTCATCCCCAAGCCGAAGAAGAACCCCGTGGTTCCCCGCCGATGAATCGATCCAGCTCTGAACCCATTCGATTGGGATCTCGGCGTCGAGGGAAGGGGCGAGCGAAGCGTCGGGGCCGACCGCGACATCGAGCGTCTCGCTCGCGGTCGTCTCGTTCCATGTCTTCTTGATGCGATCGATCCGCGCGGCGCCGTCCCCTTCCGCGAACCAGGGGACGCCGGTGAGGCGGGCCTCGACGATCTCTCCCTTTTCCTTCGGAAGCGTGTCGAAGTAGACCGCGGTCCAGAAGACGAACTTCCTCCGCCGGCCGAGGAGAAGGTCCTCCTGCCCTCCCGGAAAAACGCTCGCCTCGAAGAACGTGTCCTGGCGGACCACCGTCTTCGACCCGTCCTCGACCGGCTCGGCCCAGTCGCGCCGGCCGAAGAAATCCGATCCGACGAGCGTGTTCTCGTCCCTCGTGGAGCACGAGGAGAGAGCGAGGAAGAGAAGCCCGATTGTCCGTAGCCACAGGTTCTTCGTCACGCCGCACGATCCCTTCGCGTGGCGGTGATGGTAGGGGAAGAGGGGAAGGGGGTCAAGGACCGCTGCGGGCGGAGCATGCGATAATGCTTGGGACCCGCGCGCCGATCGTGTAGGAAGAAGCCTCGGAGGACGCGATGACCGAGCGAACCACGACCCGAACGGAGCTCGTTCTCTCGACCCTCCTTCTCGTTATCCCTCTTCTCTTCCTCTTCGCGACGGCGCGTCCGGACGTCGAGGGGAGCGATTCGGCGGAGCTCGTCGCGGCTTCCTTTTCGCTCGGGATCGCGCACGCGACCGGCTATCCGCTCTACACGTGGGTCGGCCGGATCGCGATCGTCCTCTCCCCTCTCGACCCGGCGCACACGATGAACCTGCTCTCCGCCCTTCTCGGCGCCGCCGCTCTCCTCCTCTTCGCGCTCGCGGCGAGGGAGATCACCGGCAACCTTCTCTCGGCCGCCGCGCCGATCGCCGGGCTCGCTTTCGCCCGCCCGTTCTGGTTCATCTCCACCGTCGCGGAAGTGTACGCGCTTCATCTCTTCTTCCTCGCCGCGACCCTTCTCTTTCTCTTCCGATGGAGACGAACCGGCGCGCCTTCGGATCTCCTTTTCGCGGTCTACGCGGTCGCTCTCGGCTTCGCGCACCACGGTTCGACCGCGCTCTTCCTTCCGGGGTACGTTCTCTTCGTTCTCCTCCATCTCCGCTCGGTCCGCCGGGCGGCGCGCTTCGCGCCCGGGCTTCTCCTCGTTCCGATCGCGCTCGGTGTCTACCTCCACCACCCGATCCGCCACCGGGCCGACCCTCCGATCGACGCCTTCCGCGAGATCGAGACCCGAACCCGCATGGGAATCCTGGATGCCGATCGCACGGGGAAGACCTTCGAAGATCGATTCTTGTATAAAGTGTTAGGGGAAGGTCCGGCGCGGAAGCTCGACCCGACCTGGGAAACGGCGCGCGGGCGCGCGGGGACGTTTCCGGCGACGGTTCGTGCTTCGCTCGGGACGCTCGTCGCGTGCGCGGGAATCGCCGGGCTCCTCGCGGGGATCGCCGGCGGACCCCGGGCGCCCGCGATCCTCCTCGCGTGGGGCTTCGTCGCAAACACGCTCTTCTTCTCCAACTTCCGGACGGAGGATCTCGAGGACTTCCTCGTCCCTTCGCTTCTCCTTCTCGCCCTCGCCGCCTCTCTTGCGATGGAGGCGTTGCGGAGGACGGCATCCTCTCTTCTCAAGCGCCGCGCCGCGGGAACGATCCTCCTTCTCGTCCTCGCCCTCGGGAACGGCGCGGAGATCGTCTCCGCCGCCCGCGCAGAGGGCGGGTATCGGCACAGCGCGCCGACCCTCGCGCGCGAGAGGGATCTTCTCCTCGCCGACCTCCCGAACGGGGCTCAGATCCTCATCCCGTGGGGGCGCGCGACCGTCCTTCGTTACGTGCAGATTGTGGAGGGGATCCGGCCGGACATCGAGATCCACGCCATGGCGAGAAGACAATACGAACACGCGGTCCCCTCTCTTCTGGAGCGGGGGCCGGTCTTCGCGGAAGATGCCGGAGAAGGAATGCGAGAGAGGTTCGATGTCGCACCCTTCGGACCGCTCTTCCGGATCGAGAGGCGCGCCGATGAAGCCGGGGTTTCCCATTGACCCCTATCGGGAGCCGATTGTAGCTTCAAAGCAACGCGCGAATCGGGTTTCCGCCGGCCCGGCGACTTCCGGAATCGCGGCCGCTCATCGGGGAAACGGAGCGAGATGGTTTCTTCCCTTCGATCGCCGCTTCTCTTCGTCTTTGCGCTCGTCCTTCTCTTCCCGTCGTGCGCCGGGAAGGAGACGGCGCCGGCGAACCTACTTCTCATCACGGTGGACACGCTTCGCGCGGACCGGCTCGGCTGCTACGGAGGAACGGACGCGCGCACGCCGGCGATCGATCGCCTCGCCCGAGGCGGAACGCTCTTCACGAACGCGTTCTGCTCGATTCCGATCACGCTCCCCTCCCACGCCTCGATCTTCACCGGACTCTATCCGCGAACTCACAAGGTTCTCTCGCACGGCTATACCCTCGCGCCCGAGCACACAACGCTCGCCGAAGTGCTCCGCGAGCATGGCTACCAAACAGGCGCCTTCATCTCGAGCCATGTGCTCGACGACAAATACGGGCTCGCGCAGGGCTTCGACATCTATTGGAAGCGCTACAACTACGGACGCGAGAGGGCCGAACGGTTGATGGAAGAAGCGGGCGAGGACCTCCTCACGCTTGCGGTCCTCGACTGGCTCCGGCTCGAGGCCAAAGAGCCGTTCTTCATCTGGCTTCACTGGTTCCATCCGCACAAGCCCTACGAGCCGCCGGGCGCGATGCGGGCGCTCCACGACCCGAGCCCCGATTCGCCGCTCCAGCCGGACGTGCCGACGCTCCAGAAGGTCTGGGAGGGCGCGATCGACCTCCCCGACGAAGAGGTAGAGCGCTTTCGAAGCCTGTATGCCGGCGAGGTCGCGTTCACCGATCAACAAGTGGGGATCGTTCTTTCACGACTAAAGGATCTTGGTCTCCTCGAGAACACGCTCGTCGTTCTCACCGCCGACCACGGAGAGGTGCTCTACGAACATGACCGTTACTTCGGGCACGACATCATGCTCTACGAGCCCTCGCTTCAAGTCCCGCTCATCCTCTCGGGACCGGGGATCGCACGGGAAGAACGAATCCTCGACGCGACCGTGCGGAACATCGATCTCTTCCCCACGATCCTCGACCTCCTCGGCATTCCGTCCGATCCTTCGGCGATCGAGGGGCGCTCCTTCGCCGCCGCGCTCCAGGAGCAACCGATGGAAGACGCTCCGGTCTTCGCGGAGGTCTTCCCGCCCAAAGAGGTGTGGAAGACCGAACCGCGCCACACGGTCCGTTTCGGCGATTGGAAGCTGATCACGAAAGACGGCACGGACGTCTCCGAGCTCTTCGATCTTTCGGACGATCCGGCCGAGAAGCAGAACCGCTCGGAGGACGCGATTGAGAAGCGGGCGGAGATGGAGCGCCTCCTCCGCGAGTGGATCGCCGCGCGCGAAGGGACGGCGCCGGAGGGCTACCCCGAGCTCACCGAGCAGGAGAGAGAGAACCTGAAGAGCTTGGGGTACATCACGGAGTGACCGTGGGCGGAAACATCGACAAGCCGACGATCTCGTTCTTCTTCCCCGCCTGCAACGAGGAAGAGACGGTGGAGGAGCTCGCCCGCCGGGCGGACCTCGTTCTCCGGGATCTCGCCTCGGAGCACGAGGTGATCATCGTCGACGACGGCTCGACCGACCGGACCGGCGAGATCGCGGACGCGCTCGCGCGCGAGACCCGCCGCATCCGGGTCGTCCGCCACCCGAAGAATCAGGGGTATGGGATCGCGCTCCGGAGCGGTTTCGCCGCGGCGCGCTACGATCTCATCTTCTACACGGACGGCGACCTGCAGTTCGACGTCGCCGAGCTCTCCAAGCTTCTCCCTCTCATCCGCGAGGCGGACATCGTCTCGGCCTACAAGATCCGCCGGATGGACGGATGGGAGCGCCGGGTCGTCTCCTGGGTATACAATATGTCCCTCAAGCTCTTCTTCGGTCTTCCGATTCGCGACGTGAACTGCGGGTTCAAGCTGTACCGGAGAGAGGTGTTCGATCGAATCACCCTACGGTCGACGCGCGGCCTCATCGACGCCGAAGTCCTCCTCAAGGCGCGCCGCGCCGGCTTCCGCATCGTGCAGGTCGGGGTGACGCACTTCCGCCGCCGGTCGGGCGGAAGCCGCTACCGGGTCCGCGAGATTGTGCGGACGATGACGCAGATGGTCGGCCTTTGGAGAGAGCTCCGCCGCTCATGAACGACGATCGCGAAACGCCCCGGCGCGCCCGCGATGAGCTTCTCCCGGTCTTGTTCCTTCTCGTCCTTCTCCTCCTCTTCTTCTGGGACACGCTTTTGGGGGACCGCGCGCTCGTAACGAGCAACATGTTGCGCTGGCTTCCTTGGCGCGCATCCGCCTCGATCGAGGACCTCCAGCGGCCGAGCTTCCGCGATGACGCCGCCGAAACCTACTTCCCCAGGAGGTTCTTCTCCCAAGAGGAGATCCGGGCGGGACGCATCCCGCTCTGGAATCCCGGCATCTTGTGCGGCGCCCCGCACCTCGCCGATCTTCAATCCGCGGTCTTCCACCCGCTGAACCTTCTTCTCTATTCGGTCGATCCGCGGCGGGCGATGGGGATCTTCGTCGCGGTCCATCTCTTGCTCGGTGGATGGTTTTTGTATTTATTATTGAGAGGCTTTCGAGTCGGCGCGGCCGGCTCTCTTCTCGGCGCGGTCGCCTTCGTGTTCAACGCCTACTTCGCGACCTACCTCGGCCACCCGACCCACATCGCGACCGGCTGCTGGATTCCGCTCCTCTTTCTCCTCTCGAAGCGCTTCTTGGAAGGGGGCGGCGGACGCCTTCTTCCGGCGGCGGTCGCGCTCGCCTTTCTCGGCGGGTTTCCGCAGACGATGCTCTACGGCCTTCTCGCGCTCGCCGCGTTCGTCCTCTTCGCCGGAGCGGGGAGCCCGGCCGGCGAGAGGAGGCGCCGCTTCGTTCGCGTCGCCGCGCTCGGCGGTCTCGTTCTCGTCGGGTTCGGCCTCGTCCTCTTCCAGATCCTTCCCACGGCGGAGCTCGGATCGCTCAGCGAACGGAAGGAAGTCCCCCTCTCCATCATCCTCGCCGAGCACAAGCCCGGACCGTGGTCCCTCCTCCGTCCGTTTCTCCCCGACTTTTTCGGGAATCCGGTCGACGAAACGTTCTGGCTCGCCGCCCTCGACGGCCCTCTCTCCCATCCGTCCGATCTCGGCTTCATCGGATACGCTGGGGTCGTTCCGCTTCTTCTCGCCCTCTCGGCGCTCGTTCTCTCGAGGAAGCGAGAGGTCCGCTTCTTCGCCGCGCTCGCAGCAGCCGCGCTTCTTCTCGCTTTCTCCGGGCCGATCTATTCGCTCTTCTATCGCCTCCTCCCCTTCGCACGCTTCTCGAGCGGTCTTCACCGGCTGCAGTTCCCCTTTCTCTTCTCGATCGCGGTCCTCGCCGGTTTCGGCTTCGAGGAGGTGAGAAGCCGCTTGGAGAGCGGCCGCGCGCGCGCGGCGGCGCGGATCCTCGGCGCGTGGCTCCTTCTCCTTCCGATCGGGGCCGCCGCCCTTCACTGGGGAGGTCCGCGCCTCCACGAGGGGACGTCCGAGCGGCTCGCCCGGGTGGAAGGAGAGCTCGGCGGTTCGGAACGAAATCCCCTTGCGCTCTCGCCGGTCGCGCGCGGTCTTCTCGCGGGAGGAAGCAACGCGTGGCTTCGGCACGAATGGCGGGGGTTCGGGCGCTTCGCGCTCTTCCTCGCGGCCGGAGCGGGGGCTCTCTTCGCGCTCCTCGGAGGGAGGCGCTGGACACGAGCCGCGGGCGCCGCGGTCCTCCTCGTCGTCGCCGCGGACGGGTGGACGTTCGCCCGGACCTACTACACGCCTCAACCCGCGAGCGCGCTCTTCGCACCGCACGAATCCCTTGATGCATTGACAAATGAGGAAGAACCATTTCGCGTCGCGCGCTTCACATGGGAATACCTCCTCCCATCGAATACCGGCCTTCCATACGGGATCGAGGACCTGCAAGGCGTGAACGCGCTCATGCCACGCGACTACGGCGACCTCTTCGCCGCGATCGATCCCATGCTCTGCCCGGACGGCCGCCGGATCGCTTCCTTCCGATCGGCCGCTCAGGTCGCCCTCCCTCTCTGGGATCTCCTCGGGGTGCGTTCCTTTCTCCTCTCCCCCCCACGCTTCGGAACGGATGCGGGGGCGCTGGAAGCGGAAGGGCGGCTCGCGGAGATCGGCGGCTTCCGCGTCGTCTCCCGCGATCCGTTCACGCGGATCGACAACCTCGATGCGCTCCCGCGTGCCTTTCTCCGCCACGCGTATCGGGTCGAACGGGACCGGGGACGCATCCTCCGCGAGGTGACCTCGCCCGGTTTCGATCCCCAGGGACCGCTTTGGCTCGAGGAGGACCCCGGGATCGAGAACGGCGGGAGCGCGCCCTTCCTCGGCGGCGAGGTCCGGATCATCGAGCGCGAGAGCTCCATGCTCCGCCTTCGAACCCGCTCCGAACGGCCGGCTCTCCTCTTCGTGAGCGAGACGTACTTCCCCGGCTGGGAGGTCTCGATCGACGGCGCGAAGGGACGGATTCTCCGCGCGCACTACGCCTTCCGGGCCGTTCCGCTCGCGAAGGGAGAGCACGAGGTGGTCTTTCATTACCGGCCCCGTTCTTTCCGCAACGGGGTTCTCGGATCGGCGCTCGCGTTCATTGTTTATGCGTTCGTGATTCTCGCGCGCCGCCGAGTGCCGGGCGGACGGCGGGAGATTTCCCGTTGACTTTCCGGCCGTCACTCCGTAGCGTGGAGGGCGAGTGAAGTCGCTTCGCCGGTGTAGCTCAGCTGGTTAGAGCAGCGGAATCATAATCCGCGTGTCCGGGGTTCGAATCCCTGCACCGGCACGTACCTTTATCCGAACGTTCCCGCCGTGATGATCCGATCCGATTTCGCGCGCGCCCTCGACGAGAAAGCTCTCGTGCGCCCCGGCGAGACGGTGCTTCTCGCCCTCTCCGGCGGTCCCGACTCGACCGCGCTCGCGCATCTCTTCGCCGAGGTCCGCGCCGGGCGGCGTCTCCGTCTTCGCGCGCTCCATCTGAACTACGGACTGCGCGGAGCGGAATCCGACGAGGACGAGCGCTTCGTGCGTGCGCTCTCGGCGACCCTCGACATCTCGCTCGGCGTGCGCATCATCCGGCCGTTCGAAGCGGGGCACGGCGAGTCGCTCCAGATGGCGGCACGCCGCGTTCGCTACGCGATGCTCGACGAGGAAGCGGCGCGCGAGAAGGCGGACCGAATCGCCACGGGCCACACGCGCGACGACCGGATCGAAACGCTCCTCATCAACCTCCTTCGCGGCGCGGGACCGCGCGGCCTCGGCGCGATCCCTCATCGCAGGGGAAAGCTGATCCGCCCCCTTCTCGACATCTCGCGAGAGGAGATCTCCGCGTATTTGGCGGGGATGGGCGTCGTTCCCCGTATCGATCGGAGCAACCTCGAGACCGACTACGACCGGAACAAGATCCGCCTCGAGCTTCTTCCGTTCGCGGAGAACCTGCTCGGCCGCCCGGTGCGGGACGCGCTCGCGCGGAGCGCGGACATCTTCTCGGAGATCGAGGGCTTTCTCGAAGAAGAAGCGGACCGTTGGATCGCGCGGCACGCCCGGGAGGAAGAAGACTCGCTTTCGGTTCCGGCCGCCGCTCTCGCCGCGCTCCCCCTCGCGCTCGCGCGCCAGACGGTCCGCGCGCTCGCTCGGCGCGCCGGCGGATTCCCCGAGGGAATCCGGTTCGAGCGAACCGAGAGCGTGCTCGCTCTCTTGGGCGATGGGCGTTCGGGGCGCACGATGCTCTCGGAGGAATGCGAGGTCCGCCGCGAGGGGGAAGCGCTCCGCTTCGGCCCGCCCGTCTCGGACGCCGCCCCCTTCCGCGTTCCTCTCCCGATTCCCGGCGCCGCGCGCCTTCCGGACGGAAGCCGCGTCCTCTGCCGCATGCTCGCGCGCGAAGAGGCCCGCGAGGACCTTCCGCGCGAGGGCCGCCGCGCGCGGCTCGACTTCGGCCGCGTCCGCCCGCCGCTCCTCCTCCGCTCCCGCCTTCCCGGCGATCGCTTCCGGCCTCTCGGTGCCCCCGGCGGAAAGAAGCTCCAGGACCTCCTCGTGGACCGGAAGATCCCGCGAAGCGAGCGGAGCCGAATCCCCGTCCTTTGCGACTCCGAGGGAATCCTCTGGGTGATCGGGATCGCGATCGCGGACCGCGCCAAGGTCGCCGAGTCCACGAGAAGGATCTTGGAGGTTGCGTTTTGCCCTCCGCCGGACGATACTAACCGGTAGAGGTTCGCCCTCGCTCCGCGCGGAGAGCGGTTGTCGACAAGAACGCTTTGCGCGTGAGATATGGACACGTGTTGAAGTTGGCGTGGACCGGATCGTTCGGTCCGGCTACGGAAAGACACGAGCGATGAAGACCCCCCGCCGCCGATTCAAGGGCGACCCGGGAACTCCGTCCCTCACGCCGCGCTCTCTTCGCGAGAACGGGGACCCGAGGGGCGAGAAGCGCGAAGACGGTTCCGGGCGCGGACCCTCGACGTCTCCGCCGACGGAAGGACGCGGCCCGGAGAAGGATCGACGCGGAGGCCACCCTCCGCGCCGGGAAGGTCCGCGCATCAACCGCACGTTCCGATCCCTCGCTCTTTGGGTCGTCCTCACGCTTCTCCTTCTCACCGTGTACAAGATGTACCAAACCGGGCGAAAGGCCGAGGCGGAGATCACGTACACACAGTTCATCCAAGAGGTGGAGAAGGGGAACATCCGCTCCGCGATGATCGTCGAAAAAGAGGTGTCGGGCGTCTTTCGCGAGCCGTCGCTCGTCACGACCGGCGAGGGCCTCCCGCCTCGCGAGGTGGATGCGTTCAAGGTCTGGCTCCCGGCCGCCGACGAGAAGCTCCCCGACCGGATCTGGGAGAAGAGCCCGGACGCCGCGATCCGCTCGAAGCCGGAGGGGATGAACTGGTTTTCCATTCTGCTCTCTTGGCTCCCGATCCTTCTCATTCTCGGTTTCTGGATCTTCATCGTCCGGCAGATGCAGGGCGGCGGGAACAAGGCGTTCTCGTTCGGCAAGAGCCGCGCCCGACTCCTCACCGCCGACCGGCCCAAGGTGACCTTCGCCGACGTCGCCGGCGCGACCGAGGCGAAAGAGGAGCTGCAGGAGATCATCGATTTCCTTCGGAGGCCCGAGAAGTTCCAGAAGCTCGGAGGGCGCATTCCGAAAGGCGCCCTCCTTCTCGGCCCGCCGGGGACCGGAAAGACGCTCCTCGCGAAGGCGGTCGCCGGCGAGGCGGAGGTTCCCTTCTTCTCGATGAGCGGATCCGATTTCGTCGAGATGTTCGTCGGCGTCGGCGCTTCGCGCGTCCGCGATCTCTTCGAGCAGGGAAAACGAAACGCCCCCTGCATCATTTTCATCGACGAGATCGACGCCGTCGGCCGGCATCGGGGCGCGGGCCTCGGCGGCGGGCACGACGAGAGGGAGCAGACATTGAACCAGCTTCTCGTCGAGATGGACGGCTTCGAGTCGAAGGAGGGGGTCATTCTCCTCGCGGCGACGAACCGCCCCGACGTTCTCGATCCGGCCCTTCTCCGGCCTGGGCGCTTCGATCGCCAGATCGTCGTCGACATGCCCGACGTCGCGGGACGCGAGGGAATCCTGAAAGTTCACACGCGAAACATTCCGCTCGAAGAAGGGATCGACCTCAAGGTACTCGCCCGCGGGACCCCGGGTCTCTCCGGAGCGGACCTCGCCAACCTCGTGAACGAGGCGGCGCTCCTCGCGGCGCGCCGGAACCGCGACCGGGTCTCCATGCTCGACTTCGAGGACGCGAAGGACAAGGTGATGATGGGGATGGAGAGGAAGTCCCTCTTCGTGAGCGACAAGGAGAAGCGGGGGACCGCCTACCACGAGGCGGGACACGCGCTCGTCGCGATCCTCCTCCCGAACGCCGACCCGCTGCACAAAGTGTCGATCATCCCCCGGGGGCAAGCGCTCGGCGTCACGCACCTTCTCCCGATGGACGAGAAGCACAAGTGGAGCAGGGAATACTGCCTCGACTACGTCGCGCTCACGATGGGGGGACGCGCGGCGGAGAGCATGATCTTCGGCGAGCTCACGACCGGCGCGCGCGACGATATCGAAAAAGCGACGACGCTCGCGAGGAAGATGGTTTGCGAGTGGGGGATGAGCGAACGGCTCGGGCCGCTCACCTTCGGCCACAAAGAGGAGCAGATCTTCCTCGGCCGCGAGATCGCGCGCCATCGCGACTACTCCGAGAAGACTGCGGAGCTGATCGACGAGGAAGTCCGAGCGATCGTCGAGACCCAGTACGACCGGGCTCTCACCCTGCTCAAGGAAAATCGGGAGACCCTCATCCGAATCGGCGAGACGCTTCTCGAACGGGAAGTGCTCGACGGGGACGAGATCGCCCGGCTCGCGCGGGGCGAGGAGCTCGACCCGCTCCCCCATCGGAGGAAGACGCGCGCCGAGAGAGACACCGGGCGTCCGGAGAAGAGCGCCGCTCCCGCCGCGCGCGAAGAAGGGAGCGCGCCGCCTCCTGCTCCGTCCCCTGCGTAGGAGGACCGTCATCCGCATTCGCCGCCTCGCGATAGGGGGGACGACGGATCCCGCGGCGCCGCCCGCGGCCGTCCCCTGGATCGTCTGGAACCTCTCCCCGCGCGAGAAGGAGAGCCTTCTTTCCCTCATCGAGGCGAAGGGACTTCCGATCGGAAGCGCGACCGGGGATTCCGTGTCGTTCGCGGCGAGCCCGGAAGGCCTCGAAGCCCTCGGTTCCTTTGAGCCATTTACCGTTGATGCATCGATTTTCGAGAAGGCGGCGCGAGGTCCCGACCGGGGACGCTTCCTCCGAGCGTGGGGGCTCTCCCCTCCCGGCGGCGGGGTCGCGATCCTCGGTGTTCTCAACGTGACCCCCGACTCATTCTCCGACGGAGGGCGGTACCTCGAGACCGGCGCGGCGCTCCGCCATGCGGAGGCGCTCGTGCGGGAAGGGGCCGACATGATCGACGTCGGGGGCGAGTCGACCCGTCCGGGAGCGGAGTCCGTTCCGGATGCGGAGGAGATCCGCCGGGTCGTCCCCGTGATTCGCGAGCTCCGCGAGCGGCTCGCCGTTCCGATCTCGATCGACACGCGGAAGGCGGCGGTCGCGGAGGAGGCGGTGCGGGCGGGGGCATCGGCGATCAACGACGCGACCGGCCTCCGGCACGATCCGGAGGTCGCGCGCGTCGCGGCCGCCCGCGGATGCGCGCTCATCCTGAACCACATCCGCGGCACGCCGCGCGACATGCAGGAGAACCCGCACTACGAAGATCCGGTCTCCGAGGTGTATGATGATCTCGCGCGCGCGGCCGAGATCGCCGGAGCCTCCGGAGTCCCGGAGGAGAAGATCGCGATCGACCCGGGAATCGGCTTCGGGAAGAGACTGTCGGACAACCTCCTTCTTCTCCGGCATCTCTCCGAGCTTCGCTCGCTCGGGTTCCCGGTGCTCGTCGGGCCGTCGCGAAAGTCGTTCCTCGGGCTCCTTCTCGGCCTTCCGGTCGAGGAGAGACTCGAGGGGACGATCGGAGCGTGCGCCGCGGCGGTGCTCGCAGGGGCGGACATGCTCCGCGTGCACGAGCCGCTTCCCGTCTCGCGCGCGGTGCGCGTCGTCGAGGCGATCCGCCGAGGGGGAGGTTAGAGATGCCCACGGCCGAGCATCTCTCGTTTCGCGTCTACGACATCATCGACTTCGCGGTCGTCTGGTTTCTCCTCTATCGCCTTCTCCTGGTGGTCAAGGGAACCCGCGCCTCGCAGATGTTCCTCGGCCTCGCCGCCATCTACGTCGTCTCCTGGGTGGCCGATTCCTTCCAGCTCACCGGTCTCAACCGGATCTTCTCGAGCCTCAAGACCGTTTGGCTCGTCGCTTTCGTCATTCTCTTCCAGCCCGAGCTCCGCCGATCCCTCGCGCAGATGGGCCAGGTCCGGATCTTCCGTTTTCTCTTTCCGATCCAGCCGGCCGAGTCGCTCGAAGAGATCGCCAAGGCGGTGCGCGTCATGTCGCGCAAGCGGATCGGCGGTCTCATCGTTCTCTCGCGGGGCGCGGGGCTTCGCCACATCATCGAGTCGGGACACCGCATCGACGCGAAGGTCTCCGCGGAGTTGATCGTCACGATCTTCACGAACTACTCGCCTCTTCACGACGGAGCGGTCGTCGTCCGCGATTCGACCCTCGTCGCCGCCGGCTGCATTCTTCCGCTCTCGCAGGATCGCTCGCGCGTGGGAACGCTCGGGACGCGCCACCGAGCCGCGCTCGGGATGACCGAGGAGACCGACGCGATCGTGGTCGTCGTGTCCGAGGAGACCGGCAACATCTCGATCGCGAACCGCGGGGTTCTCCGCCGCTGCGCGGACGATCGAGAGCTCGTCGAGAGAATGTCCAAGATCCTTCAGACGGGAACGAAAGAAGAGATCGAGTAGGAGGGGAGCGCCGGGCATCGCCGGAGCGCCCGCGATCATCGTTCGAGAAGCTTCGCGAAGAGATCCGTTCGGCGGTCTTTCGTCCAGTCGTTCCGTCCGGTCGGATCCTTCCGCTCCGCCTCGGCCGGATCGATCTCCACGATGCCGACATCCTCCCCGCTCGAGGGGGCGCGCGCGAGGACCTTTCCGTCCGGACCGACGACCTGGCTCTGTCCGATGAACGCGAACGAGCGGCCGCCTCGCTCGACCGATCCGGTCCGGTTCGCCGTCACGGCGAAGACCCGGTTCTCGAGACAGCGCGTCCGCATCGCCTCGGGGCAGTGAGGAAGAACGAGGTTCGCGGGGTGGGCGAGAATCTTCGCGCCCCCGATCGCGAGGACGCGCGCGACCTCCGGAAAGTACCAATCGAAACAAATGAGAAGACCGATGTCGGTTCCTTCGGCGCGCACCGGTTCGAAGGGGGTGTCTCCCGGATCGAACCAGTCCTTTTCGTCGAAGAAGAGATGCGCCTTGCGATAGACGGATGAGCTTCCGTCCGGGCGCATGAGCGCGCACGAGTTGAAGAGGCGCTCGCCGCTCCGCTCGGCAAGACCGATCACGATCGACGCGCCGAGATCGCACGCCAAACGATCGAGAAAGCGCTCCGTCGGTCCTCCGGGGAACGGCTCGCCGAAGGAAAGTGCCTCCTCCCGCGACAGAAAGAGATACCCGGTCGTGGCGAGCTCCGGAAGAACGAGAAGGTTCACCCCCCGCGCGCGTTCCCGCGCGATTCGTCCAAGCCTTTCGAGGTTTTCCTCTCTTCTTCCGAACACCGGATCGAACTGCAGATAGCCGACTCGCATGTCTCCCCCTTCGCCGGGCGCGCCTCATGCTAAACGCCCCGCTCGCCCCCCGCAACGCCGCATTGCAAAAGGGAGCGCTAAGGCCGGATCCGGCTCCGTACGATCGCGGACGGATCGGGCAACCCATTCATTTCCAATCGGTTCGCCGGACGGATGAACGGACGGCCCCTGGCATGCTTCGTGCGTCTCCCTCCCCGCGGTGGTCTTCCCCGAGGAGTCGCGATGAGGCTCGGGAAGTACACCGCTCTGCTGCGAAAACGCGGTCCTTACGAACCGTCCTTCTGCTATCTGATGGATACGTTCCTCCAGTCGCGGATCGCCACGAGGAACGAATCAAACCGCGACTTCTACGACGAGGACGTCAACGTCTATCTCGCGCTCCTTCTGAACTCGGTGGTCACCGACCGCTTTCATCGAACCGCCGCGAGGTACATCGCGAAGCACGAGAGCGATCTCTGGGAGATCCTCGATCATGCGGAGAACGTCTTCGCCAAGCGGGAGATCTACCGGGCGAACGGGGATTTCCTTCTCCTCCAAAGCGGCGTCTTCCACGTGCCGAGGGAGGACGCGGCGTCTCGGGCGGAAGTCGCCGCCGCGGTCGAACGAGGGAAAGCGTACTATCGATTCGCATGCGCGTACGCCGACCATCTTCCTTCGCGCCATCGTTCGGTGACGGAAGTTCTCGCCAAGCTTTCCTACGACTTCAACAAGTATCGGTGCGTCCTCTCGCACATGCGGGGCGCATTTCTCGATCTCGTTCCGCCTCTCTCGGGGCACGATGTCGCCCGCATCCGGGAGGGGATGGAGGAGCATCGGCGCGCGGAGCGCCTGGCCGCCCTGCAGGACCGGCTTCTCGACGCGTATCTCGAGCACCGGAGAACGCCGTCGGAAGAGAACCGCGCGCGAATGTTGGAAACGCTTCGAGAGCTACGGACGCTCGATCCGAACGCGTGGCCCGGATTCTCGGCCGCGCCGGCGCCCGGATCGGGCGGAAACGGTCCGCAGTAGAAATAGAAATCCCCACCGCGGCCGATTGCCCGTCCTATTTTTGACCCGGATTGCTCCAGGTGGGTACCTTCCCGGCCGGCTCGAACCGTTCCCGAAGGAACCTGTTCTACCCGTCCGGAGCCAGGTTCCCCTTACGGTACTGTTGGCTCAAAATAGTAACGAGCATATCGCGTCGGGTAGGGATTGAATCCTTTCCCTTCACGTTTCCAGAGTACCATTCGCGCGAAGAGCTGTCAAGCGCGACTCGCGAGGATCGAACGAATTCCGCGGCTCGTCTCGACCGCGAAAATTACTTGATGGTTCATTGTTCTCGCCGCGCGCGCCGCGTCTGGCCGTGCAAGCCGCGCGGTGCTATCCTCGGCGCATGAGATCCATCGCGCCGGCGATTCTGTTTCTCTTCTTCTCCCCGCTCCCCGTTCGAGGAGAGGTCCACAGCCTCTTCCTCGGAGGCGTCTCGTTCTTCGACACGGGGAATCTCGACCGAACGGCCGCCGACATCCGCACGGGGACTCTCTCCCCCGGTTTCGACGGCGACTTCCTCCTCACCTTCCGCGACGCAAAGAGAACGAGCGTGCTCGCGGGATTCGGCATCTTCTGGTCGCGCCGCACCGAGGCGAAGGACGAGATCCCCTTCGAAGCGCCCGATCGGCTCTCGCGTTTCGAGGCCTTCGGGTTCCCCTTCAGCGCCGGCTTCGCGGTCCGCGATCCGGAGAGGACCGGGCGCGGATGGGCATGGGGCGTTCTCGCCCACTACACCTTCCTCAAGATCTCGGTCGACGCCGATCCGGCCCGCGGCGACCCGAGCGGGTTCCTGCTCGACGCCTCGGGCCGGGGAGAGAGGGACGCGGAAGGCCCCGCCCTTTCCGTGTTCGCGGTCTACGAGATCCCGTTCTTCATGGGGCGGATCGGAGCGGGAGCGAAGATCCGATACGCGGCCATCGCGACGGAGGAGAAGGCCGGGCTCGGAACGCCGGACTTCAACCTTTCAGGCGTCACGTTGTTCCTCTCCGCCGCGCTGCGGTAGAGAGCCCTGCGCTACATCGAGAATGGCCGCGAGTAGTTCGGCGCTTCCTTGGTCACCACCATGTCGTGCGGATGGCTCTCGCGAAGACCGGCCTGGGTGATCGAGACGAAGCGCGCTTTCTTTCGAAGATCGTCGATCGCGCGCGCGCCGCAGTATCCCATCCCCGAACGAAGCCCTCCGATCATCTGGAAGACCGTGTCGGAGAGAGGCCCTCGATAGGGAACCCGTCCCTCGACTCCCTCGGGAACGAGCTTGGAGGCCGACTCGACCTCCTGTTGGAAGTAGCGATCCTTGGAGCCGGAGCTCATCGCCTCGAGCGATCCCATCCCTCGGTACACCTTGTAGTAGCGCCCCTCGTAGAGGACCGTCTCCCCCGGGCTCTCGGTCGTTCCGGCAAAGAGGCTCCCGATCATGATCGATTCGGCCCCCGCGCCGATCGCCTTGACGATATCGCCGGAGTACTTGATGCCGCCGTCGGCGACGACCGGGACGCCGCTCTTCGCCGCCGCCTCGGCGCATCGCTCGATCGCGGTGAACTGCGGAACGCCGACCCCGGAGACGACGCGCGTCGTGCAGCTCGCGCCCGGCCCGACCCCGACCTTCACCGCGTCCACGCCCGCGCCGATGAGCGCCTTCGCCCCCTCCTCGGTCGCGACGTTTCCCGCGATCACCGCGATCTCCGGACAGCGTTTCTTCGTCTCCTCGACGACAAGAAGAACGTTCCGCGAGTGTCCGTGGGCGGTGTCGATGACGACGACGTCGACTCCGACCTCGCGAAGAAGATCGAGGCGCGCCTCGCGGTCCGGGCCGACGCCGATCGCCGCGCCGACGCGAAGCCTCCCGCGCTCGTCCTTGCACGCGTTCGGGAACATCAGCCGCTTGCTCATGTCCTTGAACGTGATGAGCCCCTTGAGATATCCCTCGCGGTCGACGACGGGGAGCTTCTCGATCCGATGGCGATGGAGGAGATCCTGCGCCTCTTCAAGCGTCGTCCCCTCCGGCGCCGTGACCAGTTTCTCCTTGGTCATCACGTCCTCGATCCGTGCGGACGAGTCGCGCACGAAGCGGAGATCGCGGTTCGTGAGGATCCCAACGAGACGCCTGTTCCGCGTGATCGGAATCCCCGAGATGTGGTACTCGCGCATCACGGCGAACGCCTCCGAGACCGGGCGGTCCGGCTCGAGCGTGACCGGATCGGTGATCATCCCGCTCTCCGAGCGCTTCACGCGGTCGACCTCCTGCGCCTGCTCGCGCGGGGTCATGTTCTTGTGGATGACGCCGAGGCCCCCCTCGCGCGCGAGCGCGATCGCGAGCCGAGAAGTCGTGACCGTGTCCATCGCGGCGGAGAGGAGTGGGATTCCGAGGCGGATCTTCCCCGTGAGGCGCGTCGTTACGTCCACCTCGCTCGGAAGGACGTCCGACTCCATCGGCACGAGCAGAACGTCATCGAACGTGAGCGCCTCACCGACCACCTTGGAGCCCACCTCTCTCTCCTCCTTTCTTTTCCCCCTCGACGAGCAGGAAGAAGAGCCGAACGAGCGTCAGCACGTCCTCGAGATTATGCTTGAAGACCGCCGCCATCCGCGGATCGCGGCCGCGCCGCACGAAATCGTGATAAAGCTCCGGGATCTCCGCGCCCGGCACGTCCCCCGCCCGATCCGCCCGGCCGACCGCCTTCTCGAGCGTTTGAAGACGGAAGTCGGGAAACCTCCCCCTCCACGCGCGGCGGCAATGGTGGAGAAGATCGACATGCGGAGGTGGCGAGCCGAACGGAAGCCGGTGCCTCGCGGCGCGGCTCCGAAGAAACGGGAGATCGTATGATTTACCGTTGAAGGAAACGAGCGTCCCGGCGCCGGCGATCTCCTCGGCTGCCGCGGCCACGACCGCTTTCTC
>Ga0194125_10002147_pt1 | contig 32949 bp, 34 predicted proteins | sample TA2KigC250mmetaG_FD_148626 | JGI IMG/M metagenome (GOLD analysis project Ga0194125, IMG submission 148626) | Freshwater microbial communities from Lake Tanganyika, Tanzania - TA2015034 Kigoma Deep Cast 250m | ecosystem: Environmental > Aquatic > Freshwater > Lake | place: Tanzania: Lake...
CGCCTCATCCATTATCGGCCCGATTATCCCTCCATCGATGATCATCGTTATCTATGGCGCGGTGACCGGTGTCTCGGTCGGCGCCCTTTTTGCTGGAGCCATCATTCCAGGAATATTAATGGGACTTTCACAGATGGTGATCGTCGCCTATCTTGCTAAGCGAAGGCAATATCCCAAGACCTTCGTTCCCATTACCCCCAAGAAACTGATTCTGGGAACCAAAGATGCTCTGGTCCCCTTAATGATGCCGGCGATCATTCTCTTTGGCATTCTGCTCGGGGTCTTTACTCCTACCGAGGCAGCCGGAGCAGCCGTACTTTACTCTTTCATCGTCGCCTCTCTCTTTTATCGGACTCTTAAGCTCCGTGACTATATCCCGATTTTTCGGACCGCCTTCATCTTTTCAGTCAAACTTCTGTTGATCGTAGGTTGTGGAGCCATCCTGGCCTGGGTTTTCGGGATTGAAAATGTTCCGGAGAAAATAAAAGGGTTGTTCTATTCCATCAGCGAGAACAAAATCGTCCTGCTCCTATTGATCAACCTCTTCCTGATTTTTCTCGGGATGTGGCTGGACTGCTCAGCTTCGATCATCCTCTTTGCCCCGATGCTGATGCCCTTGGCTACGGAAATTGGGCTCCATCCCGTTCATTTCGGAATCATCATGATCGTCAACCTCAATATTGGCCTCCTGACACCGCCTTTGGCTGTCTGTCTGTTTGCCGCTGCTGACATCTCCCGCGATCCGTTCATCCGGGTCGTTATCGCAGTATTACCCTTCCTGGTTGCCTGCTTTTTTACTTTGGCCTTGATCACCTATGTGCCAGAATTTACCTTAATCCTGCCACGTCTATTAAATCTCTTATGAAACTCTCTCCTGTCACTCCTGTCCAAAATAGAATTCTCACCACCGAGGCACCGAGGACACGGAGAAGAAATGTTTTATTTGGCGGAGAGATACCGCCAGTTTGGGCAGTACTGCCCTCCTCCATATCTTGAATTCATTTTGTTTTGTCCGAAGAGAACGGCGATAGAGTAAGCAAGTCGTATCTGATACGATGGAGATCCGAGAAAAGTTTGTCTGGCTGGGTCAGTCAGATTAGAAGCTTGCCATCCCGGACGAGTTCCCTCCCGTCCACTCTGAGCGTTGCGCGGAGCATCGTTCCGTCAAGATGGCTTGCACTGGCAAGGGTCCCTCCGAAGTACCGATTTTCCCCTAATCCAAAATGGACGGATCCCCGAACCCTCTCGTCCTCTGGCCCTCCGACCAATCTCGCCTTTGGATTGACACCCAGCCCGATTTCACACAGCCAGGAAGCATTCTCATCCCGTCCCAGGAGTTCTCCTAAACCCTTCCAACCACGTCCCCCTGCCACCTTCACCACTTTACCCTTTTCAATCTCAAAAGTCACCGGCTTCAGGCAACGTCCAAACCCAAGAATGGTTCCATCCACGACCGCTCTTCCCTCAGCAGTCCCCTCCCGGGGAGCTACTCCAATCGCTCCTGCGGGGATATAATCGATCTCCCCCGGTTTTCGGACTGAACCAAGGGCGAGCAGCGTGGGTCGATTGGCCATCTTGACACTCAGATTGGTCCCACTGGGTGAGGTTATTTCGACGGCCCGAGAGGCATCCAGGATCTTCTTAATCTTCTTCATTTCTTCCGTCAAGGTTCGATAGTCGATCGGTACGGTTCGACAGAGGGCATCCGTGGTAATCCGAAACATACTAAGGATACGAGCACCTGCTTTGAGGGCTTCATCCATGACACCGCCTGCAATCGGCCTGGTCGCACAGGCGATGACCACGTCTACACTCTTCATTGCGCGCAGGACTGTCCGGGGAGGTTCTCGATAGGGAGGGATGGAGGGGTAGATGATGGAAATGGAATGAGCGTGAAGTTTTGAAGCAGCATTCAGTAGAGCAATAGACAATTCCTGAGCCTGAAGGTCGTCGGCAAGGATGAGGATTTCCTCGCCTCTTCGAACATGGGCACATTCTTCCAATAGGATTTCACAAGTTCGATCAAGTGATGGGGCCACCACATCTCCGTTCCTATGGCTCGTTTAGATGCGATTCCAAATTTTTCAAACTCTGTTTCACATATTGCGCCAGGAGTCCCAGCTCTGAATTGATGGCCACCAAATCTACCCCTCGCCCCAGCCACTGGATCGCCATATCCATGTTCCCGGCAAAAATACCGATTTTCTTCTTATAGGGTTTTGATCTTTGTATGATCCGTTCGATTTCCCCGGTGAGGATAGGGTTTGCAAACTCTCCAAACACTCCGAGGTTCATGGAGAGATCTCCTGGCCCAATAAAAACCATATCATAGAATCCCACCGAAAGAATGGCGTCCAGGTTTTCTAATGCCTCCCTTGTCTCAATCTGAATGATCACCACCGTGTCTTTATTGGGAGCAACCTTCCTTTCCATAATCCTCAGACCAAAATCCGTTGCCCTGCCTGGACCAATTCCCCTCTTCCCCTCCGGTGGATAAAGGGCGGCTTCTTGAACCCTCAGGACATCCTCTACCGTTCGCACCTGAGGCACGACAATCGCATCCGCTCCGGCATCCAGATACGTGGCAATGTACTCGGGACTGATCGTCGGAATGCGGACAATCCCGTACGTGGGCGTAGCGCTGAGGCTCTGGAGCATCGATTGGATGGTCTCGATATGCATCGCAGAATGTTCACTATCGATCAACACAAAATCGAAACCGAGTTTCCCCACGAATTCGGTCATGACCGGATGGGCAATCTGGATAAAGGTACCGACCAGAGGCTTTTCCCGCTGAAGCCTCTGTTTAAACTTGGCGCGGCCGCAAGTTGAGGCGGGAGGTGAAGAAGGCCCTTTGGCCGGAGTCGCCCCCGCAGAAGGCTGTACCTTAATTTCAAAGTTGAAACGCTTGATCGCCTCCTTCGCCTCATCGGTCAGCATCGGCATCCTTTCCACGGTAATGGACGTCATGCCCCGCGCGAAGTAATTCTCAATCTCTTTGGCAGTTAGATATTCAGGCATCTCTTATTACCCCATCATGATCATTATAAGGTTGGCTCTTGGGCCATTCGGTAGGTCTCTTCATCAGGCCGGGCGATGACGTTCACAGAAACCACTTCGCCAACCTTTTTTGCTGCTGCTGCTCCTGCATCCACAGCCGTCTTGATGGCTCCGATTTCGCCCTCGAAAATAACCGCAAAGAGACCTGCGCCTGGATTGTTTCCACCCAAAAGAGTGACATTGGCCGTTTTCAATGCGGCATCTGCAGCTTCGATGGCAGTGACCAATCCTTTGACTTCAATGAATCCAAGACTTTGCATAAACCCATCCCTCCTTCTATTCAAGTTTCAGTTTAATCAGTTTGGTAATTCCCGGATTGGGACGGGCGATCACATGAACCGCCACGATCTGGCCAACCCTCTTGGCGGCAGCAGCTCCGGCATCCACCGCCGTCTTGACTGCTGCCACATCGCCCCTGCAGACGACCGTCACCATCCCCCCGCCGATACCTTGTTTGCCGACCAGTACCACATTGGCCGCCTTGGAGATGGCATCCGCAGCCTCTACCGCGGGCACAAAACCGATGACTTCAACAAACCCGAGAGCATCCATGATTTATTCCCTCCTGTTTAAATGTTTTTTCCTCACCGCCTGGAACCTCCGCCATTCCCCGTCAGTACCTGACTCGGGGGAGGATTTGCAACCCATTCTCCGTCTTTGATGATCAACCTCCCCCCCTTGATCACCATCACCGGCCAACCCGTCAGCACCTGTTCCTCGTATAATGAGAAGGGCGTCGCCGATTTGATCTCTGCCCTGCTGACCTTGTGCCAGCGTTCGATATCCACCACCACCATGTCGGCGTCGGCCCCGGGCATCAGTGTTCCTTTTTGGGGAAAGATCCCGAATATTTCCGCGGGCCTCCTGGTCATCAGGTCGATGAGTTTGGCCATCGGGACTTTTCGCTGGACGACTCCCTCGGTCAGTATTCCCGGCAGATGGAACTCCATCGTCGGTGTATTGGGCATGGCTTCCCAGACAGATTTATCCAGCCCTTTGATCTCACTGCTCATGGGAACGGAATCGGTTCCGATGGTGTCGATCCTTCCCTTTTTCAACATCTCCCAAAGAGTCTCAACGCTCTCCCTGTTTCTAAGCGGTGGAAGCCACTTCGGGATATTTCCTTTTGCCTTTTCGATGGAGAACAGCAGGTAGGGCGAGGTTGTTTCGGCAAGGATATGGGTCGAATCGTATTTGATCTCTGATACCGCCCGCACGCCTTCCTGGGTGGAGACGTGAACAAAATAGGTAAAGACTCCTTCGAATTTTCTTGTCAATAAGGCGGCCCTCCGAATCGCCTCTTCCTCTGCGATGGAGGGATGGGTCTCTGACCACTCCTGCACAGTGGTTCTCAACCCATCCTTAGCCATGATCTTTTCCGTGGCCCATCTGACCAAAGAGGCATTCTCGGCGTGGATGCAGATCGTGCATTTCTGACCCGTTTCTAAAACTTTTTCATAGACCCGGGTCATGAATCCATCATCGATATCTGGAATGATGCCGGGAACACCGCTCATATAAATCTTAAAGGATCGGATCCCATAGTCATGCACGTAGCGAGGAATTTCCTCGAGGTGTTGCGAAGTGGCGATGGTGGGATGGAATAAGATATCGGCCAGGGAATGGGCCCTCACCTGTTTGAAGAGATATTCCAGTTTCGGCAGATAGGATTCCTTCTCATAGAGAAAACAGCCCACCGTAGTTACCCCGCCCCACAGACCTGCCCGGGTCTCGTTTTTGGCATCTATCTCAAAAGGGGCGAAAATTCCCAGGTGGACATGGGGATCAATGATGCCCGGAAGGACATACTTCCCTTCGACATCGATCTCCTTCGATCCCGAAGAGGTCGATTCCCTAACATGATGAACTGCTAAAATCTTTCCATGGGCGATGTGAATATCACCCCTGAACAGTCCCTGACCAGGCCAAACGATCGTTCCATTTTTAAGAACGATTTCATCCAGCGGAGCTGACGCAACCCTCTTGCCGGAGGGTCTTTCCAGAAGTTCAGGAGAGGTCCATGGCTGAGTCTGGGAGACGGGAGAAGTCCCCTGTATGATCGTAACCCCCAATTTGGCAGCCATCTCCTGGGCCACGCTGGTGATGACGTCCTCTTCATCAACATATAGCATCCTCTGTCCGGTCAGAGAGACAATTTCAACATCCGAGGAAGTAATAAATCGCCTCATCTCAGCCTACCTGTTATATAATTTTCAATAAATGGATTCGTTCTTTCATGGCCCTTGTATCATCACTATCTTTCTTTGTAAGCCAAGAAGAGGACTATTTTCTACTTTTCACAAACCCACGGGGAATCAGGGTCTCTGTCTCCTCGTGCGGCCTTGGGATGATATGGATGGAAACCACCTCCCCGACTTTTTTAGCCGCAGCCGTTCCAGCATCGAGAGCCGCCTTGACCGCACCCACCTCCCCTTGAACAAATACGGAAACGTATCCGCCGCCGATCTTCTCCATCCCAACCAGAGTGACATTTGCTGCTTTGACCATGGCATCGACCGCTTCGATGGCCCCCACCAGCCCTTTTGTTTCAATCATCCCTACGGCATTCATTTTCATCTATCCTCCTGTTCCCTGATAAGAGTTCATGGAATCGACACTGGGTATCCCGCTCCAGGTTCGCAGCGCTGATTATTTCTTGTAGATCTCTTTCCCCTTAAGGGTCAGTGAATCGAAGATGGCAACGATGACGGCATCCACGGGAGCATCTTCCTTACCGACGGCCTTTTGTGCCGGAGTCCCCTCAACCACACCGACGATCTCCCCTTCTCCGGCTCCAACCGCATCGAGCGCGACGAACTGATCCAGAACCTTCTCGGGATCCATTCCAATCCGTCCTACGATCAACATCGTGTGACCCATTAACCGTTTGTCTTTGATCGTGGAAACTGCGTTTCCGATTACCTTGCAAACAATCACAGTATATCGCCTCCTTTCCCGACTTCTAAACCCATCTGCAGAATGACATCGGTTAAATTTCTTGGAGATATATTAACAAAATGGAATGAACCCAGTCAAGCGAAAAACCTGGAGCAGGTGCTTCGCATTTCCTCTCTTTAAATCACCAGCTTCTCCCGATCAATATGAGTTTCTCGAAAACGGTTTAATTGAAGCCCCTCCATGTCGACCGAGGGATTTTGGCCCGTCAGAATCTCCGACAGGACCATGCCGATGGCCGGAGCGAGCATATAGCCATGCCCGCTGAAGCCCGCCATCAGGATATATCCTTCTCTTTCAGATACAGGGCCGATGACCGGTTGCCCATCTGGAGTCGTATCATAATGACCCTCCTGTATTTTCAAGACACGGAGTGTTGCCATCTTTTCAGGCATGATCTGAAGGGCCATTTCGACACATTTCTCAGTGAATTGATGGTCTGAGATATTCTCATTTCCTTCCCGGAGGTATCCCATATAAACATTCCCTTCCTGCAGTTGTTTCCCAGCCCAACCCTTATCAAAGGCGACAACCAGTGGTTCGAGGAAACGCTCTTCTATTCTGTTGGTATAAAGCAACCTCCGTTTTTCAATGTCGATGGGTAGCGGAACACCCACCCAATCTGAAACCCTCGGAGCGTCACATCCAGAAGCATTGATAACGGAATTTGTTTCGATATAACGTTTCGAGGTCTGAACGCCAACTATCTTTTGGTTTTTGGTTTTGATGTCGATAGCCTCTTCGAATAATATCTCCCCGCCCATTTCTCTTATTCTTTTCCCTAGCAATTGAGTCAATCCGTAGCCGTCCTCTAAGAAACCGTCCGATCTGCAGAAGGCTGCTCCCAGAAGACCATCGGGATCGATTCCGGGTACGACTTCAAATATCTCCTGTGGTATCATCATCTGGCTTGGGATACCCCATCGGTTCTGTTGTTCCACATTTTCTTTAAACGCTTTTAAGGTGCTCTCTGTGTGGGCCAGAAACATGTAACCCGATTGAACGAAGGGCAATGGATAATCCGGGTGAAGTTCCTCCTCTACCCGGCTAAAAAATTCATCAATAGATTTCTTGGCAAGCCGAGCACATATGGGATGAGTGTGCTGCTGCCTGATACCTCCAGGACAACTGCCTGTCTCTTTACTGGCCAGATGATCCTTTTCCAGCAGAATGATCGCCCTGACCCCCTTCTTGACCAAGAAATAGGCGAGTGAACAACCGGCAATCCCTCCTCCAATAATGACATGCTCGGCTATGTTGGTCATAGAATGCTCCAAAAGTTATCTATCATTGACACACTTTTTCAAAGTTTCAAAAATACCGGATCTCTCAGGGCGAAGAAAGGCCCAATCCTTTGGATTTTCAAGGAAGATTTAAAATGCCAATCTGGCAGGCTGGTTTTTCCACCAGCCTGCCAGTCAAGAGATTAGACAAGATATTCCTTTTTCATCATTCGTGAAGGACAGCGATCCCGTCTTTAACAATAAACACGAGCATATCCCGGACCACGTCCCCATTTTCATCAAACTTATTCTCTCCCATGACACCCATGACTGAAGGCGTGGTGCTACCGATGGAAGTCAAACCTGCGTTCAGATCCTTTCGGTTCGCACCTCCGATTTCGATGGCCTTGGCAATCAAGAGAACACAGTCATGGGCCAAACCCTCTACCAGACCGGGATCCTGGTTAAACTTTTTCTTGAATTCTTCGGCCCATTTCTGGATATAGGGTCGTTTGTCAATCAAGGAGAAGTACCCAAGATAAATCGTTCCCTCAGACGCCTTGCCTGCCACCTTGATATACTCGGGGTGACCGATGCCATCCGTACCCAGGATCTGGGCATTCAAACCCAACTCCTTCGATTGCCTTGCGATCAATGCTCCTTCTTTGTAATGGCCAGCAATGAAAATGGCATCAGCCCTCAGGTTCTTTATCTTTGTAAGCTGGACTGAAAAATCCGTATCATTGGGCAGATAGGCCTCGGACGAAACGATAGCGCTTTCAGGAATGCCAACATCTTTTAATCCCTTTTTAAAGACTTCGCTCAGCCCTCGACCATAGTCATCGTTGACATAAATGACAGCATAGCGACTCCATTTCCCCTGTTTCTTAACCCAATTGGCCATGTACCGTCCCTGAAAGGCATCGGTCGGGCAGACACGGAAAGAGTAAGGACCCGCCTGGGTATAGGCTGGAGCCGTGGCTCCAATGGCCACCATCGTCAGACCGTGTCTATTCATAATGGGGGCACCGGCTAATGCCACTGTACTGGTGATAGGGCCAACCATAGCCAAAATCTTCGGGTTATCGACGAATCGCTGAGCAATCGCCGCTCCTTCCCGAGGATCGTTCTTATCGTCGGCCACCTCAATCAGCGTTAACATCCTTGCCTGTGTCTCACCCTTGGGGATGACTCCTCCCGCTGCATTGATCCGATCGATGACAAATCTTGTCCCTACTTCAGCCTTCTTGCCCCAGGAAGCGGCTCCTCCACTCATCGGCGCACAGAGCGCGATGCCCAGAGGTTCGGCAGCCATAGCACCCGTCACCACCATCATACTGATCCACAAAACCAAAACCGTGACTGAAACTTTTTTCATAACCTCGTCCTCCTTCCTTAGTATTTTTGAAAAATGGGGTTCATGTTACGCCTCACCCAGATAGGCCTTGATGACATTTTCATTTTGAAGGAGATTGACTGCGCTGTCCGCCAGAGCGATCTCCCCACCGTTGAGGATGTATCCCCGGTTGGCAATCGAAAGCGCCTTCTTCAAATTCTGTTCAACCACAAAGATGGGAATCCCGATCGTGCTTACCCGTTGAATGATATGAAAGACCTCATCGACAAGCTTAGGGGACAGGCCCATGGAGGGTTCATCCATAATGATCATCTTGGGTTTCGCCATCAGGGCCCGACCGATGGCGAGCATCTGTTGCTCTCCCCCGCTCAGGGTACTCCCATCCTGCTTCAACCGTTCCTTCAGCCTCGGAAATAACTCAAAAACTCTTTCCAGCTCCTCTTCGATGCGATAGTTTGGATTTCGGCGGTGAATGAAGGCACCCATCTCTAAGTTTTCCATGACGGAGAGACGGGCGAAGATCCTCCTTGCCTCGGGAACAGGTGAAATTCCTTTCCGGATGATCGAATGGGTGTAAAAACCATTGATCCGTTCTCCCATGAATTCAACCGTACCGGAGGTCGGTTTGACGATTCCCAAAATTGTCTTCATGGTCGTTGATTTTCCGGAAGCATTTCCTCCGAGGAGACAGACAACTTCCTTTTCTCCCACTTCGATCGTCACATCTTTCAGAACCCGGAGAGGGCCGTAATGGGTCGTCACGTCGGTCAGTTTCAGCATCACCTTATTCATACCGGATCACGTCCCCCCTGTTCATTCCAGATCATGCAACCGCTAAAAATGGATCCAATGAGTTGGGAAAATACTTCGGTATCTCCCATAAATTCATCTTTCTGTCAAGAGAAACACTATTGAAAATTCTATTGCTCCCTTCCCAAGTAAGCCTCGATGACCTTTGGATGATTTCTGACTTCGTTAAACGTCCCCTCCACGATCTTCTCTCCGTAGTCCAGAGCAATGACCCGTTCACATAAACGCTTCATGACATTCATATCATGTTCGATGATGAGGATGGTCGTACCTTTCTTGTTGATCCCGAGGATATTCTCGACCAGCTGTATCGATTCAGCAGGATTCATCCCTGCCGTGGGTTCATCCAGGAGGAGGAGTTTAGGGTTAGAGGTCAAGGCTCTGGCAATTTCCAGGCGTCGCCGATTGGCATAGGAAAGGGTCCACGCAGGTTGATCCTCCATGCTGAGCAGGCGATCTCCGAAAATCGCCATCACTTCACGAGCCCGGGATCGGAGTTCCTCCCTTTCTCTGCGAACCCAGGAGAGATTCAATAGGGCCGAAAGGATTCCTCCTCTTGTGCGACAGTGTCCTCCGAGGATCACATTTTCTAACACGGACAGGTTGTTGAATGGCCGCTGGTTCTGAAAGGTTCTGGAAATGCCCATTCCGATAATTCTATGAGTTTTTTCAGTTAAAAGGTTCCTATCGAGCGCATTGAAATAAATCTCTCCTCCATCCGCCGGGACCATCCCCGTGAGGACGTTGAAGAAGGTGGTCTTTCCCGAGCCATTCGGTCCGATGATTCCCACGATCTCTCCGGGAGTTACCTGAAGATCAAGACCGTTGAGGGCGGTCAATCCGCCGAACCTCTTTGTCAAAGACCGGACCGTGAGCAGTATCATTTCCTCAAGCCTTGTAGGTCTGTTCGTATAATTTCTTTCCGAGTAATCCTTCGGGTTTGAAGATCATCATCAAGACCATGAATGCCCCAAGGGCTACCATCCTATATTCACTGGCCGCCCTGAAAATTTCAGGAGCAGCAATCATGATGATCGCTCCAATGATCGTTCCAGGAATACTTCCCAGCCCGCCGAGGATAGGGATTGTAATGATAATGACCGATTCCAGAATAGTAAAACTATTGGGGCTGACGAAGGTTTGGAACACGGCAAAAAAGCTACCGGCTAAAGCTCCCAGAGCGGCTGAAAATCCAAATGCAAGGGTCTTGTAATAAACCAGGTTGATCCCCATCACAGCGGCTACATCCTCATCCTCCCGTATAGCCATCCAGGCTAAACCGACCCTCGAATTCCGTACCCTGACACAGGCATAAATCGTTAAAAAGACAAAGAATAAAATTAAATAGTAGTAGGTAGGGTAGCTGTCGATCACGATCTTCCAGTCCCAAAAACCAATCGTTGGTGCCGGAATACCTGGAATTCCTCTCGGGCCTTTGGTCAGTCCCATCCAGTTATTGGCTACGATGTAAACAATCTGTCCAAAGCCAAGGGTGACCATGGCTAAGTAATCATCCCTTACCCTCAGAGTAGGAAACCCAAGAACAATGCCGAAGAGAATCCCTAAGACCATTCCTATAGGAATAGTGAGCCAGAAAGACACACCATGATTGACCATCAAGATAGCTGTCGTATAGGCGCCGATGGCATAGAAGGCTGCATGGCCAATGTTGAGTAGTCCGGTAAAACCCATGACCACATTCAATCCCAAGGCCAGGACGATGTAAAGCCCTATGTAAATGATGACCCGCATCGCGTAGTTGCTATGGACGATAAAAGGAATCAATAGACAGAAGATGATGATCAGGACCTTTGTATACCATTTCGAGAAGCCAAAGAGCTCGGCCACCTTTATGAGCGGGCTTTTAAGGGGGGAGACTGCATTAGGTTGAGAGCCTCCCTTGTGGTCATCTAACCTTAATTGGTTTTTCATATTTCCCTTCGCCGAGTAGACCTTGTGGTCTAAAAATAAGAACAAGAATAAGCAAACCAAAAGCAAAGGCATCCCGATACATCGAGGAGACATAACCCGTTCCGGTTCCTTCTAGGAACCCCAGCAGAAGCCCTCCTAACATGGCCCCATAAATGTTACCAATTCCTCCTAAGACCGCAGCAGCAAAAGCCTTCATTCCGGCATTAAAACCCATGATCGGGTCAATACTGTTATAGTTGATGGCATACAAAATACCGGCCACTGCTCCTAATGCCGAGCCGATCACAAAGGTCAAAGTAATGACGCTATTAACATTGATGCCCATCATCTCTGCGGCTTCTCGGTCTGCGGCTGCTGCCCGCATGGCCTTGCCAAGGTAGGTTTTCTGGATGAAGATGGCCAGCGCCACCATCAGGACAAAGGATGTCAGTAGGATGAAAATTTTCTTAACCGGAATGATCACGTTTCCTATAAGGATAGGGGGATAGGGAAAATCGACCTCGAAGATTTGAAATTCTGCTCCCCAGATGATCCGGGCCATGTTCTGGAGGAAGATCGACATGCCCAAGACACTGATCAAAATGGCAAAACGCGGGGCCTTTCGAAGGGGGCGGTAGGCGATGCGTTCTATGCCTACTCCCAGGATAGAGGCCAGCATAATTCCAATCAAAGAGGCAAGGGGAAACGGGATGGAGAGGGCGGTCATGAACCACCAGGTGAAAAAGGCGCCAAACATGAAGATTTCACCATGGGCGAAATTGATAAGCTTGACGATGCCATAGACCATGGTGTAGCCAATGGCCATCAAGGCATACAGGGCGCCCAGATTAATCCAGTTGACGAATTGCTGCCAGAACAAAGACAAAACCTCCAGGTATCAGAAACTTAACTGCCGGATATCATAGCTTTATTGTTTATTTGAGTCGATCCCCTTCTTAGTTGAAATTTTGGAGTGGCTCCTGTAAAAATGACCTCACCATTTGCCCTACAACTCATTTTCTAAGCTCCGCCCATATCCCAGTATCTCCTCGAAGCTGCCTCCTTCGTTAGCTCTTGTTCGATTTTCTGCTTTTCAATCTCTCTCTGGAGAGTGATTCTCTCTGTTGCAAAATTTGTCTCTTCGAAATTTTAGTGGGGGAGTTCTCTAATCATACTTCTCCTCATAAGCCCGTTCAATCTTCGGCACCTCTTTTCTTTTTCAGAACCTACCAGCTTCAATTCCAGATGCACCCCCAATGATCGGTTGCCCATCTGGAGTAGTATCATAATGACCCTCCTGTACTTTCGCCTTGCCGGCAACTTTAATGTACTCCGGATGACCGATATCATCCGTGCCAAGGATCTGGGCATCCAAACCCAACTCCTTCGATTGCCTTGTGATCAATGCTCCTTCTCTATAATGTCCGGCAATGAAAAGGGCATCATCCCTCAGGCCCTTTATCTTTGTAAGCTGGACTGAAAAATCGGTATCCTTGGGCAGATAGGCCTCGGAGGCAACGACCGCACTCTCAGGAACGCCCAACTCTTTCAACCCTTTGATAAAAACTTCACTGAGGCCCCGGCCACAAAGACCATGCAATCGATTAACCTGTCAAAAAAGTCCCAGTCCCCTTTCTTCAAAAGCATAGAGATCGCTCCGTTACATCCCCTTGAACCAGGTGGCAAGGGATGGAAAGAAGAAGATCAAAGCCACTCCCATTAAGTTGAGCACGCAGTAGGGCCAGGCTGCCTTATAAATATCTTTGATCGTGATCTCCGGAGGGCTTGCCGCTTTCATCACGAAGAGTGCCAACCCAAACGGAGGGCTCAATTGTCCGATAGAGAGGCAAATGAGGATCAGGATGCAGACCCATACCGGATCCAATCCAAGGTTTTTAACGATGGGCATAAAAATCGGAAGGGTGATCATCATGATCGAAACTTGTTCAAGAAAGCATCCGAGGAGGACTACGACGGCCAGCATAATGGTGAGAATCCAGAGCGGATGGACCGCTGCTCCCAGCACCAGATCGAGCATCCCGCGGCTGGCCCCGGAAAAAGCCAAAATCTGGCTGAAAGCGGCTGAGGCCGCAATAATGGTGAGGATCATCACGGTCACCTGGAGTGAACCGAGGATCGCTTTCTGGATCACCTGAAAGTTTAATCTCCCATAAATGCCTGTCAGGATGAAAGCGGTGAGGCTGGCCAGAGCGGCAGCTTCGGTGGGTGTGGCGACACCGAGCATCATGAGTCCAAGGGCCACAAAGATGACAATCCCGAGAGGCAATAGATCGCGCAGACCAGAAAAGATCTTCTCCTTCATAGGGATGTCACCCACTTCATATTTCGGAGCCAGGGATGGATTGAGCCGGCACCGGATCATTACAAATCCCATATAGATCCCCAACAGAAGGTACCCAGGGATAATAGCGTTGATCAGTAATCGCCCTATCGAAACCTCGGCAATGGTGCCCAACAGAACCGTAAGGGCGCTCGGAGGAATGATCATATCCAAGGCCCCGGAAGCCATGATGGGTCCGAGGATCATCTCTTTATGGTAGCGGCGACGCATCATCTCCGGAACCATCAGCGAGGCAAGCACAGCCGTGCTGGCTACCGTGGCTCCGCTCAGAGCGCCGAAAAGTCCGCCGATGAGAAAGGTGACAATGCTCAGACGGCCCGGGATAGCCCCCACCCACTTGGAGAAGGCATCGAGGGCTTTTGAAACCAGGCCGGCATGGTAGAGCACTTCGCCCATGAGGATAAAAAAGGGGATGGCAGTGAGACTAAACTTGGTGAGGGAGTCGAAGATACTGACCGTCAATTGAGTAAGGCCGTTTACACCGCCCATGAGCAGGTAAACAGCGCCTGAAGTGACAAGAAGAAAGGAGAAGGCCACCGGAAGCCCTAAAAACATCAGGGTGAGCAGGCTGCTGAATAATAGCAGAAGGATCAACCACCATTCCATTGTTCTATCTAACTCCCCTGCGTCAAACCCTCATCCTTTTTAAACCCGATCCTTCCGAAACGGATGGTTCGAAGAATAAACTCCACCATTAATAGAAATCCGCCAACCGGTATGATGGCCATGAGCAGGAATTGAGGGGTATTCAGGATGCCCATAGTCGTAACGCCTCTCCTGAAATAATCGAGCGTCACCAGGGCGCCCTTCCAGGCGAGAATAAAACCGACCACTGCTCCACCGATGGAGGTTAAGGATTTGAAGACCGCTTTCGTCTTCGGACTTAAATGGCTGGTGAAGAGGTCAATCTCCACATGGCCGTCTCGCCTCAGCAGCCACGCCGTTCCGAGAAAGGTGATATAGAGCATCAGGTAGCTGCTGATTTCAACGATCCAGGCAACGGGTCGGTTCAGGAAATATCTCACCATCACGGAGTAGGAAATGGCCAACATCAAAAAGATGACCATCATCGCCGCGATGATCGCCATCATCCGATGGATGATGACCAGGTAACGATCCAGCCAACCCTTCTCTTCCATCATCGTCTGTGCCTGAAATAGAGATTGGGCGATTCTTGAGAGCCGCCCTTCCGTAACGCAAGGGAAACTAAAGCAAACGTAATTGATTCATTGTCATTGCCAAATGCAAGATTCCGAAACAGGTTCGGAATGACACACCTCTATGTCATACTTCAATGTTGAAGTATCTCATTTAATGCGTTTAATGCGTTTGAATTATTTAGTGTCTGTTTATAAATTGTCCCCTCAATCAGAATCCTCATTCCGGCAAAGCCGGAATCCAAGGTTCCCGGTGAAAACCGGGACCAGGTCTTAGAGATGGTTCCCGAATTTCGTCAGGACGACGTATGGATGCCGGATCAAGTCCGGCATGACGGAAAATGCTGTTTATGGAACGGACACTATTTACTTTAAAAGGTCCCTCAGTTGAGCCCCCAACTGAGCGTCTTTCTTCAACACCTCTTTCCAGGAAGCCTCGTAGGCCGTTTGTAAATATTTTTCTCCCTCTTCTCCAGAAAGTTTCACCTCTTGTATTCCTTTTTGCTTGATCTTATCCCGATCCTCGCTGATCAACTTACGAAAGTGATCATAAGCTTCCCGTTCAACTTCCTGGATGGAAAGATTCAATACATCCTGTAAATCCTTTGGCAACTTATTCCAGGCGTTGATGTGAATCAGAGCAATGACATCCACCTGATAGAAGGCCGGCTCAATAACGAATTTGGTCACTTCATCCCATCCAAAATCCGAAATACCGAGGGAGGGCCAACCATAACCCTGAACCATCTTTCTCTGGAGGGCATTAAAAACTTCACCCGGATCCGTCGTGACAGGGGCCGCTCCAAGGGCCTCGGCAAAAGCCTTATAGGCAGGGGTGACTCGAATGGTCATTCCCTTGAAATCACTCATGCTCTTAACGGGAACGGTCGTATAGAGATTGTAGGTCAAACCCGGGGTTCCCTTTCCAAGAAAGTATGCATTCAATTTGCCCTGATATGCTTTCTGATAAAAATCAAAGACCCCTTTCTTTCTCTCATCCCAGGGAGTAACTTTTGAAAGCTTCGCTCCTTCAGCCACCGCCAGTTGAGCCACATTGAAGGTATGGGCGGTCCAGGCCAGGTCGACCACGCCATTTCGAATCGCCTCCACTAACTGGAAGGTGGGAATCGCTTCAGGACCTCCACCCCAGGTGATCTCAAGTCTCCCTTTCGACCCCTCTTTCACCTTCTTCTGGAGCATCCAGAGGGCGTTATTCATCCTGTTGTTCTGTGGAAAGGCACTCACCGCCTTCAGAGTCACAGCTTTCTCTTGTGCCAAAACAGGATAAGGGAATAAACTGAATAAGAAAAAGATGGAAACTAGAAAAAATACCCAATTCTTACCAAAAGATTTTTTTACTGACATCTCTCCGAACATCTTGATTCCTCCTCTTATTTTAGAATGTTAAAAGCTCTGAGCCTCTCATACCTTTCTTCCAAGAATTTTTTAATCTCTTTCACCTCCTTTCCCGATAGGTGACTATATTCCCCGATCCCTTGAAGATATTTCTCAACAGGTTTTGGATTCTCAATGGGATGGCTGAATCGAAATTAACCCCTATCAGACTCCCAGAGTTGAACAAGTTCGTATCCACGGCCGACTCAGTTCAATCGTATTTTGGCACGAAAATCGCTCGCCTGTGGAACAGGGAGAGAAGAAATGAATGTAGGTCACCTTTTCACCCTCCCTACAGTTGATAAATTGCTGTCGAAACAAAGACAAAGCCTCATCAAGTTTTTTAAAAGTTCTCTGGAAATTCTCTCTCCATAGAGAACTTGGGGGGGAGAGGATTTTCGTCGAGGCATACCCCACGGCAAATCATGATAAAGCTTTCAGAAGCTCCATCTTCTCGTCTGTTGACTTCTGAATATGGGCAATTTCTTCTTCGTTGAGATGACGAAATTTTCCAACCATCGAGAGATACCGTTCGATGGGGAGAGGATGTTCAGGCTCATAGGTGAAGCTAATCTTTCTCCTTTCCTTCTCAAATTCCCAGAGAGGGAAATAATTGGTCTCCACGGCCATCCGCTGAACCTCGACGGTCATAGGGGTATCGAAACGCCACCCGCTTACGCAGGGTGAGAACACATGAAGATAGGCCATCCCCTTCTTGGACGATTCGATGGCATGGTCCAGCTTTTTATAGAAATCGTCCAGATAACCAATCGCAGCGGTAGCCACATATTCGCAACGGTGCATCACCATGATAAGGGGCATGTACTTTTGGTCACTCGTCTTGCCACGCAACAGATTCCCCACAGGAGTCGTGGAGGTCCAGGCCCCAAAGGGGGTCGTGCCCGACCTCTGCGTTCCCGTGTTCATGTACCCCTCGTTATCAATGCACACAAAAATCATCTGTTCCCCACGCTCCGCCGCCCCTGAGAGCGATTGAAATCCGACATCCGCCGTCCCCCCGTCTCCGGCCAGTGCGAGCATAGTGACATCCCGACCGATGCGGTTGTAATACCGCCTAATTCCCGCAAGCATCGATGCCGTATTCGTCAGCAAAGGATGAAAAACAGGAATTTTTGTGGTAGTCAGTTTGTTCACGCCCACTGAGCCAGTGCCCGGAACACACCCGGGCGGCGTGGCCAGAACCGTATTCGGACCGACCCGTCTTAGAATATGGCGAATCAAGATTTCCGTATTGCAACCCTGACAACAGGAGTTGGCAACAAAAAGATCTTCCAGATCCCCTACCCTGTTGAAGATCTTACTTTCCTGTCTCAGTACGAGCGCTTTCGGTTTACAGACCTTTATGCAGGCTGGATCGCCTTTGCACTGATCACATTTTGCCACATGGCCCTCCACTGGATCGAAGAAAATCCCTCCGTATGGGCAGGCCAGCGTGCAGAGGAGACAATTGACGCAATTCTCCTGATTCCATTCAATGATCCCTGTTTCCGGGTTCTTTGTAAGCGCTTTGGACGGACAGCATGAGACGCAGCTCGGATCCCCGCATTGCAAACAGATCGTGGGAGCAAAGAAAGATTCCTTGAGATCCTTGATCGGTTTGATTCTCGATTGGAGGGGATCTTTTATCCCTTTTGCCTGAAGACAGGCAGGAACGCAGTCCCCACAGCCATCACATAGCCCCGGAATGACGGCGATTGTCTTATACGCCTTTCCCAATTTACTCCTCCCGTATCTCTCTGGTGCTTCGTAGGATCAGCGCCAAAGTTTCCACATCAACCGTCGGCTCATATTGAACGGATTGCTGACAAACTCAGCGAAGTCTTCTGCCAGATCCACCCTTCCCTTGATCAGATTCATGATGATCCCGGGATCGAGATTAGAATTAATGGCACTCATCCCCAACAAGACATTCCCTTGAAAAACGATCTTCTCATATAGGTTTTCCGAGGGCAGGACCGTCTTTTCGATCCGATAGGTTCCCGCCTCCTCGGAATCGTTCATCCCGATCGAGAAGGCGCGGTGGCCAAAAAAGTTGAAGGTGTTCATTGAAATCCCGCCCACATAATCTGAATCGAGTCTTCCTCCGGACATATCCGCCCCTGCGATCTTCCCTTGAAGGACCGCATCGGGAAGAATGGCATTCAGGATTTTTGAGGGGCCGAAGAAATCTTCAGCCTGAGCCACGTCACCCGCCGCCCAGATGTGATCCTCTGAGGTTTTCATCTTATGATTGACCAGGATCCCTTCGTCTATCTCCACGCTGGAGCCACAAAGAAACTTTGTTCGGGGCTTAATTCCGGTGCAGACGAGAAGCATCTCACTTCTTAACGCCTTGCCGCTGGAGAGGGTCACGATGAATTCGCTTCCCTCATAGGCAATGCTCACGGCATGATCGGTGAGATAAAAACCCACCCCATGGGACTCAAAAACCTTCTGAATCATTCCAGAGCACTCATCGTCAAAATAATTCGGCAAGATTCTGGGGTTCTTCCCAACTCTGGCTCGAGCGACGTCCACACGCATTCCCCTGTGGACAAAGTTCTCTGCCGCATGCATCCCGACTAAACCCGTTCCCATGACAATGGCTGATCGCGCTCGCGGGATGACCTCCAGGTGGCGAAGGGCATCGTCCATCGTCCTCAATTTCAGGAAAGGGACCTGGGCGAGATTTTCCACGCGAGGGATCGTCGGCTCGGCACCGGTGGCAATCAAAAGTTTTTCATAACTCATCCGGCTTTCATCGGAGAGCATGACCGTTTGGGTCTCCGGATGAACCCTTGCCACTGCCTTACCTTTTATGAAGCGGATCTTCTGAGTTTTAAAATATTCCTCGTCTCTCAGGTAGATCTGAGGAGGCGAGACCTTTCCGGAAATAATGTAAGGGAGGACCGTGGGTGAATAGGGGAGAATATCCTCCATGGTCACCATCGTTAAGGAGCCTTCGTCGTCATTCACCCTGATCTCATCTGCTGCAGCCAGCCCCGCATGGCTGCTTCCGATGATGAGGTACTCTGTCTTTAAGATAGCCTCACCCATTCACTTCTCTCCCTTATCATCGTCTTCATTCAACCAGATTGTTTGGGAAGGCACCTCCCCCCGGCAGGCACGTTCAGTGACTTCGACCACTCTTCTGAAGTGATTCTCTACCGTCAGATCCGATCCAGAAAGGCCTCCGATAAAACTGATCGCCGGGATACGTTTTTCCAAAAAATACGTTGCGGCCAGCACTTCCTGGTAGAGAGGTCCTGTGCCCCAACCATAGTTGACAGATCGATCGACCACTCCCAGCGCCTTGACTTTAGCCAAAGATCGATGGATGGCCTCCACTGGAAAAGGACGAAAGGTCTTAACCTTTAGGAGCCCAACCTTTTTCCCTTGTTCGCGGGCAATATCCACGGCTTCCCGGCCGGCCCCTGTCATGCTGCCGATCGTCATGATCGCATAATCGGCATCCTCCATACGATACTCTTCAATAAGGGGCCCGTAAAACCGCCCCATTTTTTTTCCGTATTCTGTATGGACCTCTTCGATGACCTCCAGAGCCCTTTGCATGGCTTTGCAGTGTCCCTTTCGGTACCGGACGAACATGCTGGTCCCCTTAGCGCTCCCCCCTCCTGTCAGGGGATCAACAGCCATGGGCCTCTCCGGGTCAAGGGCTACGTGCCAGTTGACATTTTTTTCTCCGAGAAATTCATCAATGATTTCTTGGTCAGGAATAGAAACCGCTTCGATGCCGTAAGAAAGATAGGTTCCATCGAAACAAACATTCACGGGTAACATGACGTCCGGATGCTCGGCCACCCGATAGGCCATGATGATGGTATCGAGGATCTCCTGATTTGTTTCTACGTACATTTGGATCCATCCCGCTTCCTTCACCGTCATCGCATCCTGCTGCCCTCCCCAAACTGTTTGAGGTGTAATGCCATCGCGGGTCACAATGGCCATCACAATGGGGAGGCGCAGGTTAGGCGTTCTGAAGTACGGCTCAAACATGAAAGCAAGACCCTGGCCGCAGGTCGCGGTAAAGGTCCGGGCTCCTGCAAGGCAGGCTCCTTGTAGGACTGAAAGGACGCTGTGTTCACCTTCCACGTCCATCAGATCGGCACAAAGCTTCCCTTCTGCAATGAATTCGGTCAGATGCTCTGCCAGGGAAGACTGCGGTGTGATCGGATAGACCGACACCATATCCGGCCTTGCCAGGCAGGCTCCCCAAGCCGCTGCCTCATTCCCATCACAAACAATCGTTTTCGGCATCTTTAACCCTCTTGTTCTTCGACCATGGCAATGGCGTGATTCGGACACTCCTGGCTGCAGATCCCGCACCCCTTGCAAATTTTTAGATTGGCTTCAAACCATTTCGGCTTTTCAATGATGCATTGGGTCGGGCAGAAGGCCCAGCAGGTCCCACATTTCACACATTTGCTTCTCAGCACTACGGGCCGTTTGGCTCGCCAGTCACCGACCTGCATATCGAAAAAATCTACGGCAATGGCACAGTAGTCATCTGGAATCTTCGATGCATCAAACATTTTTTTGGCTTGTTTCTTCATCATCCACTCTATTGGCTGAGATCATATACCCGGGTCTCCTCATAGCCACGAGAGACCGCTTCCAGGTTTTTCTTCAGTGCTGCATCTCGAAAAGCGACCTCCCCCAAAGCGTTATTCAACGAGTCAAGGGAGACGACATCTGTCGTTTTCAACACGGCTCCCAACATGATCGTGTTCGTAATGGGTCTTCCGAACACTTCCAAGGCGATATGGAAGGCATTACATAGCCCTGCCTTTTTTATTAGTTTCGGGATCTGTAAATCTTTGACATCCTTTGCGGTCGCCTGAACGAAAACCCCTCCGTCTTTTACACCCTCAAAAATATCCACCGTCCTGAAAAGAGTGGGGTCAATGCAGACAATCCAGTCGGGATGGTAGATGTTTGTTGTTTGGCGAATTTCTCTCTCATCAAATCGTAAAAAGGAGGCCACGGGTGCGCCGCGCCTTTCAAATCCAAAGGAAGGAACGGCCTTAATGAACTTACCTTCCTGAACCAAGGCCTTTGCCAAAATCTTGGCCGCCAGGACAGCTCCCTGACCACCTCTTCCATGAAATCTGATTTCATGCATATCATTTCTCCGTTGACCGGTAGTAATTAACGATATCCCCCCTGACTTCTCTCAAGTGGTCATCAACAGATTTTTGCGCCTGGATCAGGTCTCGTTCGCAGATCGCTCGATAGATTCTTTCATGGGCTATCACTGCCTTGGAAGCGATGGCAGGGGTGCGAAGACATTCCACCCTGAATTTGAACATATATTCTCTGAGTGACTGGCTCAATTCATGGATCCTCTTGCTGCCACTCGAGTGGCACAGGATGTCATGGAACTCCGTATCGAGGACTACCATCTTTTCCAACCTTTCTTGAAGGATGGCCTGCTGACTCTGCTCTATGTTCTTTCTCAACCTCTCGAGATTTTTCTCTGTAATCTGGGAGATGGCTCTCCTCACCGCCAAGCCCTCAATGACGCTCCTGATCTCGCAGATGTCATTGATATCTTCCTCTGACAGACCCTTAACGATATAACCCACTCTTGGAATAGATGAGACCAGGTTTTCCAATTCCAGTTTATGAAGAGCCTCCCTAATAGGAGTCCGGCTTGTCCCGAGTTGCAACGCTAATTGGCCCTCGACCAGTCTTTCATTAGTGGGTATCTTTCCGGAAAGAACAGCTTTGCGAAGCTGAGTGTAAACACGCTCCCTAATTGTGTTGGTCGGACGTATTTTAAAATATCTTAAATTTTGCATGGTTAACAAAATATAGGGTACTGTATTTCACATATGTATAATAAACTCTTAACAGCTTGTCAATAAATTTTTGGGGTGGAAGGCAGGACAGAGAAAGTTTCCTGTGTTTTTTGAAGCAAGGGGATAGCTTGATGGATTTGCTGAGATCGGCTGGAGTGGTGTTCTCCATTTTCGTGAAGGGCGATGAAATTAGGACTCCTCTACAAGGTTCAACGCTCCTCTTGGGCATTCCTTTACGCAGATTCCGCAACCCTTGCAGTGGTCGTAATCGATCTCAGGACCTTCCTTTTTCATAGAGACGGATAGGTCCGGACAGAAGACATAACAGTTGCGGCAGCCATTGCATAAGCCACATTGGAAACATCTCTCAGCAGAACGGATTGCCTTTGCCCGATCCAACCCGAGGTTGATTTCATCGAACCCTCGGATGGCCCTTTCCTGAGGGAGTGCCTTCCCTTTTAAACGAGGGGTCTTTTCAAAGTAAGAAGTATTAATCTCCTCAAAACCAACGACCTTTTTCTTCTCGATATTCCTCTCCTTGGGATGGAGATAGGCCTCCATGGAAATCCCGCCTTTACCTCCAACCTGGATGGAGACGAAGGTCTCTTTCGAATCCTTTCCTCTCAGATAGGAGTCGATGGAAATAGCTGCCTTCTTTCCTGATAGGATCGCATGGCCCACGCTTCTCGGTTGAGTAATAGCATCTCCTCCCGCGAAAACTCCGGGTTGAGAGGTCATCGCATAGGGATTGACCTCGATAAAGCCCTTCCCTGCCCGAATCTCTCGGGGTAAAAAAGAGTGATCGAGCTCCTCCCCAATGGCCCGAATCACCTGGTCGGTTTCGACGAAGAAGTTAGATCCCTGAATGGGGATGGGAGATCGTCTTCCTGAAGCATCCGGTTTGCCCATGCGCACATTCAAACACTCAAGTCCTGTCACTCTTCCCTTTTCACGAATAACCCGCAGGGGCGCGACAAGATAACGAATTAAAACCCCTTCTCCCTCAGCCTCTTCCACCTCGTCCCTGTAAGCGGGCATCTCCTCCTTTGACCGGCGATATAGAATCATGGGTTCGCTGCCTAAACGCAGGCAGGATCTGCTCACATCGATCGCTGTGTTGCCTCCTCCGATGACCACGGGCTTTGATCCCAGGGGGATATCGTCGCCCAAATTCAAGCTCTTGAGAAACTCCAGGCCTGAAACCACATCTCTCGAATCCTCACCAGGGACATGGAGGGGCATAGACCTCTGGCCACCGGTCGCAATGAAGATGGCCTGATATTGTTTCAGATCTTTAAATGAAAAATCTCGGCCGACTTTCACGTTCTTTTGGACCCGGATTCCCAGCGAGAGGATTTTCTTGATTTCTTGATCGAGGATAGTCTTTGGAAGCCTGTAATCGGGAATCGCCCATCTGAGCTTTCCTCCGAGAACAGGCATCGCTTCAAAGATCGTCACTTTGTAGCCCATTCTCCCCAGGTAGTAGGCACAAGAGAGACCGGCAGGTCCAGAACCGATGACCGCTATTTTCTCTCTTCGCATGGGGCCCAGAGGAACGACTGGTCTTCCCTGCTTTAAGCCGTAGTCCCCGATAAATCTCTCCAGGGCCTTGATGGAAACCGACTTATCGTACTGCCTCCGATTGCACGACTCTTCGCAGGGATGGGGACAGACCCTGCCCAACACGGACGGCATAGGGTTCTCAATGGCAAGTTGAGCATAGGCTTCCTCGAATTTTCCCTCGGTGATGTTGAAGATCATTCGTTCGATATCCTGGGCCACCAGACATGTTTCGTTACAAGTTGCGATTCCCTCAATGAGGACCGGCCGGAGGTATCGCCACGTACCAGTCTTATTCCCGAACGTCGATTGAAGAGACATGGCCATGGGAGGGAGCTTCAGAGATACCTTCTTCTTCATGCGAACCTCACTGCCCTGACCTTCTGGTAGGCTTCTTTGGCCCCTGCCCTATTTTCACGAATGTGGGCTGGAACGTTCTCACGGATGGCCTCCAGGACATCCGTGATTTTCAACAAGCCCGTAACCTTTGCAAAAGCGCCCAAGATGACTGTACTCACAATGGGAGAGCCCTTTGAACCCAGTCCGTGACGGATCGCAATACCACTGGCATCGATCGTAGCCACATGGAATCGGGGAGGAAATGAAAAATCTTTCGGACCTTTCTCAGAGTTGATGACGATCCATCCGCCTTCCTTCAGTCCCTGAATGATCTCAGGGTTTTTCGCAAGATTCTGGTCGAGTATGATCAGATGATCTGGATGACGAACAGAACACCGAAGGGTGATCTCCTTTTCATCAACTCTGGTATAGGCAGCGACCGGTGCGCCCCGCCTCTCTGCCCCAAAAGAAGGGAAGGCTTGAACCCACCTCCCTTGCTTAAAGAAAGCCGAAGCCATTACTTTGGAAGCAACGACCGTCCCCTGCCCCCCTCTTCCGTGAATCCTGATCTCAATCATGGTCTGTCCTCAATCCTAAAAGATCGGTCAGCCGGTCGATGCGATCCAGCGATTCAATGTTCTTCAACAGGCCAAGGGCCTTCGCTGCCTTTTTATTCCCGAGGACCGGTGTGCATAGGTCGAGGAACTTCGATTCGAGATGGGAAACAGGGTAAGGATAGGATTCTCCTCCCTCACAGTCGTCCACGCTCCCTTCAATCTTGCTCCCATTCTCAAGCGTGATCACAATGCTTGAACCCCTATTCCCGGGAAACATGCGATTCATCCTCTCATCTTCGTGAAGATGGGTCTTCCTGGAAATGGTATTTACTTTCTCTTCGTATTGTCCAAACTCCTCCATGGTCTTCAGGCTTACGGATCCAGCAGCCAGGTAAAGTCCGAGAAGGTGCGGGATTGAAAATCTCATGGCGTCGATATTTTCAGGTTCCCTGCCCGCCGTATGCATGGCCCACTGGAAGGTGTAGACGTCGATTCGATCGATCCGGTCTATCTCGATCGGTTCTTTCTTGAGGGCGACTCTGAGCGCATCCAAGGCTGGGTGGGTAAACCGACAGGCGGGGTAGAGTTTGAAATAGTTCTTTTCAATAAGATATCCCTCTCCCAATCTGTTTACCAGACGCTCCTCTTTCATCCCTTCAGAGACAAGCTGGCCAAATGTCATCCGGACATTTTCAGGGGAGGCGGAGAAACCACATTGAAAGAGATGGTACGAAAGGATACCAAAATAATTTGATAGGGCGGCATACATCTGGGAGATATTCTTGCCAGTGAAAGAGTTTTCAGCGTGGGCAGTGATTCCCAGGGAGGAGGCGATGTTAGCCATTTCAAAGATATCAGTGGCCTGAAACCCGGAGATTTTGGCCACAGAAGCAGCAGCACCCACAGTCCCCCATGTGCCGCTCGGGTGAAATCCTTTCCGCAGTGGCGCAGAACTGCCGATCCTTCCTGCCACTTCATACCCCAGAATGACACCCTCAAGGAATCTCTTTCCGCCCGTAGCGAGAGATTCGGCATGTGCTAAGGCCGCGGGGATCAACTGAATCCCCGGATGGCCGAGCGCTCTATTGTTTCCCTCCTCAAGTTCCCGGGAAGAACCGGCTGCTCCGTTCAGGAGTGCAGCGTGCATGGGGGAGAGTTTTTCCGAGTGACCCAATCGGGTTGAGGTCCCCGGATGATCGAGGGGAGAGAAGAGGGTCACCAACCTCTGGTGGGGGCCATCCTGACTCCCAGCCAAGATGACCCCCACGGTGTCCATCACCACACGTTTGGCATGCTCGACTGTCGTCCGAGGTATGTCTTCGAAGCGCCGACTTTCAACAAACTGGCACAATTTACGAACAGGGTCGTTCATCCCTTTTCATCCGCTCAAGAAGTTCTTCCCACCTAGCATCAACTTCCGTTTGGAACTCATCGATCTGCTTTTCCTTGAAATGACTGAACCGGCCCTGGAGCCGAAAATATTCTTTGACCGGGATCTTCTCCGGCATGGAATTCAATTGATACCGCTTTCCACTCTCAACTTCATAAAGAGGAAAAAACCTTGAGGCCACGGCCAATCGGGCCAGTTTGACGGTCAGGTCCGATGAGAATCTCCACCCCGGAGGACAGGGGATGAGGATGTGAATGAACCGTGTCCCCTTGATCGCCTTTGCCTTCTTCACCTTTCTGGCGAGATCTTCCGGAAAAGCTATGGATGCTGTTGCCAGATAGGGAATCCGGTGGGCAGCCAGAATGGCATCGACATCTTTCTTCGGCTCCTCCTTGAGGTTCTGAACGGGTGTTGTCGTTGTCCACGCCCCTTTGGGGGTTGCCGAGCTTCGCTGGATACCTGTGTTCATATAAGCTTCATTGTCATAACAGCAGTAAAGGATATCCTCATTTCTCTCGGCTGCCCCTGAAAGACTCTGAAAGCCAATATCAAATGTCCCACCATCGCCCGCCCATGCAAGGACGGTCGTACGCAGATCCCCAATCATCTCCAGGCCGGCCTTCAGCCCTGACGCTGTAGCCGCAGCCGTTCCAAAGGAGCAGTGGAAAAAAGGAACCTTAGATGCTGAAACCGGCCAGTAACCGTCCACCACAGACCCGCATCCAGCCGTGGTGATGACCGCCACCCTCTTTCCAAGCGCCTTCAGGACATGCCGGAATGCCAGAGTCTCTCCGCATCCAGGACAGGCAAAGTGACCACTCGATAACAACTCTTCTTCCAGTTCTTGAGGCTTCATCCTTCAACTCCCATCCAGAAGGGCTTTCCATGCCTGATTTCCCCTTGGATCACCTTCTGAAAGAGCTCGCTCAATCCCTCAGGGGTGACATCGATCCCCCCAAAGCCTGAAATCACATCGATCACCTCAGGCCTAGGTTCCATACTGTAAAGAGCTGCTTTCAGCTCTTGAGAGAAGATTCCCTCGCTTCCAAGGGAGATGTTTCGATCGAGAACGATGACCCTTTTGATTCCTTTCAATGCCTGCCGGACCGCTTCCTCCGGAAAGGGTCGAAACATCTTCATCTTAAGGAGCCCGATTTTCTTTCCGCTCTTTCGAGCCTGATCGATGAAGTTACGGGCCGTGCCGGTAAGGGTCCCGATCGACACCATGACCACCTCTGCATCATCGATCCAATAGGGTTCAACGGGTGAGTATGTTCTCCCAAAGATCGACTCAAACTCTTTCGAGAGATCTTTGAAGGTTTCCTTGGCCTCCTCCATTCGATCTTGTATATCCTTCTTCAACTTCGCAAAGATGATTCCGCTGACCCCACCTCCAAAGGTGTGAGGATCCTTTGGGTTGAGCCGATATCGTGTCTTTCTTGCCGGCAGAAAACGATCGACCTGTTTCTGGCCCGGAATGGAGACCGGTTCCACAAAGTGGGAAAGGTAGAATCCGTCTGAAAGGATCATCACCGGAAGAAGCAATTTCTCGGCCAGCCTGAAGCTGATGATCACCGTATCCAGCACCTCTTGCGCTTTCTCACAATAGAACTGAAGCCATCCCGTATCTCGCTGGGAAAGACTATCGATATGGTCCGTTCCCAGAGACCAGGGCGAAGCCATGGATCGGTTCACATTGACGAGCACGATCGGGAGTCTGGCCCCCGAAGCCCAGTGCAGGAGCTCATGCATTAAAGCGAGCCCTTGAGAACTGGTGGCAGTGAAAACCCGAGCCCCGGCCATACTGGCTCCGACCAAGCAGGCCAATGCCGATGTCTCGGATTCCACCCTCATGTATCGAGCCTTCAGCTTCTTCTTTGAGACCATATCCGAGAGCGCTTCTGCGATCGATGTCTGCGGCGTAATCGGATAAGCAGCAATCACCTGAGCCCGTGACAATTTCACCGCCTCAGCCGCCGCCTCATTACCGTTGAGCAATCGTTTCATTCTGACCCTTCTATTATTTTGATGAAATGGATGGAGCAGGAAAGCCAACGAATTATGCATCCATCAGGCGAAACCCACCCGTGATCAGGGGAAAGATATATCCTCCTGCAGGAATGATATTGGCTGTGGGATTCTGCCCCTGCATCTTCGTCCCCTCTATGGCACTTGGCAGATCAGGAGCGTAACCAAATCCCATCCGCAAAGCTGCCTGCTGGAGCACTTTGTCCGCCACGAGAACGACCCGGTATTTTTTTGATACAAAGAAAATCAGAATCAGGGCCATGTTAAAATCCATGGGCCCTTCAATAATGGGTTCTACACACCTAAGCTTCTCCCTGATACGATCTTCGGCCTCTCCCCCTCCACAATCCCTGATTTTTGAGAAGCTCTCGAGAAAGAATTCTGGCAAAGGGGTGGAAATCTCCGCCAAAAGAAAAATCGTTCCCCCGGGTTGGGTGACCATCGCTGCAGGGAGAACAGGTTTTACAATTTGTGGTCCCTCATCGTAGGGAAAAGAAGAGACTATCGTAATATCTGACTTCCCGGAAATGGGAACACCCAGGGCTTCTCTTGCCTTCCGGATCCCAAGGTCATGAACAGCGAAAAGATTTCCAGCCAAGACTTCAATAACCTGTCCAAGACTATCGAACAAACAATTGATAGAAAAGTCCACCAAGGCCAAACGTGCAATCTGACGGCAATCCTCATAAAAGGGATTATCTGTAATAATTCCCAATATCGACCGATGATCGACAACGTTTTTCAAATGGTGTTTTCGAATGGTCTCGAAGTCACAAATACCCGGCATCACGCTTTTAGGCCCTCCGCCAAATCCATTGTGGACGTGAGGGACAATCGATCCGACCGTAATTTTTACATCTGCCTGAATGACAGTGGCATTCATGGAGACCGATCCATAACCTGGAACCTCGCCTGTTTTGATAAGATCACCAGACCGTGCATCGTGGTTCCGTATGCGATAAGTTTTGACAACCTCATTTCCACATCTATCCTGGATCTCTTCCTGACTGAGCGGGCGGTGGGTCCCAACGCCAATCACAATATCCACATCTCCTTCAGGAATTCCACAACGATGCATTCGCCTTAACAAAGAAGGTAAAATATCCCGAACTGGGGTGGGTCGGGTCCCGTCATCCACGATGATAGCCACGCGAATCCCGGGTTTTAATATCTCTTCCAGCGGGCGGGAATCGACGGGTCTGTCAAAGGCACTCTCAATGAGATCTGACAGGGATTCCCGTGCTTCTTCACCTTTCTTAAAAATAGTCTGCAGAATCTGCCAATTCTTGGGAAGACTCACCTCCAGATTTCCCTTTTTCCTAAAAAGAGTAACCATCAACCCTCTCCACCCCAGGCAAGGAAATTCCCTAATTCATCTTCTTCCAAATCTTACAACAAACCCCATCTTCTTTTGGGCTTCGCACCAATTCGCTTACCATCTTACTCGACTGCTTTTGGATCAACCGCCTTCAGATATTTGGTCTCTATCGCCTTCGTCCAATCGGGGACATTCTTGATCCTTCCCTTACTGACCACCCAGGTCGCCACATCATCGAGGTTCTTCAGATCTTCTTTCAAAAAACGAACCCTGTGGCTGAAATCAGCAGCCATCTTGCCGATGGTCTCTGGGGTGAGTGTCGGAATCTTTTTGGCTACAAGCTTGTAGGATTCCTCGGGATTCTTGTGGATATATTCTCCAGCTTCTGCCATTGCCTTTAGGAATCCTTTGATCACCTCTGGATTTTTCTCAGCATAGGTCCTTGGAACAGCCATAAATAACTTGGCTGCGTAGACTCCTAACTGGGCAGAGGATCCGAGGATGTGCACCTTGCTTCCGCTCACTTCTATGGCCTTTGACGGCCATGGCTCCCAAAAGAAGAAAGCCATGATATCCCCCTTGTCTAAAAGGGGAACCGATTCCGGAGCCGCCACGTTGACATAAGTTACTTTTGACTTATCTACCCTGTACTTCTCAAAATACTTATCAAAGCAATAATCGGTGACGGACCCGATGGCTGAACCTATTTTCTTGCCAAGAAAGTCCTCCGGCTTTTTGATCTCCGCCCGCGCAGTGAGCTTCATGGTATGTGGAGCAACACAAGAAAGGCCGATGAGAACAACCTCTGGGTTTTTTTCCACAGCAATGACATTGGGATACTCCGCATTCGAAGTGACATGGATTTCACCGGCCATGAGAGCATCAAGAGCCTCCCCTCCCCTTGAGAAGAGCTTCAACTCTGCGTCCACCCCGTATTTTTTGTATAGGCCCAGGGCCTCTGCAACGTAGAAATTACTGTAAACCGGATCGATCCCTGTTCCGATCCTGAACTTCTGCTGGGAAAACGCTGGTGTCCCCAGCAACCAAACGCACATGATAACAAAAACAATACTTACTCCCACCCACTTTTTCATACAAAACCCTCCTTTCTATTTTTCTTTAAAGAAGAAAAGATATTGCCTTGCCCATTTTTGAATGGCAAAGCGAAAAACTGCATCGACCATAAAACCTAAAACGCCTAAGGCGACGATACCCACAAAGATTCGTTCCGTCTGCATAAAAAGTCTGGAGGTGAAGATGAGGAATCCCAGGCCCTTATCTGCTGCAATCATTTCTGCCGAAACAATGGTCATAAAGGAATTTCCCATCGCCAGCCTCATCCCGGTGAGAAGAAAGGGGATCGTGGAAGGAAGAATCACCATCGTAAAAATTTTGAATCGACTGGCTCCCAAGGATAGGGCGGCCTGCACGTGAATAGAATTAACGCTCATTACTCCGGCAATCGTGTTTATCGTGACGATGAAGATCGTCGTATAGATGATGAGGACCACCTTGGATGTCTCTCCCATTCCAAACCAGATGAGTGATAGAGTTACAAAAGAGATGGGCGGAATGAAACGGAAGAGTTGGACATAGGGGTTAAGCATATTCCTGATAAAGGGAATATCTCCCATCAATAAACCCAGAGGGATGCCCAGCCCGCTTCCGATCGCCCATCCGGTCAAGATCCGGAAGAGGCTGATCTGGATATGGCCAAACAGGGTCCAGTCCTTTATCATTTCGACAAAGGCCTGAGAGACGAGCCAGGGTGATGGAAAGAAAAGAGGTGTCGTACGGGAGGCAACGGCAAACCAGGCGATGAAGAAGAGGAAGAGAGAGAACGCATAGACGAAATAGATATTTTGGTAGACGAGCCTTTCTGTTTTCATCCGGTTATCTCCACTTTACAGGTTTACAGGGCCAAGAATTGTTTTCTGCCATCGATTTGAGCAAATGGAGGATTTCCCGTTTGATCTCCAGATAGGCTGAAGAAGTCACGATCTCATAATCCCTGGGCCGATTTAACGTAACTTTAAATTCCCTGAAAATCTTCCCGGGGCGACAGGACATGACCAAGATTCGATCGCCGAGGAAGATGGCTTCATCGATGTCATGGGTAATGAAAAGGATTGTGGGACGAATTTTTTCCCACACATCAAGGAGGAGGATCTGCATCGTAGCCCGCGTCTGAGCGTCCAATTTCCCAAAAGGCTCGTCCATGAGAAGGATATCGGGTTGATTCACCAAAACCCGTGCGATGGCAACCCTCTGCTGCATCCCTCCGGAAAGTTCATGAGGATAATGATCCCGAAATCCACTTAGACCTATCAGATTGATGTATTGCTCTGCCAGAGTAAGGCTTTCTTGTAACTGCCTTCCAGTCATTTGGGGTCCGAAGATAATGTTCTGAAGAACAGTTCTCCAGGGAAAAAGGCCATGTTCCTGAAAGATGACTCCCCGGTCCGGCCCGGGCTTATCAACCCTCCTTCCGTTTACAAGAACCTCTCCTCGGCTTGGTTTTTGAAATCCAGCGACAATATTGAGAATAGTCGTTTTCCCGCATCCACTCGGGCCCAGAAGGCAGAGTATTTCCCCCTCCCGAATCTCAAAATTAATTTCCTTTAAGGCCTCCGTTCCCCCCGAGGACTTGGCCGAAGGTTCGAAAGTCTTCCACAGATCCTTCACCTGAATCTTGACTTCCTGCATTCACTCTCCATTATTCCGCAAGGGAGGTTCTCGATATCCCTAACACAAATTCGCAACCTCTCTTCTCTCACTCATCCCGCAAGAAAAGGCCTACATATTTGACTTTTTGTCTCACCCGGATAGAATGGGGAAAATGAGCATCGTAGAAGATAGCGTCTCCTGCCCTAAAAAGGTACTCCGTCCCGCTTACTTCTACCTGGGCACTCCCTTCGATTAGAAATGCCCATTCAAAACCCTTGTTGGTATGCTTCTCAATAACCATGTCCTTTCCCAATTCAGAATAAGTGAGGGTGATTCGATCTGAAATCAACCCCTTAGGACCAATCAAACGATAGCTCCTTTTCCCATTAAAAAGGGTATCTTGTTGGTCTTTTCTGAGATGGACCACCTTTGCTTCCCCCTCTCGAATAATAGAATCAACAGATCTCTTAAGGTGAAAGGCAATTTCGGTTAGATGAATGATCGAAGGAGATGTTGCCCCGGTCTCGATCCGTTGAAGGGTCATCTTGCTGATTCCCACTTTTTTAGCCAAGGCTTCTAAGGAGAGACTTATGTGTTTTCTTTCTGCCCGGATCTTTGATCCAATGCTTTTAAGTGTTCTTTGCTGATAGGTTTGCCTCATAAACCCCTTTTAAAATGAATACAAGACAAGAAGGTTTTCTCAGTCATTTAGTCATTTGTTTGTAGTTTAACAAAAAGGCTTCGGACTTCCTAACGCATCTTTCCAGCAACGAGCACGTCTAAACTGTCGAAAATTGTGAAACGGGCATGGGATAGAATCGGACGGTAAATCTTATCTTAATTTTCCTTATGAAACGAATTGGTTTAGGTTCAACCAAGTATTCAAATTCATAAAATCCAAAAGAAATTGATCAGAGGGAAAAGATTTCAATAAAAGTATAAAATTTGATACATTTGTATCATTATGTGCGATGTTTGTCAAGCTTTTTCGTCTCTTTTCTGGAACTCCGATATAAGGAGTGAAAAAAAATAAAAATT